>C688J18823_10000591_pt1 | contig 21217 bp, 18 predicted proteins | sample HopSoiMetagenom1_FD_18823 | JGI IMG/M metagenome (IMG submission 18823) | reverse complement strand
CCACTATTCATGTACAATTCCAGCCAAAAACGCTATCTTGGTTCCCATTTCGCCTGCTACGTGCACCTCAATAGAAGCACACTCTACCAAACCGGCGGACCTAATCCATTGCGCTGACGAAGGAAATCACCCTCTCACGGCCAAAGCGACACTCGATGGCGTCCCGCTCAATAACTTGGAGAATAACTATGCTATAACAAATATTTTTGATATGACGGTGCCAAACGACAATTTCGAATTACTAAAAGGAGGTACATACCCTACTGGAGGTGCAGGATACTATATATTTCTGAAACCTCTTCCAGTTGGTGAACACAACTTGCACATAAATGCAAGGGTCGTAAATCCCGTTGACCCATCCTTTAACTTTGACTATGATACATCCTATAATTTACGGGTTCGATAAACGTGCAACCTTATACACTAATTCAAATATTTTCGTCTTATTACCATCATGCCAATGCTATATTAATAATTATCACAGCCATCGGCTCCGAAAGTTTACCCACGAGGCTCTAAACAGACTAGACCGTAAGTACGGTAAATACTAATTCAAACCTAGTATTAATAGAACAAATTATTTCATGATGATACGAACAATCAAGTGCGAGATAGCCATGACTCGGATTCCTACCAAAGCTGAGAAAATTTGCTGTATCAGTAATTATACCAATGACTTCAACGAATTTACAAATTTTGGATGTGTATCTGAAGGTACGGCAGGCTATGGGGGTCATCGCAAGAGGATTTGGGAAGATCTTGCTATATTACTCTGATAGATGCAAAAAGGACACGAGAGTCATAATTGTATAAAATTTATCCTCCTTATTCACAATAGGTGCTCTATTATTTCTCTTAGTGAGTAAAGGGAAATGTACTGCCTTGTGGCTAATAGCTTATGTTGGTTGTGTTTAGAAAAGGGGACTTGTAATAAGTTGTATTTACAAATAGTAAAAAATCTCTAAATTCGTTGTCGTTCTGTGGAGTTAGATATTAATTCCTCGTTACAATGATAAACGAACAGATTCAACTATTTCTATCCGTGTCATAATGCCTGTTTATTTTTTATAGGTAAAATTATCATCTAAACCTTCTGCTCTACCTTTTATGCACCGTAAAAGTTCATCTGGTTTAGGAATTAAAGCCAGTGTACTATCAGGATTGAACGAGTAGTTAATCGCAAACCTGGGAGGAGATTATATCCTATAATTTCACACGTGTCCAATAACCATCAATCTGTCAAGCTATGTACTGTCTAGAATATGAACTAAGTATAAAACACCATTTGTCATTCTTGACATAGGAATATTTAATGTATTGTCACATTCACAGGGTGGCTGTAAATGCTAGTAATAACCGACTTTTATCTGCCATCTCAACCGAACATGAACTATTAAACGAGTCTAAAACTAAGTCAGCCACTATAACACAATTTATGAAGCATCAAATCCATAAACAATCCTCGCTATCCTATTCGCCTATAATCTGAATTATAATGCTGCGTTGCCTAGGTTGTGTATCCATTTCTACTAAAACTATTTGCTGCCATGTACCTAGCATTAAACTGCGGTTTCTAAAAGGGATCGTTAAACTTGGACCAATTAAAGATGCACGAACATGAGAATGTCCATTTCCATCATGCCAAGTATTGTCGTGTTCATACTCAATATCATTAGGCGCTATACGTGATAACATCTTTGGAAAATCGCGTTTTAATCCTGGCTCGTATTCAATTGTAGTAACCGCCGCAGTAGATCCCGCGACAAATACTGTAATTATGCCATTTTTTAGATTGCCTTCTCTAATCAATGCTGCTGTCTCTTGTGTAATATCAATCATATCGTCTTCTCCTTTCGATTTAATTTGAACAGTTTTAGTAAGTACAACCATTCGATTTCAGAATCCCCTAATTGTTCCGGTTAATTTTAGTCTTTATCAATACGTGTTATATTAGCTATTGAGCATTGGGTCAGACAGCTCTGTGTCATTGAATCGGAATACTGCGACTTTAAATAAAGCTAATGTTCTAACCTCTCCGATCCAGATACATTCAATTCGATTAAAATCGAAAAGACGCGACTATCGTAAATGATGGCCTTATTTAAAGGAAGATCTACTTACTCTTTGTATGGTGATTCCACATGGATTTGTATAATTATTAAAAGTACTAAGATAGAAAGTATTCATAACATGAGTACTATAGTGTTCTAATCATATTCACAAGTAAGCTATGATACAATATATCATAATGAAAGTAAAAATTTCAAGATATTAATCCAATCCTTCTCAACAATGCAAAATTAGTGTTTTGAGTATTTAATCTACATATTTGAACTAATGTTGGTGGCATCAGCATCATTCGTACGAGGCCCACCATCTCCATTCGTTAGAATCCCTATGGATATAGATTATATAATGCTAATCTATCTTTCCAATGTGTTCAGCAATTCAAGAAGAGCATGGATATAGAATTCGAGTTGACTGTTTATCTTAATAAGGTGCCATTTAAATGAATATTTAATAAGTGTAGAAATATGTCATTAAAAATTTTAAGACATTTTTTTATAAGCAATAATGTAAATGGATTTACTATTCGGCAATTTCTGATACTAAACCAGTGTTGAGTCACAAAAAATCAAATATTCACTGACTATGGTGAATAGACTTTACGGCAGTATGACCACTTTGTATTGAAACTGGCTGCAAGTGGGTTCAAGCTAGTAGATAATATCAAGCATTATCTTGAAGAATATTGTAAGTCAGACAGACGAACACAATCTCCTGAAATTGTTATTGAATCCACAATCGAGCCTCATTATTATTATATTGGCAGTCTAATCGTAAGATATTTATGAATAAGAAAAATTGGGCGATAATAGGTATTCTAATTATTCTAGGTACGATACCGATTTTTATTTATTTTTATTATCTTCAAACAATTCCCCCGCCTCCTAGTATATCCAGGCATACTTTCAAAGTAAAAGAAATTTACCAGACGAAACTTGGGGGCAGAGAGTGGTTCATTGATATGAACAATCCAACACATGATGGTATCTTTGATCCGGGTTCACCGATAAAACAACAAGCCAATGGGTCTTGGGAGATAAATGGAAACCTTAGGCCTGGTAACAAATACGAAGATCAAGTTAGAATGACAGTCGGAACGCCAACAGGTCAGGAACAGTGGAAGAATGTGGAGATAACAGGATATGCCCGAGTATTATCAGCTGATTCTAATTCAGATGACTTAGATTGGTATGCAAGAGGTGGAACTCATAGCAGCGATGTTCCTTGTGAGGGTACAGCTTTAAAGGGCACAATTTCTGTTGATGGAGACGTATCGTGGCTAAAGGAAATTTGGCATACCGGAGGATACACAAAACCAAGGGATACCCATTCTGTTACGAATTCAATTCTTAATAGATGGATAGGTTGGAAAGTAGTAATGTACAATATTAATGACAACAAAGCCGTAAAGATGGAGTCCTATTTAGACGATAATGACAATAACCATTGGAAAAAAGTATCTGACATAGTAGATAATGGCGGCTGGTCCGCTAGAAGTTCAGATGAAGAATTTTATAGCGCAGGTTGTGATAGACCCAAAGACCATATAATTACAAATTCAGGGCCCTTAGTAACGTACAGGTCAGATAACATGGACTGGGATTTTGCGGATTTAAGTGTAAGAGAGATTCAGCCACCTCAATAGGTATTAAAAGATTACAACCACCAGACATTGTTGAGAAACTTGATCTTTATCGAACTTTCAGATGAATGAAATAAATATGAATTGAAGTAGCCAGGATACGTTAAACCAATCAAGCTATGCATTGCCGATTAAGTAGGATTCTACATCTAAGATTCAGATTAGCTTATTCTAAAAATCCGACTTAACCATTTATGAATCTAAATCCACTTCAAATAAATTAATAAATTCAGCTAAGGAAAAACATAAAATAAAATTATTCAGATCCATTCCTGAATTTCAATTACCTACACAGCATAAGGCTACCATAAACAAAATAATTTCTTTATGCTGGATTCAAAGCTTACTACATCTACCTCGTTTTCCACTTATCTTAAAGCGAACAGAATACCTATAAATATGGCAATCATCAGGTCATGATTTTTTCCTGAAGGTGTCTTTCATTCCAGTGTTTCAGAAATGCGTCAATGTTTCTGTCCAATGCTTCTTTTGAGTGTAAAAGAAATGATCCGCCAAATTCCCAACCTAATTTGTCACATTCCATACACTCCTTTTGATATGTAGGACTATTACCATGTGCTTCGCCGACAACACATTTTGAAGGATGATCAAGTTCATAATACCATTTAAACCACGTAAAGGTCAATGGGAACGGCAGTTTATTTCCTGTTTCCAATCTACTGGCCCATTTTGGCGCAATTTCCTTCAGAGTTAATGGTCTCACTGTCTCCTGTATATCCAAATCAAAGTCTGTAGTGAGTGACATCTAACATATCTATACAAAGTTAGAATAATAAATGTATCTGGCCAACAATCAGATGTAAGATCGCAGTCTAACGTCGGTAAGAGATTGAAATCGCGCTTAAAGCTCTGGTTGTCTGGTTTGGGGCCTAAACATACGAAGGTCTAGTTACAAGGTAGCTAATAATGACAAAAATGTTGAAGATTGAAAGAATTACCTATTGTATAGACCTTATATCCAAATTATATGTTGATAATCGTATCATCAAAATCTGATAGCTATCTTAGATTTCTCAATCTAGTGGGGATAGATTTAATTCGCAATTATGATAATGATAATTCAAATATATGACCTTTAGTCTAAGAAAGGCAATATTAAATACTCACAGAAATCCCCTCAACAGGACTTTGCATATTATAGGTCTACCGATCTATATTGTGGGATGGACCTTAATAATCGGATATTTTACAGGATTAAATACTAATCCTATTATGGGAATCGCAATATGGTCATTAGCAATCTGTTTTTTCCTGACTGGTCATAAGATAGAAGGCAACTTGAGAGCAACGACATTGATCGTATTATTCAAGTATCTAAAGTCAAAGATCTCAGTACCATTATTAGCGCGATAATAGCGCTATACGACATCGTTAGCTAAGACTAGATCCTTCAAATTATAATTGATATCGCGTTAAAGTACAAACAACTAACCATCACTCTTCACACGTATTGTCTCCTTGCACAATCATTGAAGTTTATAGATCTAGTGTTTGTTTCCCTACGCAGTAAAAGATCAATACATCAGACTATGATTAGGCATGTCCGAAGCCTAGATATCATATATCAATAAAAAAAGGGTTGATATTTATAAAAAATGAATACTGGGTAAACTATACCCAGAGGCAAGGTAAATAGCCCTATTTATTATTCTTCTTCTTTTTGCCAGAAGACGCCCTCTTGACTGTTTCAATTGTTTCTGGAGCCGCTTCTTTTACTTGCTGAGCTGTGCCCTTGACTGTTTCGGCAATCTCATGTGCAGCAGTCGTTGTCTCATCTATAGTGCTAGCAGTATCTCTAATTACACCGCGATCTCTTAGATCTTTTGCAGTTTCATTTATCTCCCTTGTAGTGTCGCGTGCAGCAATCATTGCTTCCTGGATTGCAGCAGTAAGTTCATTTATAGCACCACTTTGTCTCAAAACCCGCACGGTATCACGAGTCTTATTTGAGGCCTCACGAATATTACTTGCGATATTTTTAATAGAGTCTATAGTTTTTTGCGTTTTCTCATCGAGAGCGACAGTTGGTTTATCAGTCTCCTCCTCTCTTTCATGTATTGATGATGATGATGATGACATTACAAGGGTATTCTTATATCTAATACTATTTTAATGTGCGTCAAATGGCAACGCAGAATAATCAAATTTTTAGCCATTCTAACCGTAAATCAAGTTTGAAATATTATTATTTCATTAGCCGGCAGTAAGGACATACTTAAATCAAAGCCTAGGAATTTTCTTTCATGGCTGAAAGTGAGCTGCTAGTTACATTCATGCTTAGTTTTAGCCTGTTATTAGTTGTCATATCAGCAGTACAGCGTTACACTAGAAACTTCATTATCCCAGGGGTAACAATCTTGATGTTTTTTGGGGCAATCTTGGCCTCAGTTCCTTATGTTGGTTTCAAAGTTGAAGATTTCTACAAATTTATTGAACAGATTCCTGATATCATACTACTAGTTATTATTCCAATTTTAATTTTTGAATCTGGACGCAAATTAAAGATAGGACAGATAAAAAAAGAAGCTGTCCCAATTGGTTTTTTTGCAATTATTGGAGTAATAATTACTATCATAATTATAGGAATAGGAGTTACTAGTGTATTTCACGTTCCATTTATAGATGCCTTGCTATTTGGGACTATTCTGGCAGCAACTGATCCTGTAGCTGTAGGTGTCATATTCAAAAAATTTCCGATTCCATACAAACTTAATACAATCATTGAAGGAGAGTCACTATTTAATGACGCGACTGGAGTCATCTCTTTTAACGTTATTAAAGGAATAATCTTCTCAGGTGTTGCCTATTCTGTACTGGATGTCTCTGTCTCTTTTATCTGGTCAATGGTAGGTGCAATTGCTATTGGTACCGGAATTGGTTGGATTGGAGGAAAAATACTTAACAAATGGAAGGCGGATGAGTATGTCGATTTCACATTTTCCTTAGGTTTGGCCATAGGTGGGTATATAATAGCTGATCACTATCTCCATGTNTCTGGAGTAGTTACCACTTTATTTACTGCAATACTTATCATTACCAAACATAAAGAGATTTCAACTGGAGTCAGAAAACAGTTTCACAAATACTGGGACTACCTAGGTTTTATCACAAACAGCGTCTTGTTCTTCCTTATTGGCATTCCTTTGCTTACGGTAGAAAAAGCTGAAAGTGTCGGCGTTACACTGTTCCTTATTGTAGTTGCTCCTTTTGCAATTATGATGATATCTAGGGCTGTCGTAGTATACGGTGGAAGCACATTTTTAAGAATCTTTAGAGTTAAAATCCCTCTTCAATGGCAAAATATCCTTACGCTTGGGGGGCTACGAGGAGGCATGGCAGTAGCATTAGTCCTCTCGCTTGCTGCAAGTTATGAATTCAAGGAACTATTTATCAGTTTGATTATACCCCTAATTGCGATTAATCTGGTAGTTAACCCTATTTTATTAAATCAGTACCTGAAAAAATCAAGCATTACAAAGAATTCCTGAGTGAACTTTATGGATCCAATGCAAATAAAAAAAGATTTATTATTCAAGGAAGCACATTACGACAGCACTCTGTTTAGCATTTATTTTTTTTATCAACAAATTAATCCAGTATATGACTACGTGAATATAAAAAAGTTAAGTCACAGAGCAAAAAAAACTGGTTATGAGATATCATAAATGCTGCTTACTAAACTAGAATAACATCTCAAGTAAACCTATAGTTGATGATTGAGAATTTGATATATCCGGTAATCGGGTTCGTAGGAACTTTATTGGGACTTGAGGCAGCCTGGCACTTTACAGCTTGCAAGATACCTGACAGATCGATAAAACCCTGTGTCTACAGACAGGTAAAGTTAGCTCTTGCAAGGGCAGCTTAGTCGAGAGTGAGAATAGACATTGGCTACTAGGCTACCGGGGAGGCTCCTCTTAGTCGATGACGAACCAGACGTTAACATAGCTTTAGCCAAGGTATTAGAACGATATGGGTTCACGGTCGATTCGTATCAGAATCCGCTCAGTGCTTTAGATAACTTTAGGCGTCATTATTATGACCTAGCAATTCTGGATATTAAAATGCCTGGAATGAATGGTTTTTCCCTTTATAGAGAAATTAAGAGGCTGGACAAAGGTCTGAAGATCTGTTTTCTTACAGCGGGAGAAATGTATTACGGAGTTTATACTGATATACTTTCCTCATTACCCGCCGATCATTTCATACGAAAGCCGATTGAAAATCAAGAGCTTTTATATCGTATTAACGAAATCCTAGAAGGTACTGCAGATGTTGCTAAAGGTAATTCATCCTGGATTGAGAGCATAATTTAAGCTCAAAACTAATACAGTACGGATGTTTTATTTATCAATCTGTTGAAATTTTAATTTTATAGAGTATAAAACACTACTACCAAACTGAACTAGATTTTCATTATATTAATGTGGAAATGGTTACTGAGCTGCTATTGCAACTGAACCCTATTCCACTGATTAGTCATTCTTTACAAGTGAATTATTGATATGTGTCAAGATTATAAATAGTACGCACAGATTACAACTTTCATAGCCTAATTGTAGGCGCACGACATCATTCTAAGGCAGAACTAGTCATAGACTAATTTCTATTGCGCTTAAATCAAAGAGATAATTTAACTGGTCGAGATTATTGATAATAATAATAATAATTTTGTTACTAATACCAATAATGATGATAAATCTAAGAAAGAACCCAAACCCCTTAAATTTGCGACTATGTTAACTATATAATAGAACAGTACATGTCAGTTTCACGCGAGAATGTAAATGATATCGAAAGGATTACGGTTTTGCGTGATCCGGAGATTATAATAAAGACGTATTTATCTATGCTCAATAATATAAAGGGCAAATGGAGTCATTTTGCAGATATTAATTCAATTTCACAATTGCCCTTTATGTTTGATAAAATAAGGGAGACAATGTTATGCGCTAAAGGAAGTCGCGAAATAAGGTATAGGTTTATTACTGAAATTACTAAAGATAATTTAGAATTCTGCAAACAGGTTGCCGAAACTATGGAGGTCAGGCATTTAGAAGGAGTCAAAGGTAACTTTGGAATCAACGATTATGAATACATTTCTGTATTGACAACTGAAAACCAGTCAGAATTAGAATCACCGGTAGCAACAAAAACAACGACAACAACAACTCCTTGTGCAGTCTATAGCAACGTGAAAGAAGACATACAACAGCATCAACGTATATTTGAAATTCTATGGAACAAGGCAATCCCGGCCAATCAAATGATTAAGGAGATGGAAGAAGGCAGCATCCGCTATCAAACCAGGATTATTGAAGATAGTCAGGAAATATCTAAGGCACTTTATCGTTTATTTGCTAACTCTAATGAATTAGATATTTGTTTAACACCCGGAGGATTGCAATATACTTACGAACATTTCTTTGAAGTGATCAAAAAACTTTCGCAGAAGGAGCAGCAGGAAGATGGAAAAAATAGTGTTATAAGATACGTTACTAGCATAGGTAAAGACGAAGTAGATTTAGCTAAAAAATTTATGGATGCAGGTATACGCATAAGACATGTAAAAGGCCTGCCACCTATGAGCTTTGTAGTGTCAGATAGCGAAATAGCAGCGACCATAGAAAAGATGGAAAGTTTCAAGATGGTTCAAAGCTTGCTGCTCAGTAGCGAACCAGCTTATGCCAACCATTTTAAAACAATATTTAAAGAGATATGGAAAAACGGAATTGATCTAGACGAAAGGATTAACGATATTAAAGCCGGAGCAGACCTATCTGATATTGAGGTTATTCATAGGTCGCCTAGAGCACGAGTTCTTTACCTGGACCTAGTAAAGTCTGCCGAAAAACAAGTGCTTCTGCTATTTCCTACAACAGGGGCCTTTATCCGTCAACAGAGGATGGGAGTCATACGATTATGCGAGGAAAGAGCTAAGCAGGGTAATGTACATGTTAGGATATTATTGCCTGCAGACAAATTAACAGAACAAACTATACAAACTTTGAGACAAGATTATCCTGATCATATTAATATTAGATACATAGAAAAAGCTATAGGTACAAAGGCCACAGTTTTAGTTGTTGATAATAGGTTTTCCTTGGTGATGGAGCTCAAGGATGACTCAAAACAAACCTTCGATGAGGCAATAGGACTATCAACTTATTCTAATAGCAAAGCAGGAGTCTTGTCCTACGCAGCAATATTTGAGAAATTATGGCATCAATCCGAGCTATACGATAAAGTCAAGGAAACAAACAGGCTACTTGAATCTGCAAACGCTCGCCTAGAGCTGCATCAAAAGATGCAGCAAGAATTCGTTAACGTGGCGGCACACGAACTACGTACTCCGATTCAGCCTATTCTTGGCATGATAAGTGTTATTCGTTCAAGAAAAGAACTGACGGATAAGAAAGAGCTGAATTCCTACCTTGCTTTAATTGACCGGAATGCTCAAAGATTGAAGCGGCTAGCAGAAAACCTTTTAGACGTTGCACGAATAGAGGGCCAGTCACTTGTACTGAATAAAGAGCAAATAAATCTAAACAGGGTAATCTCAGATACTGTTCAAAATGATATTAGGGATCACATCAACTCTAGCAACCGGTTGCCAGTAATTTTTCAGCCCTTAGATGAAAATGGTGAAATTATTTATGTGGAAGCAGAAAAGGAGAGAGTTATTCAAGTTATTGAAAATTTGATAAGTAACTCTATCAAGTTTACTAAGAATGGAACTATAGTAGTTAGTTTGTACAAGAGTACAGATGGTAAGCAAGCGATAGTTAGCATTAAGGACAGTGGTACAGGTATAGATCAAGAAATCTTTCCAAGGCTATTTGGTAAATTTGCTACAAATTCATTCCAAGGTACAGGCTTGGGACTGTTTATCTCCAAAAACATTATCGAAGGGCACGGAGGCAAAATTTGGGCTCAAAACAATAGTGATGGTATAGGAGCTACATTTGCCTTTAGTTTGCCTTTAGTTTACCTTTAGCTAATAAGATTATGACTATCAGATAAACTAGTAATAGAATCGTGACCATCGTTATCAGAAATCCTCAGATTCGCATGTTATTTTATACAAATTCATCCCGAATGAATAACGTACCTCTCAGGTACACTATTGGTAAAGATCTTAGCAACTTGAGTGAGTTTATTTTCTCGCTACTTTCTAAAACTTTATATCTTTTAGCTGTACCCTACATCGTAGGTATTTAAATATATGTTTCCAATCACAGTATTGCTTTCACTCCAATATAGATAGAGTTTTAGCTATTTTTATGTGTACCTGAGATAGTATCTCTATTATAGTAATAGCATAGTTAAATAAATTGTTTTATACAATCCCGTCGTTATAATGTTCTATATAGATACATTGCATTTATTCGTCTATATTTAGAACTAAATGAAGAATTATAACTTACCCCGGCCACTAAGATAATTGACAGCTGCCGTCTAACCCGCTGACAGTCGTGTCGGACAGATAAGCAGAGTACCTTAGAGATCAAACATTTGCTAGTTAGATTAGATGTTGTTAGACCTGAGGTATCAAATTGCGCTATCACTCACGCAGCCTAAAGTCTATGAAGTATAAACTCGCAATCATAACTCTTGCCGCGAAAGTTAGCCAGGATAATACTGAAAACGCCTGATTTCACACGCCGGTAGTAAATATCTGCACAGATCCATTGCTTATTGAGAAGTCTTAATTGGGATATTGTATATTTTACTCACTATGAAATATTATCTTCTTGGTAAGAGCGGGCTACGAGTTTCTGAAATCTGTCTTGGCACGATGACCTTTGGGGAAGAATGGGGATGGGGCTCGCCCAAAGAAGAAAGTCGAGAAGTATTCAAAAAATATGCTGATTCTGGTGGAAATTTTATCGACACTGCTAGTAATTACACGGCCGGGACTAGCGAAAAGTACCTAGGCGAATTTATTGCTGGAGATAGAGACAGATTCGTGATAGCAACTAAATACACATCAAATATCAGAGCAGGCGATCCTAATGCTGGTGGAAATCAACGTAAGAATCTGATGCAATCGTTGGAGAGGAGCCTAAAGAGTCTAAATACCGACTATATTGACCTTTATTGGATTCATGCATGGGACAAGATGACACCAATAGAAGAGACGATGCGTGCTCTTGATGATATGGTCAAATTAGGTAAAGTATTGTATATCGGGGTTTCGGACGCACCAGCTTGGATCGTATCTCAAGCCAATACCCTTGCACATCTCCGAGGCTGGACAGAATTCATAGGCATCCAGATTGAATACAGCTTAATTGAACGAACCTCCGAACGCGAGCTTCTCCCTATGGCAAGGGCTCTAGACATCGGAGTAACAGCTTGGTCTCCATTGGGAGGAGGGGTACTAACTGGAAAATATAATACAAGTGGAGCACAAGTGACCAAAGGAAAGGAAGATACTGGCTCTAGTAACACTGACAGCAACAATAGTAAAAGCAGGCTAGATATAGCCCGAAGGTCGGGTATGGCAGAGTTGGCAGATATGATGCTGACTGAGCGAAATCTTCTAATCGCAGAGGAAGTTCTCAAGATTTCTAAAGAGATTGGACACTCTCCTGCTCAAGTAGCTCTGAATTGGATTAGACAGCAAAATATATTCCAGAATCTTCCAAACAAAATAATACCAATAATAGGTGCCCGAAATACAAAACATTTGGATGACAATTTGGCATGTGTGGATTTTGAACTGTCTGATAAGCAAATGCAAAGATTAAATGAGATTAGCAGAATTGAACTAGGATTTCCACACGATTTCCTCGCCTCAGAGTTTATTCAGAATGTACTTTATGGTGGCACTTACAATTCAACTCATAGCCATAGAAAATAATCTTGTCGCAATAGACTTCGGCTCAGGTGAAAGTGCAAATAAATAAATTCATTTCATTCCCAGAATTCTTATTTTCGTTATGCTTAGCGGACGCTACTCCTTACGTATGACTCTAAAGTTAACAATAATAACTCAATCAATTCAGTTTCAGCTAAAATACCTGCATTAGAATTTATTAAAAAAATTAGGTAGCCTAGACAAATACTGATTATTCAGGTTAGGTAGTATTGCTGCACGGCCCACTATTTACCTCAATTCCCCTAGAGGGTCGGCAAATAGATTTGACTAGGTTTGCTAAAATCGAGGTTACCATCAGAATACACTTCATTCGAAATTATGCACGCTTCGCTGGATGGTTATAACCTAGATTCGTAGTCGTTGCTTTATTCTACAAGTACGAGAAAGAACATCAACATCAACAATATTCAAGTAACTTCGAACACTAAGTAGAGGGGATTTAATTTCTGTAGCTAGTCAGCCAGTCGTTAAAGCTCATTTCAGCTCGCTTTCTTATTCAAAAATGATAACATCATCCTTAGCCTATCTTCATGTGCAAAACATAACGACCAGCCATATTTTTCTAACTCGAGACCGGAACTAATATCCAGATCTGACGCTTTATTAATTAACATCTTACTTACTGTCACCGCGTTTAGACTATTCTTCGAAATCATCCTTGCTAGTTCGATGCATTCATCTATCAATTTCTTTTTCAGTAGTTTAGGGGCTGCCAGCCTGTTATCTGCAACTGATAACTTTTCGTCCCTATTGTTGATACTACCCTGTGGTTCAGCTCCCAGTTCTGTTTCCGTCTCTATATTCACTACCTTATTGACCAGTCCAACTTGAAGGGCTTCATTAGCCCCAATCATCCTACCAGTATAAATCAACTCTTTTGCTTTGGAAATTCTTAGTAGCCGCAGCATCCTTTGTGTCCCTCCCCATCCAGGAGGTATTCCTACCTTCACTTCAGTCTGGCCTATTTTTGCATTACTAGATGCAATTCTGATATCACAAGCCAGAGCTATCTCGCATCCCCCTCCAAGAGCATAGCCATTGATTGCAGCAATGACTGGCCTTGGTAAATTTTCTATCTTATTTAGAAGAATATGAATTGTGGTTGCATATTGTTCAGCCTCAATCGGACTTAGATTTACTGTATAGTTGAGGTCTGCACCGGCGCAAAATGACCTTTCTCCTGCTCCAGTAATAATCACCGCTCTAATGTTATCATCTAAACCAACTGCATCAATGGTGTTTGAAAGCTCCGCAATTACGTCTATATTAATGGCGTTTAATACTTCAGGCCTATTAATTTTTATGATGACAATACCATTATTATCGTCTAATCGCTCGGTTTTAATAAGGGTCATCGTTAATCAATAACGAGAACAAGACCTAAATTAAGGTGGTGCTTGAATATACAATATCAGTCTAGTCTCTAAGAATTTTAAATTAAATTAAATTAAAATAGACTAAACTAAATTAAACAATATAAGTCTTTCAACTGTCTGTCTATCTATCAGATTCTGAATTGGTCCCTGCTCAGACGAAAAACAAAAAAAGGGGTAAAATATTGGGCATAATAAGCAATTGACAAAGATCTAACGCAATTATTAATACAACTTTCCAGTAATGACCAGATTATCTATACCGGAAGTCGTACATAATACATTACTCTTCTGTAGTACTACTTGAAGTAGCAGGCGCTTCTACTATTACCGGTTCTGCAGTGGCAAACCGATCTCCAACTGAATTTATCTTGACTTTTACTGTATCTTGTCCTACCTTTCCATTCTTAACAAAGACTACAAATCCCTGTATTCTAGCGATACCATCGCCTCTACTACCTGTTTCAGTAATCTTTACATCGTACTCTTTACCTGTCTGCACAGGTTTTTCGAAGCCACTACTGCGATAGCTATTATTATTATAGCCGCCGCCATAGCCTCTTCCGCTTCTTCCGTAACTCATTAATTATTCAAAGCTAAGTATTAATCAAGCTAATAAGAATCAATGCCTAGAGAATTGCCAGTATAATGATGTAGTTATAATAATATTGATTAATTTAGCGATGTTCTCCTTATCTATAGGAGCAATTAATGATGGACTGGAAACCATTGCTCGTTGTAACTCATGCACTAGATTAGTCTATTGGTACAAGATGTGAACATGAACGTTAGCTCATTTACTGAAAAGAGGTGCATTTGTGCTCAAAGGAAACTGGATATATTAGATTGTCTGGAGTAAAGATACATTTATTCCTACCAATACCAAAAAAATGACATGATCCGTAAAGGTTGGCTGGGAATAGAGGCAGAGTTCTGACATTATTAGCTTTTCAAACGCCATGTTAGTTGTACCTAGGAAGAGCTGATCCAAGTGCTGGAGCCTACTTGCATACCTTACTTACCTACATTTGGCTTTGGTAACACTCCATATTTTGTAGTAAGATTTCCAGTCAGTAACGTTGAGTAATAGATAGATAATGATTCTTTGCCAAAGGTATTAATCGTGTCGTCAAGGAGCTACCTATGGCCCAGAATATAAGCCAGATTAATGTTGGATTTTAACCGGTTTTAAGGAGGATAATATGAGAGACGTAATACAAATTTACTAACATTTACTGGTTGTGAAATGATGATTTTATCTTCATACTTACGCAATAGAAACTCTGAAAGTACCAGACAATTAATATTCTACTATATTTTTAGTACTGAGTGACTTTTATAGAAAAAAAGCACAAGACCACAAAATGTGACTATCATCTCATGGTCGATGTCGGTAACGTTGTGGCCTTGCCAAAGAATGACTTGACATGGGGTCTATAGATATAATAAAGTATGATTGCGTTGATAACGACGTTGAATATGGCTCCTATATTCCCTGTCACAATTGAAACAAGTCCTAACGCTATTCCAATATATGCTAGCAAAACTGTAATAGTCCATGCCCATCCTCTTCCTTTTAATAATCCGTAAGCCATAACAAAATATGCTAAACCTAAAGCTAATAGGGCAATACCTGCCCCCACCGACCAGCCAACTAATATTGTATGAGATACTCCTGAGGATCCTGTATTAGTAACTGTTAAAAATGGAGCGACAGTTGCTGCCGTAATTCCATTTGCAAGAAATGCTATGCCACCAATTATGGTAAGTACTGCTAATATTGTAACACCGAACGGTCTATGTTTATGTTCCTGTTGCATAATGGTACAATTGCGACATTCATATATTTAATGAGTAGGAGTTCTTTGCAACTAAATCCACATAATAATTACATTGCAACGTGCATACAATCTTTTGACGAAAAATACGAGGACATTTAAGATGAAAATAAAAGGTTTTGAAACAAATAGCATCCAATAAATGAGAGAAACTCGTGAAACCTGGGCCGCACGGAATATATCGTATTAATCATCCATTGAGGGAACTCGTGCATTTTTTTGTTGTCTATTGTGGAGTTATGAACTTCCTACCATTTACATTGATAAATAGAACCTATAAGTTTTTTTGAATCCATAAAATCTAGTAGCTATTCATTTCTTTTCTTCTTCGAATTTTTTACAATTACATGCCCAATCTCCGCTACCATAACATTTCATATCTGCGGTTCCGATTCCTTCATGATCAATTTCTTCGTGTCCACAATTAGAACAGACCATTTCTATCATCCCTCATTCCAATATACCTCTTGGTAAGTTAAATGCTGTTGGTTATATACCTAATTTTATTTTGAATCAGGTGTAAGTAACATTTGCCCAGCTAATTCTCTTCACTATAGCATGACTAAAACTAAACCCCTTTAACTTCATGACAGCAATCTGTAATTGTAGTGCGTTCTTTTCATGCTAAACACAGTATTACCTCTTACCATCTACCCCACTTATTGTTAAGAAAAACAAAAAAAACTTACTATTGCATACAATTCAGACTCCGTCCGCCAACAAAATTCCTCATACAAATTCCATCTATATGCGGCTTAACAACAGATGCCGAAGATCATAATAATGGGTAACAAATTATTAATATATCATTATTTTAAGGCATCGTCTCCAAATTCCCTTGACCCGATATCATAAGCTTCAGAAATATCTTTAACAAAGATTTTACCATCTGAGGCAGAACCTGTACTTAGATTTTTAACAAGATCCTGAACAAGCTGTTTCGCCAGCGGATCTGCTACTAATACATCGATCTTGGTTCTACTTCCGAATTCTGGAGCGTATTTCTTTCCGTAATTGTATACGTCTGTGACAACTGTAGCTTCTCTTTTCACACGACCTCTGCCTTTTATATCATAAAACATCATTCCGCCAACATTATGTTTGTACAAAATGGCATTCACATCAGCGAGCCTTTCATGTGCAACAACGACTTCTATTTGCTTCATGTTATCAGTTCTAAATCTTAGGTAGATAACTAAGTCTAAGCAGCTCTGTCTACAAATCATAACTGCATTTGATGCGGCAGCTCGATAAACAACGAAAAGATCAATAGTTCAACAAATTACCCAATAATACTAGCAACTTTCAATTGATGCCCTTGATTTTTTAGCCTTGCCCCAAATCCTGAATACGTCTTGCGATGCAATTCAACTAACCTGAAGAATAATGTGCACTAGATTACCAATAACCTGATGTCCATTAGAGAGAGAATGGAACGAGAAAATAAGTTAATGTTCATTATTTTGTCTATCTTACACAGCCAGTGAAGAATGGAGATTTGAAATCAGTTGGCGTTTAAAATCAAGAACTAGGCGACCGAACCAGTATCAAAAATCTTATCAGTGGGACAAGCCATATTTGTTATATGTTAGCCAAACAAAATATTTTCCGACACGAGGTGGGGCTGCAGAAATAGCAAAGTCATAGCACGACTGATCTAGGAGACACTGATTACATATGAAAAGAAAGCAGGAATTTACCTTGGATCAGTATATCAGTATTTCTATATACCTGTGTAGGACGATAATTTGGGATATTCTCTAATTAGAACCGACCCAATTAACATTCTTACGCAATTTTTTCTGTATCGACAATAAAATCCAATGTGTTATCATTTACATCAAACTCTACTCTTCTTAATCCAAACTCTTCAAACAGGAATCGATATTGTTCAGCCATATAAAGCGACCAATTCATTCCCATATCATGTTGTATAACATAAGAATGTCGATTGTAGCTGACTTCGTGTCTGTACGGATGACCTGAAATTTTGATCCAAGTTTCTATTACATCTAAAGCGGACTCAATATTATATTCACTCCTTAAAAGGAGTACAAAATCCTTAGTTTCTTTCTTTGCTATGTATTTGGCAATTAATGATATCTCTTTCTCCGGAAGCCTATTGATGAGATCAATTAGTAGTCCTCTCCTTACATTTACAAATCCAGCTTTTGCTGCATTAGAATGCCAATCTATATGTCTTCTTATTAAATGACTTACTAATGTATTAACGCTGATATCCTTTTGCTCTGCTTCCCGTCGGAGTTTATCTAAAATAATTCTGTCTAACCGCAAAGTAATACTTTCACTTCGATGCGGCTGAAGTTTTGACTCCTTTTTTTCTGATGGATTGGTAATTGTCTCTCAATCATAGTAATGGCAATGTTAAATAAATTATTTTATGCCAATTTATTATTGTATAATCTTATCTAATATCACTGCAGGACAAGTTCGTCTTTGTTCTTCTTTTTCTTAACATAGAACAATATTGCTATTGTGTCAGTCAGTTTCCATTTTGGAACTTGTAACCAATGCCTGTCTGCCCAACCAAATACTTTTTCTTTTGTTCTACACGATCTCTATTGAGTATATCCATGGCTTTATCTTCATCCTCATGGTTATCTTGCATTGCTGTGTATGATATTATTCTGGTAAGTCCATAAAGTATGCGGCTTTTCAGCAAATTCTGCTTAAAATTTAGTCTAATCAATATCGTAGATAGAAATTGCTAAGAATGCTAATCTAGTCTTATCCTAGGTCAGTCGGTCGGCTTGTAACATACAATGGTTCACCAACCGATAGTCTTACGACAATTTGAGTCTTAACTGGCTTAAAAAAAGTAGGCAGAGGCTAGATTTGTAATTTAATTGACTTGGGTTTTTAGGGATTACTCTAGTTGTTACTTTGGTTGCGTCATTTACCTATCATAATTGCGCAAAATACTCATCAAGTTTTTCTGTAAAGTTAGCCTGTGAGTTCTTGGTTAGATTTTCCCTTGCTCATTTATTGTTTATATGTCAGAAAAAAGCCTACTAGTCAGTCCCTAGATTATTATTATTATAGCCTTAGGTCATTCAATTTCAGAAACAGGAGATGGTACAGCATATATTACTACACGAATAATTTCCAACTTGAGCTTGGGTAGAGTTGTCAGACCTCCATACACCCTTGTGGTTTGCGAAAAGCCTGATGCGGCACGTAGAATAGCCCAAGCGCTGGGTACATCGCAAATTGAAAGTCTTCCCGAAATAGTCTTTGAGAGCCCCGATTTAGGAGAAAGAAAAGCCCGGGCGGTAACACCAGTTTTTTGGGCAATGGGTAGAGAAAATATTCCTTTTGTTGTTTGTTCGGCTATAGGTCACCTGTATGGACTAGTAGATCCTAAAGGCAAACGAAGCGAGTATCCAATATTTGATGTGATTTGGAGGCCAATTTCGATAAAGAAAACAAAAGGTACAGATGCCAAAAAATTTCCTTCAAAACAGGAATCGATTATAAGAGCAATTTCCATCCTATCTCAAAAAGCCACAAGGTTTGTTCATGCTTGTGATTATGATCAGGAAGGAGAGGTGATAGGTTATAATATACTGCGTTTTGCATGTGGTAACAAGTACGAATCATCACAAAGGGCAAAATTTTCTACACTGACTGATGATGAAATAAGAAATTCATTTGATAATCTGCTAAAGCCAAGCAGAGGATTGGCAGATGCCGGAGTATCCAGGCATGTAATTGACTTTATATATGGTGTAAATCTCTCTAGGGCACTCACACAATCTTACAAGATAAGTAATGATAATAAAAAGTACTACAACTTAACTATTGGTAGAGTACAGGGACCTACGCTTGCCTTTGTCGTGGATCGAGAAATTGACATAAGAAAGCATATTCCTATCCCATATTGGACTATATCCGCTGAATTTATTGAAAAAACTGGAAACAGGATTAGAGCAGAATACTTCCAGCACAAGGTGGCCACATTGGCCAAGGCTAGATCAATAGTTAATGCATGTACTAACCAAGCTGGTAAGGTTACTGACATTAGTAATCAAAATATTACAATCAACCCGCCTCATCCATTTAATCTGGGCGATCTACAGAATGAGGCCTATCGAGTGTTTAAATTTTCTCCTAGCTATACATTATCCCTTGCAGAAAAATTGTATATCAGTGCATTAATTTCCTATCCTCGAACGTCTAGCCAAAAGCTTCCTTCCTCTATAAACTATACAAAAATTATTTCAGGTGTTTCAAATATTCGTTCATCTTCTACTGGCTTTACAAAAACCAATGGTAATAATCCAGCAAATGACTCTATTCACCGACCTTATGAAAAACTTGGAGCTAGACTCCTTTCAAAAAAATATCTTGCTCCAAATGAAGGCAGCAAGTATGACCCAGCCCACCCAGCTATTTACCCGACTGGTGAGCAACCAAAACGCAAACTCGAAGCCACAGAATTCAAACTCTTTGATCTATTAATAAGAAGATTTCTCGCAACGTTTGGTGATGCGGCAAAGGCAGCGCGTACCACTCTCAAGATCTCAGTTAAAGATGAACACATTTTCATTGCTGAAGAGCAGAAAACGGCATACGAAGGGTGGATGTATTTTTATGCACCGTATTCAAGTAAGAGTCTAATTTCAACAGGACATGACGTATTACCAATGCTAAAAGTCGGCGATATATTAAAAAATCATGGGGTATTTATGATTGAAAAATTCAGTCAACCCGCTGTTCGGTTCAATCAGGCCAGCTTACTTGAAAAGATGGAACAGGAGAAAATCGGGACCAAAGCCACAAGGTCAGAAATAATTGCTACACTATTAAAGAGGAATTACATCAGTACAGTTCAAACAAAATCTGTCTCCAACAAGCAAGATAACAAGACTACAAGGATCACTACAGGTATAGAAGCCACAGATCTCGGTTTTGAACTCGTTCAGTCTATGCGCAAGTACAGTCCTGAAATAGTTTCGGTACAGCTAACTAGGTCTATCGAAGAACAGCTCGAAGGCGTGGAGTTTGGTAAGACTACGAGTGAGTCTGTAACAGCAGCTGCATCAAACAATCTAAAAAAAGCAATTGTTTCTTTCAAGGGAAATGAAATGGAGATTGGATCAGAGTTATCAAGTGCCATCAGCGCTTCAAACAAGAAACCTGAAAAACCATTGGTTTTGGGTAAATGCCCTCTCTGTAATACCGGAGACCTAAGTATCATTAGATCCAGTCTAACGAAGAAACGATTTGTAGGATGTTCCAACTATGCAACAGGTGTCTGTAAAGCTACAGCCCAGTTACCCCAGAAGGGACCGATAAAGTTTACAGGCAAAAAGTGTGGTGAATGCGGATGGCCAATAATTACAACTGTATATATAAAATCTGGCAGACA
>C688J18823_10000589_pt1 | contig 21238 bp, 20 predicted proteins | sample HopSoiMetagenom1_FD_18823 | JGI IMG/M metagenome (IMG submission 18823) | reverse complement strand
CAACAACAACGTCACCACCGGCCGCATCTACCTGAACGTGATCAACAAGGAGCGGCAGGGCGAGTACCTGGGCAAGACGGTGCAGGTGATTCCCCACATCACCGACGAGATCAAGCGCTTCATCTTCTCCACCGCCGAGGAGAACGACATCGTCATCGTGGAGGTGGGCGGCACGGTGGGCGACATCGAGTCGCTGCCCTTCCTCGAGGCCATCCGGCAGATGAAGTACGACGTGGGCAGCGAGAACGCCATCTACATCCACCTCACGCTGGTGCCGTACATCTCCACCGCGCACGAGGTGAAGACCAAGCCCACGCAGCACTCGGTGATGAAGCTGCGCGAGATCGGCATCCAGCCCGACATCCTGCTCTGCCGCACCGACCGGCCGCTCTCCAAGGAGATCAAGGACAAGATCGCGCTCTTCTGCTCGGTGGAGCCAGGCTCCGTCTTCACCGCTGCCGACGTGCAGACCATCTACGAGCTGCCGCTGGCGCTGCACGAGGAGGGCCTCGACGACCGCGTGGCCGAGCTGCTCAACATCTGGAGCCGCGCCCCGCGGCTGGACAAGTGGGAGCGCATCGTCAAGGCGGTGAAGGAGCCCTCGCGGGAAGTGCGCATCGCGGTGGTGGGCAAGTACGTCGACCTCACCGAGAGCTACAAGTCGCTCAACGAGGCGCTGGTGCACGGCGGCATCGCCAACGACTGCCGCGTCTCGCTCGACTACATCGACTCCACCCAGATCGAGCAGCTCGGGGCGGACACCTTGCTGCAGCATGCCGACGCCATCCTGGTGCCGGGGGGCTTCGGCGTGCGCGGCACCGAGGGGAAGATCGCGGCGGTCAAGTACGCCCGCGAGCGCAAGATACCGTTCTTCGGCATCTGCCTCGGCCTGCAGATGGCGGCCATCGAGTTCGCACGCAACGTCTGCGGCCTCGACAAGGCCAACTCCAGCGAGTTCGACGAGGGCACGCCCCACCCGGTGGTGTCGCTGATGGCGGAGCAGAAGCAGGTGACCGCCAAGGGCGGCACCATGCGCCTCGGCGCCTATGCCTGCGCGCTCAAGCCCGGTTCGCTCGCATCCGCGCTCTATGGCCGGCAGGAGATCAGCGAGCGGCACCGCCATCGCTACGAGATCAACAACGCCTATCGCGCCAGGCTGGAGGAGCGCGGCATGATGGCGTCCGGCATCAACGAGCAGCTCGGGCTGGTGGAGGTGATCGAGCTCTCCGGGCATCCCTACTTCATCGGCTGCCAGTACCATCCCGAGTTCCAGTCCAAGCCCTTCCAGCCGCATCCGCTCTTCTCCGGCTTCGTGCGGGCGGCCCTGGAGCAGCGCGCGCGCAAGGGCATGTCGGTTCCGCCCCCTGCCCACGGCACCTCGGCGCCGGAGATCGTGATGCCCACCGGCACGCCGGTCGCCAAGGCATGAAGTTCGGCGGCGGCGAGCTGACGCTGATCGCCGGACCCTGCGTGATCGAGGGCGAGGAGTTCACGCTGCGCCACGCGCGGCGGGTGGCCGAGCTCGCGCAGAAGCACGGCGTCGCGGCCATCTTCAAGTGCAGCTTCGACAAGGCCAACCGCACCAGCGGCAAGAGCTTCCGCGGCCCCGGGCTCGCCGAGGGATTGCGCATCCTCGGGCGGGTGAAGCAGGAGATCGGGCTGCCGGTGCTCACCGACGTGCACACGGAGGAGCAGTGCGCCCGCGCCGCCGAGGTGGTGGACGTGCTGCAGATCCCCGCCTTCCTCTCCCGCCAGACGGATTTGTTGGCCGCCGCCGCCCGCACCGGCCGCGCCGTCAACGTGAAGAAGGGCCAGTTCCTCGCCCCCGAGGACATGAAGAACGTGGCCGGCAAGCTGCGCGAGGGGGGCTGTCCGCAGATCCTGCTCACCGAGCGCGGAGCATCTTTTGGCTACCACAACCTGGTGGTGGACATGCGCGGGCTGTTGACCATGCGCGCCTTCGCGCCGGTCTGCTTCGACGCCACCCACTCGGTCCAACAGCCGGGCTCGCAAGGCGATGCCACCGGAGGGGATCGCACCCTGGCCCCGGTGCTGGCGCGGGCGGCTGCGGCGGTGGGCATCGACGCGCTCTTCTGCGAGGTGCACGAAGACCCGGACAACGCCCTGTCGGACGGTCCCAACTCACTCACCTTCCCGATGTGGGATGCCCTGATCGCCGACGTGCTCGCCATCCGCCACGCCCTCTCAGGATAGGCGCAAACTACCCATCAACCGCGGGTGGTGAGCCAGAGGCCGAAGGCGATGACGGCCAGGGCGACGGCGTCGAGGCGGGCCAGGGGCTCGCCCAGCAGCAACGCGCCGAGGAGCAGGCCGAAGACCGGGGTGAGGAAGAAGAACGCGCTCACCCGGCTCGCCTCGCCGTGCTGGAGGATCCAGAACCAGAGCATCGAGGCGCCGATGCTCAACACCACCACCAGATAGGCGAGACTGCCGACCACCGGCCAGGTCCAATCGATGCGCGGCGGCCCTTCCACGATCAGCGCCACCGGCAAGAGCGCCGCTCCGGCGAGGAAGAGCTGCGCCGCGTTCAGCACCACGGGGTGGGGGCGCAGGTGCATGCGCTTGTAGAGGATGTTGGAGAAGACGAAGGCGAGGACCCCGATGGCCGACAGCGCCACGTCGATGGGCCGCGCCTCCTGCGTCGCCGCGCGGGTGTACATGGCCAGCACCACGCCCCCGAATCCGAGCAGCAGTCCGGCCAGCTTGCGCGCCGTGAGCGGCTCGCGCAAAAGCCAGGGCGCGAGCAGCGCCAGGATGAGCGGGTTGGTGCTGGCGACGATCGACCCCATCCCTGCCGAGAGATGCCGCAGCGCCTCGTAGTTGAGCCCCAGGTAGCAGGCGTTGCCCAGCGAGCCGAGCAGGAGGAGCCGCACCCAGGTCCCGCGGTCCGAGGGCAGCGGCAGCCGCGCCGCGCGCGCGCCGGCAAAGAGCACGCTGCCCGCGAAGAGGAAGCGGATCCAGAGGATGGAGAGCGGAGGAGCAGAGTGGGCGAGGATGCGGCTGGGCACGAACGCCGATGCCCAGAGGAACACGTAGAGGATGGCGGCCGCCGTGCCCAGGGCGCCGGTCGCGTGCCGCGCCCGGAGATGTACCGGGTGTACACCTGGTACACAGGGCGGCGGTGGAGCGTCCACGGCGCTCTCAGATGCCGCAGGCCGCGCGGCGTCGCGCCGTGATAGAAGCGCGCCGTGCGAAAGAAGCCGCGAGCGCCGGCCCGCGCCCTGTTGCGGAGCATCCGCCTGCTGGTGCTCGACGTCGACGGGACCCTGACCGACGGCCGCCTTTATTACGGAGCCGACGGCGAGGCGCTCAAGGCTTTCGACGTCCGCGACGGACACGGGCTGCGCCTGTTGACGCTGCACACCGACGTGAAGCTGGCGGTGCTGACCGGCCGCCGCGCGGATTTGGTGCAGCAGCGCTGCCGCGAGCTCTCCATCGACCACGTGGTCGGGCAGAGCCGGGCGAAGGGAGCCGCCATCGGGCAGATCGCCCAGGACCTCGGCATCCCGCTCGAGGAGACCGCCTACATGGGCGACGACGTGAACGATCTGCCGGCGCTGCGGCGGGTGGCCCTCGCCTGCGCGCCCTCCGACGCGGCGCCGGAGGTGGTGCGCGAGGCGCGCTGGGTCTCGGACAGGCCCGCGGGGCGGGGCGCGGTGCGGGAGCTGTGCGAGGCGCTCCTCGAGGCCAAGGTGGGTTGGCCTCCTCCGGACGTGGAGGCGAAGCCGGTCCCGCAGGCATGAGCGTTCCCTTGGGCAAGCGCATCCGGCGCGAGCTGCGCGTGCGGGCGCTCTTCCTGGCGCTGCCGCTCTTGCGGGTCCTGCCGCTGCCGGTGGGGGCCGCCCTGGGATGGCTGGCCTGGTACCTGGTGCCGCGGCAGCGACGGCTCGCGAGCGCGCATCTGGCCATCGCCTTTCCGGAGAAGAACGAGCGCGAGCGGGCGCGGGTCGGGCGGACGAGCTTCGCCAACCTGGCGGTGTCGATCCTGGAGTCCGGGCGCGCCGATCGTCTGGACATCGCCAAGACGGTGGAGCTTCCCGCCGACGCCGAGGCGGTGCTGCGCGGGGCGCTGGCGCAGGGCAAGGGCGTCGTGGTGGCGACCGGCCACATCGGAGCCTGGGAGCTGTTTGCCCGGCGGGTCGCCAGCCTGGGCATCCCGGCGGGGACGGCGGCAAAAGAGGCGCACGATCCCCGCATCACCCGCCTCCTGGACGAGAGCCGCAAGCGGGCCGGCGTTCGCGTCTTCTGGCGCGGCGCTCCGCTGGCGGCGCGGGAGATGCTTCGCTTCCTCCGGAAGGGCGGCATCCTCGGCATCCTCATCGATCAGGACACGCGCGTGGCCGGCCACTTCGTTCCCTTCTTCGGGCGGCCCGCCTTCACGCCCCGGGCTGCCGGGGATCTCGCCGCCCATGTCGGCGCACCCCTCCTGGTGGGGGGCGCGCACAGGGTGGCGCGCGGGGTGCATCGCATCTTCTTCCGCACCGTGGCGGTCGACCGCACCGGCGACCGCGACCGGGACTCGCTGGCGCTGACCGCCGCCGCCACCGAGGCCCTGGAAAGCGAGATTCGTGCCGCGCCCGAGGAGTGGGTCTGGATGCACCCGCGCTGGCGCACAGAGTTGCCTGAAATTTCAAGAGAAAAGTAGTTCTGCACCCAACAGAGAAAGGTGCTTGAACGCCTCGACACCGGACAGGCGCAGTGATAACCTTTCTTGCAAATGGGAAGCCAGAACGCCAGCACGCTTATTTATGCGATCGCGCTGGCTTTTGGAGCCGCCTGCGGGAAGTCCGCTGACGCATCGGTGTCATCCCTTTCCACACCTGATAACGCTCCTGACCTCTCCCTGACTTCGGTCGCGTTCGCGCGCCTGTCGGAGGGGCGGGTGGTGGCGCGCGGCAATGCCGAGCAGTTGGACTACCGACGGATGGGCGGGCGCCTGGTCGCCACCAACGGCGGCGGCGCCATCCACCCGGAGCCGGGCACCGGCCTGGCCGAGTTTGGCGTGCTTCGCTTCAGCGCTCCCCGCATCCAGGGCGAGGTCCAGGCCCGCCATGGGGTGGCGACGGGCGGCGTCCGGCTGGATACGGCGCGCGGCGACACGGCGCGGGCGGAGCGGGTCTTCTACGACGGCGACCTGGTCCATACCGACGTGCCCGTGGACGCGCGCGGCCCCGGCTATCAAGTGTTGGGCAACGGCCTGACCGCCACCACCGACGGCGCGCAGATCCTCCTGACCGACGGCGTGAAGGGCCAGATGCAGATGGAGGCCCGGCGGTGATGGCTCTCCTCTTCGCCGCGGCCGCCGCGCTGCCGCCGGGTCCGCTCGACTTCAAGGCCCAGAGCATGCGCATCGAGCCCAAGGAGCGGCGCGTGCTGCTCGACGGCGAGGTGCACCTGACCCGCGACGACCTGACCGTCACCGGCGACCATGCCGTCGCGGAATACGCTCAGCAGAAGCCGGGCCCGCCCGTTCGCAAGCGCCGCCGCACGCCCGTTCCGGAGGGGACCCTTGGCGGGCAGTCGGTGGACCGGTTCATCGTCGACGGCAAGGTCCACGTCGAGCGCGGTGCGCGCACCGCCGACGGGGAACACGCGGACCTGGACGTGCCGGGTCAGACGCTGGTCCTGACCGGCACCCGACAGGCGCCCCCGGTGCTGCGCGACGGTTCGGAAACGCTCTCGGGCGAGCGGATCCTGCTCAAGCTCGACAGCGAGGACGTGGATGTGAAGCAGCCCAGGGTGGTGTTGCGCCGCTCGCTGCCCGAGCAGGGGTCTGCGAACCCCTCCTCGCCGGTCTCGGTCGAGGCCGATCGCCTGGTGCTGGTGAAGGCCTCGCGCCTGGCCCGCTTCACCGACGACGTGGTAGTGCGGCGAGGCGATACCGTGGTGAAGAGCCCGCGCATGGACGCGCGCTACGACGCCGATGGGCAACTCACGCGGTTGGAGCTTCGCGGCGGCGTGGACGTGCGGCAGGGAGATCGCCGGGCCACCGGCGAGACCGCGGACTACGACGCCCGGGAGCGCACGCTCGTGCTGCTTGGCGATCCACGCCTCTACGACAAGGACGACGTCCTCTCCGGCGACCGGATCGACCTGGCGCTCGATTCGAAGGAGGTGCGGGTGGAGAAGGCCAAGGGCCGCCTGCGCCCCGAAGCGCACAAGAGCGAAGGAGGAGCCGGGGTCTCCCCGGCGACGGGCGGAGGCCAAAGGCCGGAGCATCCGGAAGCAGGAGTCGGGGTCTCCCCGGCGACGGGCGGAGGCCGAGGGCCGGAGCATCCGGAAGGAGGTGCGCCGTGAGCGCGCTCCTCGCCCAAGGCCTGCGCAAGACCTTCCGCGGCCGCCGGGTGGTGGACGACGTGTCTTTCTCGGTGGAGCCGGGCGAGGTGGTGGGCCTTCTCGGACCCAACGGCGCCGGCAAGACCACCAGCTTCCACTGCGTGGTGGGCCTCTTGGTGCCCGACGCGGGCGAGGTGCGGCTGGGCGATCGGAACCTCTCCGGCCTTCCCCTCCACGAGCGGGCGCGCCTGGGGATCGGCTACCTGCCGCAGGAGCCGTCGATCTTCCGCAAGCTGACCGTGCGCCAGAACTTTTTCCTCGTGCTCGAAGGTTCTCCGTTGGCGAGGAAGGACCAGGAAGAGAAGGTCGATCAGCTGCTCACGGAGTTCGATCTGCTGCGGGTGGCCAACGCCTTGGGCGAGACCCTCTCCGGCGGCGAGCGGCGGAGGGCGGAGATCGCCCGTTCGCTCCTGGCGGAGCCGCGCTTCATGCTCTTCGACGAGCCCTTTGCCGGCGTGGATCCGATCGCGGTGCACGACCTGCAGCGGATGATCCACGACCTGCGCCGCCGCGGGCTGGGGATCCTCATCACCGATCACGCGGTGCGGGAGACGCTGGGCATCTGCGATCGCGCAGTGCTGCTGGTGGAAGGGAAGCTTCTGGAAACGGGAACGCCGGCGGAGATCGCCGCCTCGGACCGGGCCCGGGCTGTGTACCTGGGCGAGCGCTTCAGGCTAGAGTGAGGGAGGGATTGGGATGGCGTTGGAGCTGAAGCAGAGTCTCAGGTTGTCGCAGCAGCTGGTGATGACGCCCCAGCTGCAGCAGGCGATCAAGCTCCTGCAGTTGTCGCGGCTCGAGCTGGTGGACCTGATCCGCACCGAGATGGAGCAGAACCCCCTGCTCGAGGAGCCGCTGGACGGCGCCGAGGCCGAGCTGAACGAGGCCCCGGCGGAAATGGTCTCCACCCTCAACGAGAGCATCGAGGCCAGCGAGCTGTCGGCTCCTGCACCCGAGGTCGCGCAGCCGGATCTGAAGAAGGCCAACGAAGGCGACATCAAGCGGGACGAGATCGACTGGGAGCAGTACCTCGACAACTACCAGACGCAGCACACCGCCCCCTCCGGCGGCGGCTTCAACTCCGAGGACCTGCCCTCCATCGAGAGCACCCTCACCCGCGCCGAGGGCCTCACCGAGCACCTGGTCGCGCAGCTGCGCATGGCCGGCCTCTCCCACGAAGAGGAGCGGGTGGGAGCCATGATCATCGGCAACCTGAACCGCGACGGCTATCTGGTCGTCGATCCGGATCTGCAGCCCACCATCCCTGCCTTCGACGCAGAGGCGTCGCCGGCCGATCCCGACAAGCCGGTGGAAGTGCCGGCGGTGGCGCCCGAGGCGCTGGAGGCGCTGCGCCGCGAGCAGGAAGCGCGCAAGCCGAAGAGCCTGTGCGATCCGATCATCCCGCTGGCGCTGGAGGCCGGCGTCTCCGCGCTCACCGCCGAGAAGGTGCTGAAGAAGATCCAGCGCTTCGACCCGGTGGGCTGCGCCGCGCGCGACCTGCGCGAGTGCCTGCTCGTCCAGGCCAAGCACTTCATCAGCGAGGGCGAGGGCAAGGACGACCCCGACGCCGAGCTGCTCCCGCACATCATCCGGCGACACCTGAAAAACGTGGAGTCGAAGAAGTACCCCGCCATCGCCAAGGACCTGCACGTCTCGCTGGAAGAGGTGGTGGCCTCGGTGAAGCTGCTCTCGCGGCTGGATCCCAAGCCGGGCCGCAACTATTCGGGCGAGGAGGCGCAGTACATCACGCCCGACGTCTACATCCACAAGATCGGCGACCAGTACGTCACCGTGCTCAATGACGACGGCCTCTCCAAGCTGCGCATCTCGCAGCACTACCGGAACGCGCTCAAGAACGGCGCGGCGGCGCAGACCAAGGAGTACATCCAGGAGAAGCTGCGCTCGGCGGTGTGGCTGATCCGCAGCATCCACCAGCGCCAGCGCACCATCGTCAAGGTCACCGACAGCATCATCAAGTTCCAGCGCGACTTCCTCGACAAGGGCATCGCGCACCTCAGGCCCCTCATCCTCCGCGACGTGGCCGAGGACATCGGCATGCACGAGAGCACCGTCTCGCGAGTCACCACCAACAAGTACGTGCACACGCCGCAGGGCATCTACGAGCTGAAGTTCTTCTTCAACTCCTCCATCGCCCGGGCCAACGGCGGCGACGACATCGCCTCCGAGGCGGTGAAGAACCAGATCAAGCAGATCGTCGCCGCGGAGCCTGGCGACAAGCCCTACAGCGATCAGAAGATCGTGGAGGTCTTGAGGTCGCAGAACGTGGACATCGCGCGTCGCACCGTCGCGAAATACAGGGAGGTGCTCGGCATCCTGCCGTCCAGCAAGCGAAAGAGGTTCTTCTAGACCGGTGCCGCAGAGACGGGGGTCCGGCGCCGGCTTCGGGTCAACACCTCGACGATCTGGAGGTCACTCCAATGCAGGTCAACATCACCTTCCGGAACATGTTCGCCACCGACGCTCTGCGGAACCACGTGCAGGACAAGTTGGGAAGGGTGGTCGACAAGTACCTGGACAAGGTGACCGAGGCGCACGTCACGCTCTCCCTCGAACGGTACCTGCATCATGCGGACGTCAACCTCCACACCGGGCACTTCCACGTGCGCGGCAAGGAGAAGTCCGAGGACATGTATGCGTCGATCGATACCGCGATCGACAAGATCGAGAAGCAGCTCAAGAAGCACAAGGAACGCCTCAAGAGCCACCGCCCCGCGCACGTCCACCAGGCCGGTCCGGTGCGGGTCCGCTACGAGGTGTTCGCAGCCAAGGAGGAGTTCGAGGGTCTGATCCCCGAGATGATCAGGCGCGACGAGTTCCTGGCCAAGCCGATGAGCGTGGAGGAGGCGTTGATGCAGATGGACCTGCTCAACAACGACTTCCTCGTCTTCACCCGGCCCGACTCGGCGGGGGTGAACGTGATCTACCGGCGCAAGGACGGAAACTTCGGATTGATCGCCCCGGGCGAACAGATGGAGCTTCGCCAGGCGGCCGCGAAGTGAAGTAGACTGCCGCGCGATGCGCATCGCGGAGTTCCTGCGCGAGGACGTGGTCCTGCCCGACCTCGCGGCGAACGACAAGGCGGGCGTGCTCGGCGAGCTTTGTGCCGGGCTCGCCCGCGCGTATCCCACGCTCCAGGCCGAGCGCCTCAGCGAGACCTTGTTGGAGCGCGAACGGCTCGGCTCCACCGGCATCGGCGAGGGTGTGGCCATCCCGCACGGCAAGCTGCCCTCCATTCCCGGGCTGATCGCGGCTTTCGCGCGCAAGAAGGCGGGGGTGGACTTCGCCGCCATCGACGGCAAGCCCACCTACCTGTTCTTCGTGCTCTTCGCTCCCGACAACTCGGCCGGCCTGCACCTCAAGGCGCTGGCCCGCATCTCGCGGCTCTTCAAGCAGCCGCAATTCCGCCAGGCGATCATGGCCGCCGACGGCGCAGCGGGCATCTTCCGCCTCATCTCGGAAGAAGACGCCAAGTACTGAAGGCCTCANCCGGCTGCTTCGGGCGGGGTGGGGCGGGGGCGGAGCCAGAGCCAGCCGCCCAGCGACATGAAGGCGAGCGCGGCGGCGCAGAGCAGGAAGAGCTGCCGGATGCCCAGCACGGACGCCAGCACGCCCGAGAGCAAAAGACCCGACACCTGCGAGACCGAAAACAGCGACATGAAGGTGCTGCTCACCCTCCCCATCATCGCCGGAGGCGTTTCCTTCTGGCTCAACGTTTGTCCCGGCACGATGACGAAGGCGATGGCCGCGCCGATGATGAAGGTGCTCAAGGCCGCCGCGACGTTGCTTTGGAAGGCCCCGAGCAGCGCCGCGCCGGCGCCGATGCCGAACAGTCCGCCCAGCACCAGCTGCACCATCGGCCGTGTGCGCGCCGCTCGCTGGATGAGCTGCGCGCCCACCACCAGGCCCACGCCCACCATCGAGCTGACCGCGCCGTAGAAGAGGCTGCCGGCGTGCAGCGTATCGCGCACGTAGACGGAGATGAGCGGGCTGAAGGAGCTGAGCATGAACATCGCCGCCGCCGAGGCGAGGAAGGCGAAGGAGAGTCCGCGGTGGGTGAAGATGAAGCGGTTCCCCTCGACGAAGTCGCGCCCGAACGCGCGCAAGGAGCCCTGCTTCGGGGCAGCGGCGCGGACGATGGCCAGCCGCCCGATCATCGCGGCGGAGAAGAGGAAGGTGCCGGCGTCGATCCAGAAGCAGGCCTTTTCGCTGAGCCACGCCACCAGCGCGCCCGCCAGCGCCGGCGAGAGGATGCGCACGGCGTAGAACGCCTGCGAGAGCAAAGCGTTGGCGGAGAGCAAATCTTCTCGCCTCACCAGCACGCGGATGGCCACCGATTGCGCGGGTCCGAAGAAGCTGGAGACCAGCCCGAGCAGCGCCATCACCGCGAAGATCTGGTGGGTGTCCGTCACCAGGACGAGCGAGCCTGCGATGACGGCCCGGACGAGATCGCTCGCGATCATCACCCGCTTCACCGGCCAGCGGTCCACCAGCACGCCCGCCGCCGGCGCGATCAACGAGAAGGGCGCCAGATACGCCACCGTCGCCGCCGCCACGTCCACCGCCGTGCCGTGCAGCCGGAAGGTGATCAGGCTGATCACGCCGAACAGCGCCATGAAGTCGCCGAACACGCTGACGAACTGCGCCAGCCAGAGGGTGCGGAAGGCTGGCTGCGCGAAGACCGCCTTCATGCCCGAACGGTCCGGTGGCATGCGGGTCGAATAGCACGGCGGGCGCCTGCCTGCCTGCCCGAGGCTGGTTGCGGCAAGGCTGCATGCATAGCGTGCGGGCTGGGGGTGTCGTCATGCGGGTGCTGGCGCCGGCGCTGGCCGTGCTTGCGATCGCCTGTGGCGGCGGTCCGTCCGGGAGCGCCGTTGTCGCGATCGATGGCGATGCGGGCCGAAGCGGCCCTGCCGACGCCGGCGCGTCGGATGCGGGCGGCGCCTCCGATGCGGGCCCGGCAGACGCCGGAACCGATGCGGGAACGGACGGCGGCGTCACCACGGCGTGCGCGAGCCTGGTTCCAAGAGACGCCGGCACACCCTTCTTCGTAGACCTGGACACCGGCGACGCGAGCCAGGTGTGCGCGGCCGGCCGTCCAGACGGAACGGGCACCATCCCGCTGCGCGCGGGCACGTTCGACGCGAACGGGATCCACCGGACCACGTGGTCATTCGTGCGCGCCGCCGACGGCCTCCAGCTCTCCCGCCTCGAGTACGCCCCCGGCACCGGGCCGCTGACGGTCCTGGCACAACCACAGGGGTTCACCGGGCTGGAACCGGTGGGCTCGCCTGCGACCATCGACCTGCACGCATTCACCGCGCAGGGCGCCGACCTCTCCGTCGCGCACAGCTCGGCCAGCGCCGTGCTCCCCGATCCGGCCGGCGGCTCCGTCGCCTTCGTGCTCACGCGGGACCGCACGAGCTTCAGCTTGCGCTTCCATCGCTACGACGCCGCAGGGAAGCTGACGGTCGATTCGCAAGCGGCGACCGGCAGCGCCCCGGACCTGGGTGTGTCCTGGGTCGCCGGCGTGGCGCTCGAAGGGCGGACCCTGTTGGTGTACGGCGCCACGGGAATGGCGTGTCATGCCCTCTGGCTCGACGTCCGCGGCAGCCCGGTGTCGGCGGTCTTCGAGCCCTCGATCTGCGACATCCGGCAGCTCCGCCCGCTCCTCGACGGCAGCCTGGCCGTCGAAGGGCTGGACCGGGACCGCAATCCGACCATCGCCGGCGTGATCGCGCCCCTGGGCACCCGCGTCTCGGCGGCGCCGGCATGGCTTCTGGGCATGCGCGAGCTCTTCCTGCTGCCGGCCGGGCGCGGATACGCGCTGCGCCGACAGGGGACGTCGCGTCCGCTGGAGCTGATCTCGCCGGAGGGAGAGACCTGCGGCGCCTTGACCACCCCGGAGATGGGGAACGGGCCCCTTTCGGTGGGGCGCGACGGCACCTTGGTGGAGCAGGACCTGACGGGCACCGGCTGCACGTTCCGCTTCTACCCGCAGCTCTTCCGGTAGATTGCGGACACGGCGGTCTGTTACGCTGTCCCCCTCGATGGATTCGATCAAGGTCGAGCAGTTGCTGCGGGACAAGGACTTCGATCTGCGCCTCGAGCTCCTGGGCGGCGAGAGCGGCCTGGATCGGCGCGTGGTCAGCTCCCGCATCCAGAAGCCGGGCCTGGCGCTGAGCGGCTTCACCGAGCACATCCACAAGGACCGACTTCAAGTATTCGGCAATACCGAGATCAGCTACCTGGCCACGCTCAAGCACGACGAGGCGCTCAAGCGGGTGCGCAACCTCTTCCAGCTGCCCATCGCCTGCCTGATCGTCACCAAGAACCTGCCGGTGGAAGACTGGATGAAGCGCGAGGCCACNGACGCGCGCGTGCCGCTGCTCCGCACCAGCCACCTCTCCTCCACCTTCATCGACCACATCGAGGCTTTTCTACAAGAAGCGCTCACCGCCAGCACGTCGGTCCATGGCGTGCTCATCGACGTCATCGGCGTGGGCGTGCTCATCCTCGGCAAGAGCGGCATCGGCAAGAGCGAATTGGCGCTCGATCTGGTGACCCGCGGCCACCGCCTGGTCGCCGACGACATCGTCGACTTGAAGCGCAAGCAGGGTGGCAGCGTCTACGGGAGCGGCAGCGAGATCATCAAGCACCACATGGAGATCCGCGGCATCGGCATCATCAACATCAAGGACCTGTTCGGCGTCTCGGCGGTGCGCGAGCGCAAGAAGGTGGAGATGGTGGTGGAGCTGGTCGAGTGGGACGACAAGGTGGAGTACGATCGGCTCGGGGTGGAAGAGCAGAAGTACACCATGCTCGACGCCGAGGTGCCGCTCTTGATGGTGCCGGTGCGGCCGGGCCGCAACCTGACCACCATCGTGGAAGTGGCGGCGCGCAACCACCTGCTCAAGCTGCAGGGACACCACTCCGCCAAGGAGTTCCAGGAGAAGCTGTCGAAGGAGATCGCCCAGGCCACGCTCACGCGCGGCATCGGCGACGAGGTCGAGTAAAGTGCCGGTCGATCCGCGAGAGAACGATCCGCCGCGCCGCGGGGCGGACACGCACCGCATCGTGCTGGTCACCGGCCTGTCGGGCGCCGGCAAATCCACCGCCACCAAGGCGCTGGAGGACCTGGGCTTCTTCTGCATCGACAACCTCCCCGTCATGCTCCTGCCCAAGCTCCTGGAGCTGGTCTCGCACGGCACCAGCGACGAGGTGCAGCGGCTGGCCATCGTGGTGGACGCGCGCGAGGCGCGCTTCCTCGACTCCACGCCCGCGGCGCTGGAGGAGGTGCGGCGGGAGGGACACCAGCTGGAAGTGGTCTTCTTCGACTGCGCCGACGACGTGCTGATGCGCCGCTTCTCCGAGACCCGCAGGCGGCATCCGATCAGCCCCGACGGCAGCGTGGCCGACGGCATCGCCGAGGAGCGCCGCCTTCTCGCGCAGCTGCGCAACCTGGCCGACCAGATCATCGACACCACCCGCATGACGGTCCACGAGCTGCGCGACGCGGTGACCGCCCTCTTCGGCGGCCCGGGCCACGACGACAAGCTCAACGTCACCTTGCTCTCGTTCGGCTTCCGCAACGGCATTCCGCCGGCCAGCGACCTGGTCTTCGACGTGCGCTTCTTGCCCAACCCGTACTTCGTGGAGGGGCTCAAGCCGCATCCGGGCACCGACCCGAGGGTGTCGCAGTGGGTGCTCGAGCGGGCGCAGACGCAGGAGTTCCTCGGCCGGCTGGAGTCGCTGCTGCAGTTCCTCGTCCCCCAGTACCGCGCCGAGGGGAAGAGCTACCTCACCGTCTCCATCGGCTGCACCGGCGGCCGCCACCGCAGCGTGGCGCTGGCAGAGGAGCTGGGCAAGCGGCTGACGGAGAAGCACCGCGCCAACGTGAAGGTCACCCACCGCGACGTGCTCAAGACCTGAGAGTCAACTCCGCTGGTTGCGCCTGCGCATCTCCTCGCGCGTGATCAGCCGCTTCTCCACGCACAGCTCGGCCAGCGACCGCAGCACGAGCGCGCCCTTTTCCAGGCTGGTGCGCAGCGCGTCCAGCGTGCTGAAATCGTGATCGGTCAGATCGTCCCAGGCCATCGGCCCGGGCTGGGGGGCCGGCGCGAACAGCTCGTCGAAGGTGAGGGGCGGCACCGGCTGCTGCGCCGGGTCGGTCTTTGGCGGGATGGCCCGCAGTGGCTTGGGGACCCGCAGGTCGAACTGGGCGCGGTGCTCGAGATGGGTCCGCGAGGGCATGTTCGCCGGGACCTCCACCCCGAGTTGTTTGGCGATGCGCGAGATGGGCGAGCTCTCGATGTCGTCGCCGACGTTCACCACCTCGAAGGGCGAGCTGTCCTCGACGGCGATCTCGATGGCCTTGAGCTGCACCGGCTCGGGGGCGCCGTTGCCGGTCGCGGCGGCATAGAGCGAGCGCACCGCCCTGAGAATCTCCGAGGGACCCGCCACCGCCGGCCGCACCCGCTTCTGAGATCTTGCGCGCACCACCGCGATGGCGTCCTGGTCGGTGGGGTCCGCCATCGCCAGCCAGAGCAACTCGCCGCCCTCGCGCAGCGCCACCGGAAGCACGAACCGCTCGGCACAGAAGCGCGCGTCGAGGAGATCCAGCGCCACGCCTTCGGGCGGGGTCATGGAGAGGTCGATGCGTGGCAGGCCCAGCTCCACCGAGATGGCGCGCGCCACCGTCCCCTCGGTTGCGTAGCCCATCTCGGCGATCTGCTGGACGACGTGGCCGCCCACGGTCGAGCGCGAGCGGCTCATCACCGCGTCGTGCTGGCGCTCGTCGAGCAGCTGGATCTTGACGAGCAGATCGATGATCGACGGCACAGGTGGGCTCCTTCCCCACCACGATATACCTGGTGCCCGCCGAGCGCGAAATCCGGGCAGATTTAGAGCCGTGCGGGTGGGGGTGAATCGTGCGGGTGCTAGTGCACGTGCACCTGCACGGTCTCACGTGCACCTGCACGGTCTTGGGGGTTGCTACGCCCGCAGCACGGTGAGGTTTTCGGCGGCGCCGGTGGGCTTGCCTTCGCGCGGGCCGTGCTCGCCGACCACGCCCGCTTGGGGCGGGGTGAGCTGCACCAGGTACTCGCCGGTGAAACAGGCATCGCAGAAGCCGCGCGGTTCGGCGCGGGCGGCCTCGTGCATCCCCTCGCGCGAGAGATAACCGAGCGAGTCCGCGGTGACGTACTTCGCGATCTCCTTCTCGGTGTGCGAGGCGGCGATCAACTCGCTGCGGACGGGCGTGTCGATGCCGTAGTAGCAGGGCCACCGGGTGGGTGGAGCGCTGATGCGCAGGTGCACCTCGCGCGCCCCGGCGTCGCGGATCATCTTCACGATCTTGCGCGAGGTGGTGCCGCGGACGATGGAGTCGTCCACCACGATCACGCGCTTGCCGCGCACCACGTCCGGCACCGGGTTGAGCTTCAGCTTCACACCGAAATGGCGGATGGACTGCGAGGGCTCGATGAAGGTGCGGCCCACGTAGTGCGAGCGGATCAGGCCCAGGTCGTAGGGGATGCCGCTCTCCTCGGAATAGCCCAGGGCCGCCGGCACGCCGGAGTCGGGCACCGGCACCACCACGTCGGCCTCGACCGGCGCTTCCTGCGCCAGCCGTCGCCCGAACGCCTTTCGGGTCGTGTAGACGCTGCGGCCGAACACCTGCGAGTCGGGCCGCGCGAAGTAAACCAGCTCGAAGATGCACTTGCCGGCGCGCTGGGGCGGCAGCCGCTGCACCGTGCGCAGCCCCTTGTCGTCCACCACCACCATCTCGCCCGGCTCGATCTCGCGGATGTACTCGGCCTCGATCAGGTCCAGCGCGCAGGTCTCGCTGGCGAAGACGGTGGCGCCGTTCTTCAGCTTCCCCAGCACCAGCGGCCGGAAACCCAGCGGATCGCGCACCGCCACGATGCCCTTCTCGGTGAGGAAGAGCAGCGAATACGCGCCGCGCACGTCCGAGAGCGCGGCGTGGATGCGCTCGTCGATGGTGCCGCGCGTCTGGTGCGCGATGAGATGCACGATGACTTCGGTGTCGCTGGTGCCGTGGAAGAGCGCGCCGCGTGCGGCCAGCTCGTGGCGCAGCTCGTCGGCGTTGACCAGGTTGCCGTTGTGCGCCACCGCCACGTTGCCGATGGTGGTGCGGGCGAACATTGGCTGCGCGTTGGCCAGGTTGGAGCTGCCGGCGGTGGAGTAACGGGTGTGGCCGATGGCCGAGCTGCCGGGCAGGCTGCCGATGGCCTCCTGGTCGAAGATGTCGGCGACCAGGCCCATGGCCTTGTGCACGTGCAGCTCGCGGCCGTCCCAGGAAGCGATGCCGGCCGACTCCTGCCCGCGGTGCTGCAGGGCGTGGATGCCCAGGTACGCGAGGTTGGCTGCCTCCGTATGTCCGAAGACGCCGAAGACGCCGCACTCGTCGTGGAACTTGTCGTCGCTGGGAACGCCGGTCAGGACTGGGAGGCGCATGCGCGGGTCCGGAGGGTACAGGGGCGGGCTGGCCGGGGCAATCGCAACCACAAGGTCGCGGAAGAACGGGACAATCCGTAGATGCAAGAACCCTCCCTCAGGTGCGCGCGTATAACCCGCCCATGAGCGACGACAAGGAGAGCCGCATCGTCGAGGCGCGCCTCAAGCTGCGGGATCGCTTTCACGAGCGGATGAAGGAGACGCCGGCCGCGTCCGACGCCCGCCCGCTCGGCCACGGTCCGGCCAACCGCCACGGCATGCCCAGGGTGCCGGAAGGCCAGACCATCACGCAGGGCTGGCCGGTGCTGGACCTGGGCCGCCAGCCCAACCTGCCGCTCACCAAATGGGAGCTGATCGTCGAGGGCGCGGTGGAGGAGCCGCTCAAGCTCTCCTGGAAGGACTTCGAGGCGCTGCCCCAGACCCGGGATGTCAGCGACTTCCACTGCGTGACCACCTGGTCAAAGATGGACGTGCCGTGGGAAGGGGTGCAACTCTCGACGGTGATCGCGCTGGCGCGGCCAAAGCCAGAGGCCACGCACGTGATGACCCACGCCTACGACGGGTACACCACCAACTTCCCGCTGGAAGAGGCGCTCAAGGATGACGTGCTGCTGGTCCACACCGCCGAGGGCAAGCCGCTGCCGGTGGAGCACGGCGGACCGGTGCGCGTCATCACGCCCCAGCTCTACGCCTGGAAGGGAGCCAAGTGGATCCATCGCATCGAGGTGCTGACCCGCGACCGGCTCGGATTCTGGGAGCTGCGCGGCTATTCCAACACCGCGCATCCCTGGCGCAACGATCGCTACTCGTAGCCCTGCTGCTGGCGGGGGCCGCCCGAGGCGCCACGCGGCAGAACGTGCTCGAGTACGTGCACGACAAGCTCGCCCAGGACCGCGCGCTCGACGCGGCGAAGCGGCAGGCCATCGAGGATGCGCTCAAGGCGCGCTTCGCCAACTACGGCTTCAACGTGGTGAAGCCGGAGAAGCCCGAGGACGCGCGCGCGCTCCTGCACATGATCGCCGAGGGAGTGCTCGACGGCGCCGACCCCGAGCGCATCGCCGAGGTGGGATTTGCCGCCTACCAGGCCATCTGGCGCGGCGCCCCGGCCGACGCGGTCGACGGGATCGCGCTCTACGGCTACCAGAAGAAGATCCCCGCCGACTCCATCGCCACCTGGGCCAACGGCTATCGCGAGGCGGTGGCAGGCGGCGTTCCCCCGGAGGTGATCGCGGACGCCATCCACGAGGCGATGGCGCGGCAGTGGCCGGACTCGTCGTTCAACACGGTGAAGTGGGCGCTGGTCTCGGCGGCGAAGTCGGGCTGGGACACGCGACTCTACGGCGCCTGGCTCCTCGACGGCATGCGCAAGGACAAGTCGCACCCGGGCGCGCTGCAGGCGAGCTTGAAGACGCGGTTCTCCAAGGCTTCGGCGCGCAAGGAAAAGGTGCCCGAGCCCGAGTACAAGGGCGCCTTCACCGTCAGCGTGGCGCCGCCGCCCAGGGTGGTGTGGAGTCCCCCCCCGGTGCCTCCCAAGGACGTGCGCCGCCCGCCCCCGCCGTCACCACCGCCTGCGCAGCTTCCCGAGCAGCCGCGGATCTGGGCCGGCCTCGAGCACGCGGTGCGCAGCTATATCGGAACCCCCTACGTGTGGGGCGGCCTCAGCCACCACGGCATCGATTGCTCGGGTTTGACGATGAGCTCGTATCGCGAGATCTCGGTGGGCATTCCGCGCGTCTCGCGCCAGCAGTACGGCACCGGCGCGCCGGTGGACCGCAGCGCCCTGCGCGACGGAGATCTGGTGTTCTTCGACACCGAGGGAAACGGCGTCTCGCACGTGGCCATGGTGGTGGACGCGGCGCGCAACCGCATCATCCACGCCAGCTCCTCGCACGGCGTGGTGGAAGCGGACTTCGGCGACCGGTGGTTCCAGACGCGTTATCTGGGCGCGCGCCGGGTCGTGCGCTGAAAAAGGCGGGCGCCATCGCGGCGGCGCTGGTCCTGGGTGCGCTGGCGCTGTTCTGTCTCTTGCCTCTGGGCGGAGCGCGCCAGCTGCCCGGCGTGACGGTGAACGGCCGCGTCGCGCTGGAACTGTTGGGGCAGGGCTTCATCCGCGCCGGAGCTGCCCGCGTCCGCATCCCGCTCGGCGAGCATCCCGTCATGGCGGGCTATCCCGGGTTGCGCAGGGCCAGCTCGCAGGAGCCGGTCTACGCGCGCGCGCTGGCCCTGGAGGTCGAGGGAATGCGCGCGCTCGTCGCCTCCATCGACACGCTGCTCATCCCGGGCTCGCTGGAGGCCGAGGTGCTGCGCCGCGCCTGGCTGCCGCCGTTGACCTGCCTGTTGCTGGCGGCGACCCACACGCACGCGGGACCCGGCGGCACCTGGGACAACCCCATCGCCGGCTGGTCGGGCACGGGTCCCTTCGACCGCGCGCAGCGCGACGCCATCGCGCAGGCCGCCGGCCGATGCGCTCACCCAGGCCATCGCCGCGCTGGAGCCTGCCGAGCTGATGGTCGCGCGAGCCGACTGGCCGCAGGGGCCCGCGCGCGTCCGCAGCCGGGGCGCGGTCGATCCGCAGCTGGTCGCGCTCAGGGTGAGGCGACCGTCGGGAGAGGTGGTCGCCACGCTGATCGATTATCCGATGCATCCCACCACCGTGGCGCGGCGCGACCTGCGTCTCTCGGCGGACTGGCCGGGCAAGGTGGCGCAGGCGCTGGAAGGAGCCCCGGTCCTGGTGCTGCAGGGCGCTAGCGGAAATGCCACCTGGGACCGCGATCAGGACGTGGCGGCCGCGGTGATCGGCGAAGTGGAAGGTCTGCTGCGAAAGGCGCAGCCCGAACGGCACTTCCAGCTCTGGTGCCAGGCGCGCCTGGTGGCGTTGCCCGCGCCGCAGGCCTCGCCCGCGGTTCCCTGGCCGCTGCGCCGCGCCTTCGGCAACGCGGTGGTGCTGCTGCGCGAGTCCGCAGCCATCGAGACGCGCCTGCGCATCGGCCCCTTGACGCTGGTCGGCATCCCCGGCGAGCCGGTGGGGGAATTGGGGCTCCGCATGCGTCCCGACGTGCTGGTCGGCCTCTCCGACGGCTACGTCGGGTACATCGAGACGCCTGAGCATTGGGACGCCGGAGCCGGAGAAGCTGTGCGGACGTGGTTCGGACCGGGCCTGGCGCAGGCGCTTGGGCTATGGTCCGGCCCGCCATGATTCTTGAAGTCGCCGAGGAGGTGGCCTCCGCGCTGCGCGAGCGAAGGCCGGTGGTGGCGTTGGAGACCAGCGTGGTGGCGCAGGGGTTGCCGCCGCCCGCGAACCTGGAAGCGGCGCGCAGGTGCGCGGCGGCCGTCCGCGCGGAGAAGGTGGTTCCGGCGGCCATCGCGATCATCGAGGGACGCATCGTGGTGGGAGCCGGCGACGGTCAGCTGGCGCGGCTCGCCGATCCGTCGGTCCGCGCGGCAAAGGCGGGCTCGCGCGATCTCGGGACCCTCTGCTCGCAGAAACGGGACGCCGGCACCACCGTCAGCGCGACTTGCGCGGTGGCCGAGCGCGTGGGCATCCGCGTCTTCGCCACCGGCGGCATCGGCGGAGTCCACCGCCGCCTCGATCCGCTGGAGCCGCCCGACGTATCCAGCGACCTGCACGAGATCGCGCGCCGGCGCGTCTGCGTGGTCTGCGCCGGCCCCAAGATCATCCTCGACCTGGCAGCGACCTCGGAGATGCTGGAGTCGCTGTGCGTTCCGGTGTGGGGATACCGGACCTCGGAGCTGCCGGCGTTCTTCACCGATTCCAGCGGCATCCACCTCGAGCACCGGTATGAGGATCCCGCCGCGATTGCGCTGGCGCTCGAAGTGCACTGGGACGTGCTGGGATCGCCGTCGGGGGTGGTGGTGGGCGTTCCGCCGCCCTCGCCGCTCCGCGCGCGGAGATAGAAGCGGCGCTGGCGGTGGCGCTGCGTGAGGCGTTTGCCCGCAAGCTGCCTGGAAAGGAAGTCACCCCGTTCCTCCTCTCCGCCCTTTCCCAGGCCACCTCGGGCCGAACCCAATCCGCCAACCTGGATCTCCTCGAAAACAACGCCCGCATCGCCGCCCGAATCTCCCGCTCCCTCAGCTAGCGACACGCCAGATGCTTGCGCTCATGCGGCGGAGGCGCGGGTGAGGCGGTCGCGGATCGCGTCCCAGGCAGGATCGGAAGGAACCTCCTCGATGACGATGGCGGTGCAGCCCGCATCTTCCAGGTCGCGCAGCGCCGCATAGAGACCGCGCGCGTAGCCCTGCGGGTCGTCGGGCAGGCGCGCCGCCTGCGCTCCGTCGGGCGCAGGCGAATCGCCCCGCAAGAGAACGCCGGCGCGTCCCGCCAGCCCAGCCGTGACGGCGCCCAGCGCCTCGCGCGCCGCCAGCCGCACGA
>C688J18823_10000587_pt1 | contig 21268 bp, 12 predicted proteins | sample HopSoiMetagenom1_FD_18823 | JGI IMG/M metagenome (IMG submission 18823) | reverse complement strand
TTTCCCCAAAGCCTCATAAGGTTGAAAAATATAGGCTTCGGCACGTAATTCAATATTTTTCCGAATGTTTACAACAAATTTCACCCCTCCTGCCAGGTATTTATGAGCGCGATAATTCGCTAAAAAAATAGTTTTACTATCCGGTGTTGGCTGAAATGCCGGAGATGCAAGAATACTGGAGGTATAATTATTGAAAAAAGATTGAGTGGAATAGGCCCCTTCCCCATATACACCTATTTTTAATGTACCTTTTCGATTAAAGTAGCGTTCCGCAACAAACTTTAAGGTTATCCATTCATGGTGAGCACTAAGTGTGTCCTTGACTATGGAAGTAGAACCTGGTAAATTGGTTTCCATTCCATTCACATATTTTACCTTAAAATTAAGATACTCTCCCTGACTAGCATACTGCTTGCGATTAAGTGAGTTCACTTCATAATAGGCTTGTGTGGAAAGCACATCAAAAATGGTATGATCAGCCGTATCAGTTGTGGAGGGTTGATCCTTATTCAGGTAATACGAATCTGTTATTTCTGCCCATCCTGTACCGCTAACAACTCTCCCCTTTTTACCGGTTGGAAAACCAACGTTTACCTGCCCATATCCTTCTTTTTGAACCAGGTAAGCAGGTTTTGTATCTGCTAATAAATCATTACTGCTTCTGTAATAATCCCACTTATTCCAGTTAATAACAGGTTCTATATACATCGGAATGCGAAATGGAAAATCAAATCGGGATTTCAATTGCGCAGATCCATATAGCTTTCCAAAATAAACGTTTCCAGACAAGCTATTAGCAAACAAACCCAGGTAGTTATATTGAAGACCAATAAAACCTTCACTAATCGGTCTATTGGAGAAGTTACCTCCAAATGAAGTCTCAAAATCTTTTTCCTTTTTAATCTTTAGGTATAAATCATAATAACCTGTTTTGGAATTGAATACAGCCTTTGGGTAAATGCTCTTTATTTTATTATCTGATGACAGGCGGAAATAGCCGGCCTTTATATCTTCCAACGAAACCAATTTATTTTTATGAAGCAAAACACGACGCGTATATTCCGATTGTTTACTATCCAATCCTTCAATATAAATATTATCAAAAATTATCTTTGTTTCCTTCGATAGATATGCTTTTCGTTTTTCATTTAATGTTTCAGGAGATATACGCCTCTCCACATGCTGCTTAATAAACTCCATTTGACGCATGGTGGAAACATAACCACTATCAATAAGATCGGTCACGCTGTTAAAATTAAAAAGTCCCACATCGGTCTTTGGTTCTATCAATACACCGGCTTCACACAAAATCTTGTAATCTGATTTGCTTTGCAGCATACTGCGAATCTGCGACAATAAATTATCTTCATTTGGTGGTGGGTTGTTACCACTCACATTACTTCCAATCATAAAGTCAGGATAGAAATCTTCAAACATTACATTGGATGGGAAGTTATTATACAAGCCCCCATCAAACAACAAGGCACCATCAATAGAAATGGGGCGAATATAAAAAGGGTAACTCATAGAAGCTCTTACCGCTTGGGCTAAATCTCCTTTTCGGAACGTAATGGATTTTTTCTGTTCAACATTAGAAGCCACACATCTGAAGGGAACAAACAAACTATCAAAATTATAATTTGCTGCTGCTGCTCCCGCGCCTGCAAGCTCCATCATACCAAAATCCATGGCTATGGGTGAAATTACATTTGTGGGAAGCGCATTCATAAGTGCAGTATCTAACTTTACTGCAATCCAGGAAGCGTCATCATCGGTACGCTTAAAATAGTAAGCATATTTTTGATCGATAATACCTTGAGAGAGGTTTCTGAACTTTTCTGTTTTCACAAGCGCCTCTAGCTGCTCAGGTGAGTATCCAATGGCATACAGGGATCCTACTAAAGCTCCAATAGATGTTCCGGTGATGTAATCAACAGGGATATGATTTTCTTCTAATGCTTTTAATACGCCAATATGCGCAATTCCACTGGCTCCACCTCCACTCAATACCAACCCAATTTTTTGAGCCGAAGATTTTTGAAAGAAAAACAAAAAACTGATAACAATAAAAAAATAATATGTGTAGCGGGTAATTTTCATTTATTAGATTACTGCAAAGCTACTGAGAAATTAGTTGGAAGAAAAATAGATTTTTTGATAAAACGCCAAAGGTTTTTAAACCCCTTGACGTTTCAGTTCTTCAAATCTATTTAGTTCTCCTCAAATCAAAATGCCAAAGGTTTTAAAAACCTTTGGCATTCTCTATACCTGCAAAGATTCAATCAATTTTTTAAAATACTCAGGAGCATACAACAATCGTGAGCCATACCAGGAAAACAGCTCTCCATCAACTGGTACTATTTTCGCATTTTTACAAATGGATTGAAATTCGGCAATATGTTTTTCCTTGAATGGATATGGTTCTGAAGACAGTAGAATTACATCTGGATTGGCTTCGGCCAGCTGTTGTGCAGTTATTTCAGGATAACGCTCCTCTCCTGCAAATACATTTTTAAACCCGCATTGCTCCAGCAAATGATGAATAAATGTATTAGTTGCAGCAACCATGTATGGCATCCTCCAGATAAAATACGCCACTTTTAATTGTTTTAAAGAAGTGCTTGCTCTAAAGCTATAAAATTGCTCAAACGCCTTTTCTATTTTCAATCGCAACACACTTGCTTCTGCCTGCTTATTCACCAACGCTCCTATCTTCAAAATCATGTCCATTCCATCACTTAATGTATAGATATTACTCATCCATACCGGGTACAAAGCCATGAGCTGTTCTATTTGTTCTTGCTCATTCTCTTCTTTATTTCCAATAATCAGGTCGGGTTGCAATGCTTTGATTTTTTCAAAGTCATATTTTTTAGTTCCTCCAATGCGTGTCTTGCTGCGAAACCATTCGGATGGATGCACACAAAATTTGGTGATACCAACTACTTCATCACGCAAACCCAAGTCATACAACAATTCTGTTTGAGAAGGAACCAATGAGATGATCCGTTTTGGAACATCAGGTATTTCAATGGTTCTATGGAGTTGATCTGTAAAAAGGAGCATAACATCAGTGTGAGTGTGAGAGCGAGAGCGAGAGCGAGTATCGGAACTTCTGCTACCGCTTCAACTGCTTTTATCTAGTGGCTTAGCGCTTCAATGATATCATACTTCGTGATGATATGGACATTCCCTCCTTTATCATTCACAATCACTGCATAATTATCTTTATTAATTTTTTTAGAAATGCTTTCAATCGATTCTTCACTTCCTACAATTGGAAACGGAGGTTGTGCAACTGCCGAAATTTTTTCTTTCTTTAAATTCGGATCTGCAATTAGTTTTGCATACAACAAGGTATCATTGATAGAACCAACAAAATTGCCTTTCCCATCAGTTACCGGTAGTTGAGAAATATTAAATTCAGTAAGTTTTGCACATGCATTTTCTACACTGTCATCCATCGTAACTGTTACCAGTTTTCTGTCTTTATTTCTTTCAATCAAGTCAGCCGCTTTCTTCATTTGTTTTTGCTCCAAAAATCCACGATCACGCATCCAATCATCATTGTACATTTTACCTAAATAACGTGTGCCATGATCATGAAAAATAACAACAACCACATCTCCTTTTTTCAGTTTATCTTTTAACTGCATCAACCCTGCCATTGCCGATCCTGCTGAGTTACCAGCAAAAATTGCTTCTTTACGAGCAATCTCACGTGTCATCAAAGCAGCATCTTTATCTGTTACTTTTTCAAATAAATCAATAACGCTAAAATCAACATTAGCTGGCAAAAAATCTTCTCCTATTCCTTCTGTGATGTAAGGATAGATTTCATTCTTATCAAATATCCCTGTCTCTTTGTATTTTTTAAATACGGAACCATAGGTATCTATTCCCCAGATTTTAATGTTGGGATTTTTTTCTTTTAAATATTTTCCCGTACCACAGATGGTTCCACCCGTACCAACACCCACTACCAGGTGTGTAATTTTCCCTTCTGTTTGTTCCCAAATTTCAGGACCGGTTGTTTCATAATGTGCCTTCGTATTTGATAAATTATCATACTGGTTGGGTTTCCAGGAATTTGGAATTTCATTTGCCAAACGGGAGGATACGGAATAATAGGAACGTGGATCTTCTGGTTCCACATTGGTTGGGCATACAATCACCTCTGCACCAAAAGCACGGAGCGCATCAAATTTTTCTTTTGATTGTTTATCTGTTGACGTAAAAATACATTTATAACCTTTGATTACCGCAGCAATCGCAAGTCCCATCCCGGTATTTCCACTTGTTCCTTCAATAATGGTCCCCCCCGGTTTTAATGCACCGCTTTTCTCCGCATCTTCAATCATCTTCAGCGCCATACGATCTTTGATTGAATTGCCGGGATTAAACGTTTCTACTTTGGCATATACTGTCGCAGGAAGATCCTTTGTAATGTTATTAATACGTACCATTGGCGTGTTTCCAATAGTTTCCAGAATGTTATTACTGATTTTTTTCATCTTCCGATTGTTCTTGTGAGAGCTTAGTTTGTTAGGATGTAAAAATACGAAATTTCCGGGAAACTTCTTTAACGCACTTTAATCAGAGTTAACCTGTGGGTTTACAAATAAGCATGGAAGTATTTTCGAGTGAAGGTTTAGACAAACTATATAATTAAGCCCGGATAATTTGCGATAGGCATGAAGAATTGAAATGCTCAATGCGAGATATGCATTCTTGTTTAATTTTCTTTTGTAAACTTCCTTCCTGTGGAAAGGTCGGTTCCATTTAATTTAATAAAATATGTCCCTTTAGGAAATCCTGTAATATTCATTTCAAATAGATTAACACCAGCAACTACGTGAACCATGCGTTCAATCATCAGTTGACCCGAATCATTAAAAAGGTTCAGGCAAATATCATCCTCTTTGTTTGAATAAAGTTTATAACTCAACAGGTCAGTAACCGGATTAGGAAAAATGACAAGGTCCTGATCAACCTCATTACAACTAGAAGAAACCCAGGGAAAATATTCATATCGCCCATCGTAATCCGTTTGTTTTAACCGGTAATAAAATACTTCCTTCTTATTGCAGGACTCATCCGTATAAAGGTAACTTTTTTTTGAGTTGCTGTTTCCTGAACTTTTAACAGTCGTTACTTCATCGAAATGGACAGCATCCCTGCTCCTTTCAATCGTGAAGTAATCATTATTTGTTTCTGAGGCAGTGGTCCATTCTATAACGGGTTTATCATCCACACATTTCACGTTAAAGTCGAGGAGTGCTATCGGTAAAGCAGTACCATTTGAGAAAGCAAGGTAATCGGTTGACGAGCCGAGCATATTTCCTTCTGTGTTCCCTTTCACTGTAAAAGTTGGTGTAGAGGTCAGTGCTGTTATTTGAGTTGTAGCATTTGCAGTGGCATTGAAGTATGCAGCAGAAGTGGCAGGCATTGACTTTGTTTTTAAAAGAGAATATTTATTCGCTCTATTCCTAACATACAGTGCTTGCGTCTGAGCAGCGAGGGCTATGGTTTGATCGGAGTTGCTACCAGAAAAATTACCGACACTAACACTTGCCCCCCCTAGTGCAACATAATAGTAGACGGTGGTATTTGTATTATAGCTTGAGCTTGTAAGTGTAAAGCCATCTGCATCCAGTGATTTGATAATACCACTTGTTGGGTTGCTATTTATAAAATCGGTATGAAAAGTTCCAAAGGCATCAAATGTTGTAACGGGGAGAACAGACGTTTTAAATATCATCATCCATTTCGGCGCCAGCCCCGAACCTGTAATTGCCTGGCCGAAACCGCTTCCATCACCAGTATATGTTCCTACTTTGAGCTCTCCAGCAGATGCTTTGAATGCAATGAAATAATAGGTGGCCAAGTTATTATTTACGGCAGTATTCGCTCCAAGACTAAATCCAGACGCCGTAAACCCTGTTATCGCATCAGTAACAAATGCAGAAGCACTGGAGATATCTTTAGAGCTGGTTGAAGCCATGGATGATGTTTTTACGAAACCAACAGTTGCAGCAGCACCTTTTATAATGATAAAATCAGGTTGAAAGCCCAGCCCGGAAATGGTTTGAGAGGTACCATTGCCTGTATAGGAACCATGCATCCAAGTGAGCGCTTTCAGCGGGAGTGTCGTTAATACGAAAACAAATTGTAAAAATAATAATCGAAGTATCATTTCCTTGAAAAATTGAAGCATTACTCATTTCATTGATAAAATCAGAACCAATTGGCCAGAACAAAAATATACCAAGCTAAGCGGAAGAATTAAAATTTTCATACTAAAGAAAAGTGTATGCTATACGTAACGATAAATGATTTAGAAGGTTTCAATTGAGCAGTTGATCAACTTGTTTAACCGGAACCTTTGACCCCAATTATAAGAAAAAAATGCAAGAAACGTCATATTAAACTTCCTTATTATCCAACTGATCTCTTCGATCATCATTCCTTTACAAACTTCTTTGTTAATGATCCATTTTCCGTTTTCAAGTTTACAACAAACAATCCTTTCGATAACATCGAAACATCTATTGTTTTTGACCCTTCACACTGCTTAACGAGTCTTCCTGTAACATCATATATAGCTACGTTAAGTGTTGGATTACTTATATCTGTAATCAATACTTCGTTGTTCAGAGGATTATAAAAAATAGTTGCATTCTCATTAGTTGACAGATTTTCTATTGACGTTACAATGATTGAAGCACTTCCCATATAAGTAACTTTGTTTTGTGCGGTCACCGTAATCTGAATGGACGAAGCACTGGTATTTAATGCTGGGCTAATGGCTAGATTGTTTACACTACCATTTGAATATGCTGTTGAAACAATTTCACCGTTTACGGTTAAAGAGATCAATGCATTTACAACATTGCAATTCACCGAAAAACTTGTTGCTCCCATTGCTACAGTTGGTGAATGGGAAACTATCATATCCGTCAGATTGGTCGTATTCAGTACAATGGAAGGGTCTCCAAAAAGGATCAGGGTTCTATTTGTAAATGTCCCGCCTTCTTTCACATTATAATCATCCATCATTTTCATGCTGCTGTTATAAGCGATACCACCTGCTGTAATTTTATAATTTGTAGCCAGTTGTTGTCCCGTTAAAATGCTGTATGCCTCATCCTGCTGAGAATACGGTGGATCCCATATCTGATCACAAGATCCCATGTAAGCAGTTATTGCTCCTGTATTGCCACCATTTTTTGCACGCAACATGGCTTCTGCAAAACAGGTCCTTCCGTTAAATCCACCAACCTGACAAGCAACAGACCATAAATGAGGAAGCTTGTCTATATTCTTCAAAGTAGGTACAGTGCTGGTGGTAAAGCCTGTATTATCTGAAAACCAAAAACCGGTGTAATCCCCTTCTCCCGACATGGCAATCGAGCTTCTTCCTGTATTAACAGTATCCGCGACTATTTTAAGATCGGGGTCTTTTGCAGCGTAGGGTTTACCATCAAATTCAGGAACAGATATACACAAAGGCGAACCATTGTATACCTTGCTTTTTAAATACGGTATAATTATATGTTGAAAATATTCCATATTGGTATAATTGAGCGGGCCACCTTTATCCGCTTCACCATTCGCAAATGTTGCAGCTTTATTTAACCAGGTATCTTTTGTTGTGAGATCACGTTCATAATGGATGGTTCGATCAACCTGTGTTTGTGCATCTGCTACGGATGCACAGGAAAATCTGCCGACAAATATTTCCGGATAATCATCCGTTCCAACCAGGTTACCATAATAAATATCGGATGGTCCGGCATTGTTTGTATTATCACCATCACCGGTAACAGTTTTCTCACTTACGATCGGTGCTGTGATGTCTTCATAATCCCCAACAAACAATACAAATTTAAGAGTTGGATTATTGGTATAATAATTTTTAATATATGTCAAAATGGAAGCAGAGCTATTTCCAACTACATCGATACCGACGATCTCCGTTTCTATGCCCTTTAATTTTTTCCATGTAATAAATGGTTTCATCACCGGTATACAATCTACACGGGAAATAATTAGCATTTTTCCTTTTTCATCTATCGGTGTAGGCAAAAGAGAAGATGCCGTGCTATAATTTAAAAAATGATTTTTGTAAGTGTCATTAAATTCTTTGTCTATTGATTCCCGAGATCCTGTTTGTATCAACGGATTTTTTTCACTTTTTTTATTGTTGCTTGTTATTTTAACAACAATAGTTGTATAAATCCTCAGCGTTTTACTGATCGGATTATATTGTAGCGGATATGCATGAATCGTTTGTCCTCTAAAATCCCTTAAAACATAAGGATCACCTAGGTCCACAAGTTTCCCAGGATAAAATGCATTTTGCTGATATGTTTCATTGTAGGCATAGGGCACAGTTTCCGGTTTTATCTTTCTGTTAAAAGTTCCCTTTGAAGGAGCGATAAGAATATTACTAATTTCAATAAATTCTGAAGATATTACCTCCACTTTCATTTCGTCATTATCAGGAATTAAAATGGATCTTGTTAATTTATGCAGATTGGGAGCCCCTGCTTCTGTAATTGGCGTTCCATCCGGAATGACAGGATTAACGGCTTTACCAACCGACAGTATCGTTTCATTTAATTTATAGGCATTCACAGAGAAACGAACAACCATTTCCTTTTCATTGGAAGAAACAAGATTTACATTTGTGTTGGTTTCTCCTGAATTGTTAAGCGTTACCCAGTCCTGAGCACTCGCATTTACGCCAACCGTACAAAAAAAACATAGTTGACAGCAGATTTTAATAAATAAATTTGTTTTCATATTAATTCTATTTTGAAAATAATTAGTTAATCTCTTCTAATTTAGAGCAATTTGAGCTGAAATCCTCCAAATGATCGCTATGCGGTAGAATATTTCTTTAAGTGGCAAGCCATCCATATTATTGCGCCGTTCAAAGGTCAACGCTTTTAAAATTGCTGAAGAGAATTGGTTGAATTCATCGAAAGTTTTGTAGATTTCAACAAAAATTCGGCACATGCTCAGTAGAAGGATCCAATCAACATTAATGCGGGATAAATTTTCATTCTGGCACTTTCAATTAATTGGTTGGAGCATATTTCAGCTTGCTAGAATTTATTTTGATTTGACAGATCCTTCTTATCCCGGATATATATACTCTGGAAAGGTGCTGCATTTTATAATATACGGCATTTCTTATGATTCCATTGCATTTTTCTTGATGTTGATCATGCGCTATATCTATCGGATATTTATGAAACGTGGACGTTCTTTGCTATCCATTCTTCTATTTTGCACGCTTGTTTCTATGTTTTTTAGCGTTCTATGGCAGATATTTAGTTATGTCGCCGATATTGCTTTTGGTGAGACCTTTCGTTTCTTGTTTTCAGAAATACTTGTTGAGAAAGTACCTGTGCTTTTTGGATGGAGTGTTTTGTTTTTTGCAATTACAAATTGGTACAAATGGAAAGATGAATATAACCGTGCTGAAAAAGCAATTCTTCTTGCACAGCAGGCACAGCTCCAAATGCTCCGCTACCAGCTAAATCCTCATTTTCTTTTTAACTCTTTAAATTCTATTCGTGCATTGATGGATGAAAATAAAAGTGCTTCCAAGGAAATGATCACGGAACTATCTGAATTCCTGAGGTACTCACTTATCAGTACAAAGGTTAGTAATGTTCCGTTAAATAAAGAACTGGAAGCGATCAGGTATTACCTGGCCATTGAAAAAAAGCGTTTTGAAAATAAACTGGAAATTACTTATGATATTGAAAAAGCCGCAGAAGAATTTCCTGTATTGAGTTTTTTATTACATCCATTAATAGAAAATGCGATTAAGTTTGGAACCAAAAACAAAACACATGTTCTTAAAATCACAATTGCAGCAAAGGTAAACCGAAATGTGTTGACGTTAACCATCAGCAATATTGGCACACTTGCTAACTTACCTGATAAATCAACTATTCCGGGAACAGGTACCGGGTTACAAAATATTAAATTACGTCTTGAAAATGCATTTCCCAACGGACACCACTTTCATATAAAACAAGTTGAAAACTTGGTAGTGGCTGAACTAGAAATTATAAAAAATGACGAATGAAAAAATTATCGGTTGTTGTTATTGACGATGAGCGTTTAGCCCGAAAAGATATTATCTCTTGCCTTTCGGAATTTGAACATCTGCAGATTGTTGGCGAAGCCGATACAATTGCATCAGCTATCAAACTAATCGAGCAACATCATCCAGATGTTATTTTTTTAGACATTCAATTGGATGGGGAGTCGGGGTTTGATCTATTCGAAAAAATAGAGGTGCAGGCAAAAGTTATTTTTGTAACTGCCTTTGATGAATTTGCTTTAAAAGCATTTGGAGTAAATGCACTCGACTATCTTTTAAAGCCAATCAATATCGTTCGACTGCGAAAATCAATCAAGCGGCTTTCCGATGAAAAAGAGCCGGAATCGTCTCAACATGTATTTGCAATTGACGAGCAATTGTTTTTGCTATTTAACAATCAATATAAATTTATTAAAATAGATTCGATTGTTTATATCTCTTCCTCGGGTGATTACTCTGAAGTGTATTTAAATAATGGTACACATGGGCTCACTAGTAAGCCAATGCACGAATGGAGTGATCGGTTACCACCCAATGTTTTTTGTCGCATTCACCGTTCAACAATTGTCAATATGAATTATGCGTTGGGTACAGAAAAACGAAAAAATAGTTCTTACCAGATTTTTTTAAAAGGCATAACAGATCCATTTGTCATTAGCAGAAGATATGTTTCTTCGATCAAAAACAGAAAGCAGTAAAAAAACAAAAGACAGTACTGATAAATTGCAACTAGTTGTCAAGCAACCTTTATTCCTCCATTTCGTAAAATGACCAAAGCTATTATTAACTTGAAAAAAGTCTCCTCCTTTTTATTTTTAATTGGCCTGGTGGTATCACGACCTTACTTTATTTCTGCCCAAACAATTCAAAAAAAACCACAATTATCACCCACTTACAGCCAGGATACGGCTACTGTTAATCTATTAGTCAAAAACTCTAGGCTTCTATCAAATAAAGGGAAATTGGAACAGGCTATTATCTGCGCCCAAAAAGCAAGGGCATTCGCAAGAACAATCCATTACACCAGCGGAGTTGCGAAAGGTTATCATGCTGAAGCACGTGTATTATTTTTCCAATGCAAATATCTTGAAGCCATTGATAGCCTGAACTTAGGGCTAGCATTGGCAAAAGAAATTCATGATTCCCTTACGCAAACTAACTGTTTGAATATGCTGGGTAATTCGTATGGTAATTTGGGCGACTTTCCAAAATCATTGGATTATTTTCAAACAGGAATGTCATTGGAAGAAAAAATGGTTCTCCAACCCAACCTCCATTGGTATTATAATAATATCGGTAATATTTATATGCAGCAAAATAATTTTTCAAAAGCGCTTCCCTACTTTCACAAGGCTGTTCAGGTTGAAAAAAGAACAAAAAATCCCCAAGCGCTGTCTTTTACAACAAAAAATATTGGAGGTGTTTATGCACTGCTCAAAATAAATGATTCGGCAATCTATTATTTCAATCAATCTTTAAAATACGCCAAACAAATTAATGATACACTTTCTATCGGTGACATCTATAACGACATAGCTTCATTCTACGTACTGTTAAAACAATATAATGCAGCCAACATTTATAGCATGAAAGTATATACGATCAGCAAAAAAATGGGATATATGGACATGTATTCCACTAACCTTATCACTTTAGGTTCCATCAATATAGGCTTAAAAAAATATGCCCTTGCGGAAAGCTACCTCATGGAAGCTTTGACTCTCTTTAAAAAAATGAAGTCGAAAGCCGGTGTAAACTCCGCATTTCAAGAACTTTCAGCGCTATATAAAGCACAAAATGATTTTAAAAAATCATATGAGTATTATAAATTATTTTCCGATACAAAGGATAGTATGCTGAATGTGGAGAACAGTCGCATCGTCATGGAAATGAATACTAAATATACTTCGAAAAAAAAAGAAAAAGAAATCGAATTACTGAAGAAGAATGAGGAAATTCAGGTTTTAGAACTATCAAAGAAAAAAAATGAGTTACGCAATCAACGAACAATCAGCATTGTAATATTTTCCGGATCCATTTTGCTGATGCTTGTTGCGATTCTTTTATTCAGTCGCTATCGCTTAAAGAAAAAAGCAAACGATCAATTACAAAAAACATATAATGTGATTGAAGAAAAAAATAAACTGATTGAAAAAAGTAATGTACTTATCACAGATAGCATTACTTATGCAAAGCGCATCCAAGATGCCATTCTTCCATCACCAGGAGATTTACAGCATTTGTTTTCAGAAAAAATTTTTATCCTTTATAAACCTGCACACATTGTAAGTGGTGATTTTTACTGGTGTTCATCCCATCAGGATAAAATTATTTTTGTCGTGGCTGATTGCACAGGTCATGGAGTTCCAGGTGCGTTCATGTCCATGATCGGTAATACCTTACTTAATGAGATTGTAAATGAACAAAAAATAACCTGTACGAAAGAGATTGCTGAACTGTTGGATAAAAAAATAGTTCATTCACTGCACCAACACAGTGATAGTGATCAGTACGACGGTATGGATATCAGCATTTGCTGCATCAATAAAAACAAGCAGGAGCTTTCGTTTACAGGTGCTCGTCATGCAATGTATGCATTCAAAGATGAGTTAAAAAAAATAAAGGGAGATTCATATTCTATTGGTGGTTCACAACAACAGGATACAAAACTATTTACGTCCCAAAAAATACGCTACGAAAAAGGGCAACGTTTCTATTTCTTAACGGATGGGTATTGCGATCAAAATGGAGGGATAAAAAACAAAAGATATTCCTCTTCTAAGTTTGAAACGCTATTAACGAGTATACAGCAATTAAACATGGCAGAGCAAAAACTTAAAATTGAAACTAGTTTTGAAGATTGGAGGGGAACATTTAATCAACGAGATGATGTATTGGTGGTTGGAATAGAATGTTAAGAAATGATAATAAAATTAATAAAAGATAAACGTATATATTTTTCACAATCAACATTTAATCCCCACCACCAATACATCATCGCGTTGCTTTACATCACTTTTCCAGTTCTCAAATGCCTGCTCTAGTTTTTCTTTTTGTTTAGGCATCTCACTATCTTGAATCTCGTTCAGTAAATTTTCAAATTGTTTTGAAGAAAAGCGTTTATGAGAAGCACCGCCTGACTGATCACAATAGCCATCAGTTAAGAAATAGAGCCGGAGTCCTGCTTCATAACTAATACTTTGAGAAGTGAATGTTTTTGCTTTTTGTTGCTGAGCTCCACCAATGGAATAGAGGTCACCTTTTATCTTTTGAAGCTGTCCATTGTATGCATACATGGCATGATGAGCACCGGTGAAACTAATCTCTTGGGTTGTTTTATCAATACAGCAAATGCTGATGTCCATTCCATCATATTTATCGGTTCCTGCGTGCTGATGAAGCGAGTGGATTATTTTTTCATCCAGTAATTCAGCAATTCTTTTGGTATCGGTTATTTTGCGTTCATTTACAATTTCATTTAACAGTGTATTTCCAATCATGGACATAAATGCACCCGGTACACCATGCCCTGTACAATCAGCCACTACAAAAATGGTTTTGTTTTGTTGGTGAGAGCACCAATAGAAGTCACCACTTACAATATGAGCAGGTTGATACAAAATAAAAAAATCTTCGGATAATATCTTTGCTAAATCTTCGGCTGCAGGTAAAATAGCATCTTGAATACGTTTTGCATAGGTGATGCTATCGGTGATCATCAGATTGCTTTTTTCAATTTGTATGTTTTTTTCTTCAATAAGGTTGAAAGCATTTTGTAATTGATCGTTTGCTTTTTTCTTTAAGCGGTAACGACTAAATGTTAATATTGCTACAATCATCAACAATAAAAAACCTACAAATACACTGATGCTAACCGTACGTTGCCGGTCGAGCTCATTTTTCTTTTTTACTAATTCCAGATTTTGAATTTCTTCATTTTTTTTAAGCAGCTCAATTTCTTTTTCTTTTTTCTCCGAAGTATACTTTGTATTCATCTCGGTAATTAATTTGCTGTTTTCCTGGTTAAGTATGGTATCTTTTGTTTCTGAGAATAATTGATAATTTTTATAAGCCTCTTCATAATCCTTTCTTTCATAATATAACTTCGAAAGAGATAAATAGGCGTCTCTGGTTAATAATTTTGCATCTATTTTTTTTGCAAAGCCCTTCATTTCCAAAAAATACTTTTCTGCTTGATCATATTGATTTTTAGCCTGAGAAACTTCACCAAAGGTTTTTAAATAGAGCGGGATGACTCCTTTATAATTTTTTTTGGATGCTATTTTATAACCCTTGTTGGCGAAACTATAGGCAGAGCCATACCGTTTTAATTGGCTGTACAATAATGCGGAATATGCAAGAGTATTTGCAATAGAAAATGTATCTTTTACTTCTTCAGCCAATCGAAGTGAACGAATATAATGATACAATGCGGAGTCATTTTTTTTAAGGTGAATATATGTTTCACCAATATTCGATAATGTCACTGCTAATGCACGTTTGTCCTTTACTTTCTCTTCAACATGCACCGCTTTAAAAAGATATTCTAAAGACGTTCGATAGTTTTTTTGGTCGTTATAGATACTACCAATGTTATTGTAATACCAGGGTAAATGGTGTTGAATTTGAATTTTCTCCTCAATGACAAGTCCTTTCAGAAAATATTCCAATGCTTTTACATATTCCCCCATGTATGCATAAGTATTTCCGAGACCAATAAAAGATGTAGATTGAATGATGGAATCCTTAAGTTCTTGGGAAATAAGTAATGCAGCATTAAAATAAGTCAAGGCTTCAGAATAATTCCCCTTCTGGTGTAGCATTTCTCCCGCCAAGTTAGCACTTTGGGCCAGGCCAGATTTGTAATTGATTTTTTTAGAGAGCACTAGCGCTTGTTGGGCATATATCGAAGTTTGATCCAGCTGGCCTTTTTTGTAATAGGAGAAGGATAGTTTGATCAGACGATTTATGTCCGCTGTATCACCAACAGATTTCCCTGCATCTATTTTCACTTCTTTCTTTGCCTGGCCCGATGATAAATAAGGAACACACATCAAAAAAATAAAAAGATAATGTTGTAAAAAGGTTTTCAAAATTGAATGATTTGAATAATCGATTTGATTAAAATTTGTTAATGCTTAACATTTAATCCTACAACTAAAAATCTATCTCGTTATTTGGTTGTCTTACAGTCTTAAAAAGGCTGTCCAGTAAGACTTTTTCAATCTGCGCGTTTGGTCTTCGATCAGGTTAAATGTACTGTAACTTGTTTTATATTGATTTAAACGAAATAAACGACGAATGGTTCCCTTCTGGTTATAAAGCATTCAAATGGGCAAATCAAGCCAATTGACAAAATTTAAGCGAGCGCCATGTTAACCTATTGAAGTTTTAAGAAAAGGAGTATGCTTATTTTCTTCAGCCATACCTTGAATTTAACTTTAGAATTAATGAACTCTTATTTTAACCACCGCCTCAACTAAACCGTATCGCCTTTACCGGTGTAATTTTAGAAACAATAAAACTTGGAACAATTAACATCAATAAGCAACAAAGGAGTGTACCAATATTTAACAATAGAATATGCATCCAATTTAAATCAATAGGAATAACTGCTACATAATACGTTGCTTCATCCAATTTAAAAATTCCATACTGTTTCTGTATGAACGCCAAACCCAGGCCAATAAAATTTCCCCACAACAACCCTTTACCAATAAGATAAGCGGCATTGTATAAAAATATTTTTTGAATACTAGTGTTTGTGGAGCCCAATGCTTTTAAAATACCAATCATATTTGTACGCTCCAATATAAGAATAAGCAAGGCTGAAATCATATTTATACCTGCCACCAAAATCATTAAGGCAATAACAATAATCGCATTCACATCTTGCAGTTCCAACCATGAGAAAATAGTTGGATTTATTTCTTTAATTGTTTCGGCTTTCAATCCATCCCCAATTAGCTCATTTACTTCTTCACCAATTTTATCAATCTCATCATAATTCGTAATGCTCATTTCAAAGCCACCAATTTGATCAGGAGTCCAGTAATTTATTTTCTGAAGCTGACGGATGTCAACCAATGCCAATGTTTTATCAATGTCTTCCATGCCGGTTTCATAAATACCAGAAATATAAAAAGCTTTGGCTCGCTGCTCATATTGGGTTAAAACACTATCCTTTTTTTTTGTCAAAAAATAGATAACCATTTTATCATTCAATTGCAACTCCAGTTTATCCGCCATAAATTTGGAGATAACAATACTGCGTGATAGTCCGGTATCGCTCACTGTAAATACAGTTCCGGCTTTAAGATTTTTTGAAATAAAGCGCCAATCATAATCATTTCCGATTCCTTTTAGCACAATGCCTTCATTCACCGTTTTGGTTTTTACAATACCTGTTTTGATGGTATATATTTGTATGTGGGAGATTTCGGGTAGTGTTTGTTCTTTTAAAAAGGGCTGATTCTTATTAATGGGATGAGGCTCATCACTGCTATTGTTATCGTAATTTGTAATTTGAATATGGGAGCCCATCCCAATAAGCTTATTTCTAACTTCCTGTTGAAAACCTCTGACAATAGCAACCGTAAGGATCATTACCGCCAGGCCCAAAGCAATACCTATAATGGAAATTCTGACGATAGGACGCGACAAGCGGTTGCTACTTCCCGAGCCTGAAATAATTCGTTTCGCAAGAAACTGTTCCGTATTCAAAATTTATTAGCTTTGATGTTAATTTCCATTACAAAAATACTATTTTGCCGTGATGATGACGAATATAATTAAAGCAACGCTCGCCTCTTTTATTTTTATCTTTTTATTTAGGCTTCACGCTTTTTCACAACCCATTACTCCAATTGATAATGTGGTGAAAACCAATTTCGATATCCGTTCGGGTGCTGATCTGACTGCCAAATACCTGCCTTTATTAAAAGGAAAATCTGTTGCCATTGTAGCGAATCAATCCTCCAATATAAGAAATACACATTTAGTGGATAGTTTGCTTGCACTTCATGTAAAAGTAAAAAAGGTGTTTTGTCCTGAGCATGGATTTAGAGGACAAGTAGATGCCGGACAAGCGGTGGCTACGGAGAAAGATGCGAAGACCGGATTAACGATTATCACCTTGTATGGCAAAAATAAAAAACCACAACCGGAAGATTTAGCAGGAATTGATGTAGTGATTTTTGACATTCAAGATGTAGGTGTACGATTTTATACATACCTCTCCACCTTGCATTACGTGATGGAAGCATGTGCTGAAAACAAAAAACAACTCATCGTTCTGGACCGCCCTAATCCGCATGGTTATTATATTGATGGTCCCGTTTTAGAACCTGCGTTTAAATCATTCCTTGGTTTGGATCCTGTTCCGTTGGTTTACGGAATGACCATTGGAGAATATGCCAGCATGCTCAATGGAGAAGGTTGGTTAAAGGATGGAGAAAAATGTGATCTAAAAGTAATTCAACTTGCTGGATATAGTCATCGCGATCTATACGAACTTCCTGTTCGACCTTCTCCAAATTTACCAAACATGACAGCCGTTTATTTATACCCTAGTTTGGGATTGTTTGAAGGAACTATTATTTCTGTGGGGCGTGGAACTGACTTACCTTTTCAGGTTATTGGTCATCCTTCATTAAAAGATACACCTTATCATTTTACACCGGAATCAAAACCTGCAGCGAAAGAACCTAAATACATGGGACAAGAATGTCAGGGATACAACCTGGTTGATTTTGGTGCTCAGTATATGAAAAATTTAAAAAAGATCTACTTATTTTGGCTCATTGCAACTTATAGTGCTAGTGCGGATAAAGAACATTTTTTTGATGATAATTTTAATTTCCATGCCGGAAATGCTTCATTACAGCAGCAAATAAAAGAAGGCAAAACCGAAGATCAAATCCGCGAAAGCTGGCAATCGGGTATAAATGCTTTTAAAATCATTCGGAAAAAGTATTTGTTGTATACGGATTTTTAAACGCACTACCCTTCCCACACCTCACCCCCGGCCCCTCTCCTTGAAAAAGGATAGGGTGACTGTACGTTTTTCTTCATCACATTTTGTAAACAACTATAAATAATCAGCTCTTTAATAGTGCTAAAGCATGAATTAGAGGTAATAGGAATTTTTTAGTCAGCCATCTCCTTATGCAAGGAGAGGGCTGGGGTGAGGTGAGTGTGGCTTTGGGTTATCAACAGTATTAACAATTGACAAACACCCTATCATCATTGAAAAATTCAAACTAATTAACAACAAATTGTTAATTTCTTTTAAATGAATTAGCTCAGACAGTTTCAATCCGGGTTATGTTTGTGAGACCCCTAAAACTTGTTTATGAAAAGAGCTAGCTCCCTTCTCTTGTTAATCATTTTCTTTACAACTTCTTTAGTAAGTTATTCTGGTAACGGAAAAGACGATGAAATAAAATCAGGAAAAATTGTTTCCTCTTTTGTGATGGAAACCATGTTTGTAAAAGAAGATGGATTTGTTTGCTGGACTGCAAACGGGGAACATGGCTCACTACCTTATATTGTGGAACAATATATTTTTGATAAATGGGTATCAGTTGGACAAGTAACAGGTGTTGGTACACCCACTCCAAACTCTTATTCGGTGCCGATTACACTCAATAGCGGAGAAAATAAATTTCGTGTTCGTCAGCAAGGATACGATAAGATCAGTCGTTTTTCTGACGCCGTTACGTATTACTCAAAAAAGCAACCTGTAACCTATAGCATCAAAGATAAAAACCAAACCCTTGTTTTTTCAACAGACACCTATTTTATCGTTTATAATCCGTATGGTGCTATCATTAAACAATGCTACGGAAACTCATTAAACATTTCCGACTTTCCCAAAGGCTACTACTGCCTGATCTACGATAACAAATTGGGAGGCTTTGAAAAGAAAAAAGTAATTTTTAAAAATTCATTTTATCCAATCATCGTAAATCCGGTTCATGTATTTGGTAAAAAGAAATTATTGAACAGAGGTTAAACAAAAAACGAATCCTCAGATTTATGAATCTGAAAGATTCGAGCGCCATTTAATGGCGCTCCCCTATTTGTTGTCTCCACATTGCATAATATAAGCCGCGCAGTTCTAGTAAATCATCATGTCTTCCTGCTTCAACAATATTCCCTTTTTCAAGAACAACGATTTTATCTGCATGCATAATTGTACTCAACCGATGGGCAATGATAATGGTCACCTGACTTTTATTGATGGATAGTTCCCGAATCGTTTTGCTTATTTCATCTTCCGTTAACGAATCCAGGGAAGAAGTTGCTTCATCAAATACCAATAGCGATGGTTTACGTAATAAAGCACGTGCAATCGACAAGCGTTGTTTTTCACCACCGGATACTTTTACTCCTCCTTCACCAATCATTGTATCGATACCTTTGTCGGCACGTTCAAGCAACGTCTGACAAGCTGCTTTATTCAGCACATCCAAACATTCTGCATCTGTTGCAAGTGGTGCAACGAATAATAAATTTTCTTTGATTGTTCCCGCAAAAAGTTGTGTATCCTGTGTTACAAAACCAATTTGTGATCTGAACTGATCCAAATCAATCGCTGTTCCCAGCGTATCATTGTATAAAATTTCACCTTCCTGCGGTTGATACAAACCAACCAATAATTTTACAAGAGATGTTTTACCCGACCCAGAAGGTCCTACGAAAGCAATCGTTTCTCCTTTTTTTGCTTGAAAAGAAATACCATCCAAGGCCTTTGTAGAGGCTGTTTGATGCTTAAAGCCAACATTTTTAAATTCCAGTTTTTCTATGCCTCTAATGGATACAGGATGTGCCGGACGTTTTTCTTTAGGTGTGTTTAGGATATTTTGAAAATTCTCCAGGGAAACCTCTGCTTCTCTATAGATATTAATAATATTACCCAACTCCTGTAAGGGGCCGAAAATAAAGAAGGAATATATTTGTAATGAAAATAAATCTCCAAGTGTGAGTGTGTCTGCAAAAATAAGATAGAGCAATAAAAATAAGATAGAGCTACGCAACAGGTTGACAAAAGTCCCTTGAATAAAGCTAATACTTCGAATGTAACGAACCTTCTTTAATTCAAGTCCTAATATTTTTACAGTAATTCCTCCCAAACGGTTAATTTCCTGATCTGCCAATCCCAGACTTTTTACCAATTCTATATTCCTCAATGATTCTGTTGTTGAACCAGCAAGAGCTGTTGTTTCTCCTACGATCTTTTTTTGTATTTTTTTGATACGTTTACTCAATACTGATGTAATAAAGCCAAGAATGGGTACAGCTGCAAAATATACCACGGCAATGATCCAATGAATGGATATGGCATAAACCATAACAAAAATAACTCCTACCAGGGAGGTAAAAAGAATGCTGACAAATGCATTCATTAATTTTTCGACATCCGTCCTTACTTTTTGCAGTTTACCAAGTGTTTCCCCGCTTCGCTGATCTTCAAATACCTGATATGGTAATTCCAATGAATGCTTCAATCCGTCTGAATAGATTTGTGCACCTAGCTTTTGAGTTACCACATTAACATAATAATCTTGAAAATTTTTGGCAATTCGGGATACCATAGCAACCCCCATTGAGGCCAAAATCAATAAACCCACACCTTTGACAAAGCCCATTTTCGTGTATAAATGAGCTTTCATGGCATAATTATCTACAATTTTCTTGAAAATCCAAGGATCCATCAAGGAAAAGATTTGATTGATGCTTGCTAATGCTAATGCCAGGACTACAAGCCACTTATATTGTTTTAAATAATTCAGTAATAATTTCATCGAATTGAGAATTTAGGCAGTAAAGTTATAAAACAAACTTGCATGTATATACATATATCAAAATATTACAATGGTTACATAAATATTGTTTTTTTAATAAAAACCTTTAGCTTTGTTTTACGTTAGATGGGTAAATATTAACGACTAACCATACATTTTAACTAACGAATGAAGCACAGCAATCAAACTATCGTTGAAACAATAGAGCTCAGAACTTCGATTATCAGTTTGCGCGAGGATGGAATCGTGCAAATGGAAACAAAAGAAGCGGACGATTTTCTATTACAAGATGCAAAGGATTGTGCGGAAATCATCAAACGATTCGCAGCCCATA
>C688J18823_10000586_pt1 | contig 21278 bp, 47 predicted proteins | sample HopSoiMetagenom1_FD_18823 | JGI IMG/M metagenome (IMG submission 18823) | reverse complement strand
GGTAGGTCGGGGGTTCGAATCCCTCAAGGGGCACGAGGCATACAGTAAGCATTTTGATGATGCTGTCCCTGCCACTAAAGTTGGTTATGCTCGGGTGACTTTCCGAAGGGAAACGGAACCTGAGGGTACAGTATTCAAAAACTGATGTGCCAGCATTGGTTATTCAGTTCAGGACGGTCAAGAGCTGTAAGTTCTGGGAGCTGTAATGGTAAAAGCAGGGCTGGCACCCTGTTAGTGTTGGATAGCATTATGGTAATGCGCTTGGGCGGGGTCCTGAGAGATGCGGTTCGATTCCGTCCAATACACGTGGCTAAAATTATAGTGTGCATCAATCATGGTAAAATAGTTTTTTACAAGAAGGGTTGGATTCACTGCCATGCATGTAACCAACCTATGCAGCCTGTAAGTCCTCCTTATAAGCCTCAACCACGACCAAAGAAGAAAAAGTCCTGATGGTTCGTAATGGTCCAGCTTACCATCCTGAAAAAGCACCCACTGAGTATAGATATCCTAAACCTAAGAAAAATCAAAAACTTAAATGTACAGGCTGTAGAGCTGGGTTAGTTTTAGGTATTAACGGTAAAGTAAAAACTTGCGATGGTTGTCAAGGGACAGGATTGATTGTAGCAAAATGAAAAAACAATTCAAATATTATTTGCATGACAATTACACAGGCAGTGAACGTGCAGAATATATTTTACAGCAAATTGATTTAGAGATGGATAGGGAACAGTTTAATCAACTTGTAGGTAGACCTTTTTATGAGGTTGAACTTGTATGTGAGTTGAATACTGAAACTGGTGACGTGACTGTACTGAAAACCAATCTGTGATATACTAGAGCCACCTACTCAAGTAGGTGGCTATTTCTTTATGAGGAGCAGCAGTGGTAAGAGGTAGAGAAAAAGCTAAAGAAAAGCGTAAGTGCAAAAACCATGGCAATGTAACTAGACAAAGTGTTAATGGTGGCCCTGTTTATTGTGTGTCTTGCGGAGAGAAAGTAGAAAACCCTAAATGATTTTATCTTGCAGTTCAAGTAATTGTAGGTAAGCATTGATTCAATCAATTAAAGCAAGTAATTTTCAAAGCTTGCAAGATGTTGAGCTTGAATTAGGTAAGTTTACCGTTATTGTAGGTGCATCGTCATCAGGTAAATCTGCTGTAACAAGAGCGTTAAAAGCAGTAGCATCTAATTCATTAGGCTCCGATAACATTACTAGAGGTGCTAAAGTAGCATCAGTAACAGTAAAGACAGACCGTGGAACGGTCACCATAGAGAGAGCAGGCGGTAATAGTGCTTACAAAGTTATTCCGATTGGCAGCAAAGAATCCAGCTTTACTAAGCTTAATCGTCAAGTACCTACCGAAGTTACAGAAATTCTTGGCATCACGCCGAGCACGAAAGAACTAGAATCGATTAATTTTGCTGGTCAGTTTGATGCTCCTTACTTGCTTAAGGATAGCTCTGGTGTAGTAGCTACTATTCTAGGGGAATTGACTAATGTTTCAACTATCTTTGCAGCAGTAAGGGAAGCCAGCAAAAGAGGTAAGAACGCCAGTGCGTTATTGAATCTTCGTAAGAAAGATTTAGATAATGTTAAAACTCAGATAGCTAATTATGCTTCTGTAAATACTGAAGCTAAACAGATATCTGAGATAGAACTTGTTATCGATGAGTGTGCCGAAATTGAAGTTAAAGTAGCTAAGCTCGCTACACTAGTAGATCGTGCTGAGATGGCCTCACAAGCTCTCTCGCAGGTTAAACAAATCTCAGAGGTACCGAACGTAGATGCAGTGCTAGAAGCTCAGAACAAATTAAATAAGTTTAAAAGCTTGCTGCGTCAGTTAGGTACAGCGAAAAAGATTTTAGCAGAGCAGGAAATTAGTATGGCTGCTGCTGAGTCTGCTATACTCCAAGCTGAGACCGATCTCCATGAAAATTTGGTTGCAGCAGGAACATGCCCGCTGTGTAGCCAGGAGATTAAATAGCTTAAGGAATGAGTGACATGAAATCTGACGAGACTCCCAATCGTAGAGGTATTCGAGAATCGATTGATTCTGATGACTTTCTCCTAGAATTTGATAATCCTTCAGAAGATTTTATGCGAGGATTTGAATGTGGAGAGATTTGGGCTTGCTTGGCAGACGGAGTAGATTATTTGCATACTATTGTTATTGCATCCAATGCTTTGATGATTATGCGTATGGTTGATGCAGCTAAACGTAAATTCAATATCGATTATTCATTCGATGCTTGTGAGCTGACTGAAGAGCAGGTTAATCAACTTGAGTTAGGTCCAGGTGAATGGATGAGCGTAGTTATGAGGGCAAAAGATGCATAATAAAGATGAACATGCAATAGTGGAGTGGGATCAGCTAACCAAAGAAGATCAATTTAAAGCAGAGCAACTTCTTAAAGAGTTGAATGCTATCATGGATAATTATATACCGAAGGATAAAAGTGAGAAGATTTCACCTAAGAAGAATTGAAGATGAGTCAGGTGTTTCTGGTACGGGAATAGTTACTGAAGGCATTCAGTTCAGCGATGGTACTTGTGCTATGCGTTGGATGACCGATACATCTTCAACTACTTTTATGCTAGTATCGATGATGTCAGAGTAATTCATGGACATGGCGGCAAGACTGTGGTAGTGTGGGTAGATGTAGAAGCCAACACAGGATCTAACTATTGGACTAAGTTGCGCTTCGACCAGTGATGTAGTAAGCTATCGAACATGAGAGGAGCTGAGATGCAAACTGTCAAAATCAAGATGTCTGATGAGGAACTTCGTCAGCTCCTTGAACTTCGACGTTCCAGTGCAGCATCTAAGCATAGGAACAAAAAGAAATATCGACGTAAGGAAAAGCATCGTGGGCTATATCAGTAACGAGCAGCGTATCCGAGATCGTTCAGGAAAGAAAAATACCTGTGCTGCTTGTGGCTATGTTGCTACAGCTTTAAATAAACTTATCCTAAGTAAATCTGGACTACGAATTCATCAGTCACATACTACCGATCCTAACAGTGGCTTTTATGGAAAGGCTCAGTAGTATGGCAAAGTCTAAGCTGCTCAAAGCTTACTTTGAAAAATTAGCAAAAGACGAGAATAAGACAGTAGAGCAAGCTGAAAAAGATTACTGGAAAGATTACGATGAGGCTAAGAAAAAGCCTTCTAAGCCTCGTACTATGACTGAGCAGATTTGGTTTATGTGAATGACTCGTACTGATTTTAAATTTCTTGCTTACTCTACTTTTCTTATGCTTGCATTATTTTTGCTTGTAGGCATTTTTGCAAGCTGGTGGATACTGTTTAAAGCCTTACTAGTTACTTTAATTCTTGTTGTTTTAGCATTTGCGCTGTATGCATTATTTCATTTTGTAGTTAATAACTTACTCGATAAAATTTACGATAAACTCTTCAAGTAAGTTGACAGACCTTCAGCTACTCTGCTAAGATAGCTGAAGCAAGCCGGGTTAGTTCAAAGGTAGAACAGCGGCCTCATATTCCGCCAACATCAGTTCAATTCTGATACTCGGTACATGAGTTATGCAGGAGAGCAGAAAAGGCAATACCAACTTAAGTGGATAAAAGATCGTAGGCAGAGTTGGATTGATGCTAATGGCCCATGTAACATATGCGGTAGTTATGAATCCTTAGAAGTAGATCATATAGACTCTTCTACTAAACTTTTAAATCCTTCAAGATTATGGAGTTTGAGCCCTAAAAATCCTAGACGTATTGCTGAGTTAGCTAAATGTCAAGTCTTGTGTGAAGTCTGCCATAGCAATAAAAGTATTTCTGAAATGATTCAGTTGACACACGGTACTGAAGGTGCTACACTATATCGTAATGGTTGTCGATGTACTGAATGTAAGACTGCACAAGTAATTCGTGTAAATAAGTGGCGAAAAAGTAAATCTTAGCGGGTTAGAGAAGTGGTATCTCGCAAGCCTCATGCGCTTGAAATCGCCTGTTCGACTCAGGTACCCGCCACCAAGCCGGTTTCGTATAATGGTAGTACAAGAGCTTCCAACACTCTTAGAGCGAGTTCGATCCTTGCAACCGGTGCGTAATAATTTAATATTCTTGGTGACGTAGCCCAACGGCAGGAGGCACCACGCTTAGAACGTGGACAGTGAGAGTTCGAATCTCTCCGTCACTACATGAAGACAACCAAGCGACTTCCCAACAATACAGTTAAAGTTATTAAGCATCGTAAGAATAAAGATGAAATAACTTATGTAAAAGCTGTACCTAAAAAGAAGTAAGGTTTATACTATGAAGCTATCGCCACATGAAGTAGCAGATCTAGCAATTAAAGCTGGATTTAGTAAGACTACTATTGTTCCAGGAACTACGGATTCTGAAGCTGTTGTGGCGGTAGCTATTGTTTTTGCTGAGTCTGGTGCTGATACAGAAAACATTTCTCGAACTACAGCAGCATTAACTAGTGATCCTGGTTCTGTAGGAAACAGAGATCATGGTTTATTTCAGCTCTCAGGTCGTTGGCAGTATCCTAAAATTCAGGCTGCTGGTGGTAGATGGCGTGATCCTGAAGTTAATGTTAAGATTGCTTATGAAATCTTCAAGGGTGCTAACAGAACATTTACTCCTTGGATGGTTTTTGCTAAGGATGTTAAAACAGGTATTGCCCCGTTTGAACAATATTTACCCGATGCTAGACTCGGTGTACAGCAATCATGGCCTTATGTTTCTGATGAAATTGCAGCGCTGACTAAGCTATCTGCCGATCTTGCAAAGAGCCAGGCTACTGTGGTAGAGTTAGCCGCAGCAGTTAAGAACATGGCTATTCAAATTACAGAACTTCGAGCACATTTTAAATAAAAATAATCATGCAGGTGTGGCGTAATGGCAGCCGCGAAAGGCTTAAACCCTTTTGGTAGAAATACCGTGCCGGTTCGACTCCGGTCACCTGTACATGGAAGCGATATTGATAGGGCTATTTCATTATGGTCCTTGGGTTTTTCTAGGTACCATAATTGTTGGTATGTTTACTAACTGGTATGGTTTTTTCGATAAAAGTTATAAGGGTACTTGGGTAACTGTTAAGTATGATACCTTCAACGAAGTTTTCAACAATCTTCAAAAAGAAAAATCCTTTATGGATCATGATGGTATGACTACTCCGCTAGAAATGAAAGTTATTATGTATCTTGGAGAGTCTGAACCATCTTATGAAGTTAAGATTCCTAAGCACGTATTCAGCAATATAGAATATAACGTAATTCTTAGGGAGCTAGGTATTAGATAACTAAGAATTACTATATAAGGAAAATATATGCCTACAGATGATAAACCAACTACCAAAGAAGAACGTGACTTTGTTAGTGCAGCAGAGAAATCTGCTAGAATGCCTTCTACAGATAATCGTAAGAAAGCTCGAAAAGCTTGGGAAAAGTTACCTTCGAGTTCACCCTTTAAAAAATATAAGTTTGAAGGATAAAAGTTGAGCATTACTAAAGTAGGTATTGGTGTTGCCCTTATCGATGGGCCTAATGTACTACTAGGTCAACGTAAGGGTTCTCACGGTGCTGGCGAATGGGCTCTGCCTGGTGGCCACCTTGAGTATGGTGAAAGTTTTGAAGCTACAGCTAGACGTGAGCTTGCAGAAGAGCTAGGACCTGATGTTAAATATGGTTCTCTTAGCGTAGTTTCTGTTATTAATCTGCTACATTACATGCCTAAGCACTACATTGATATTGGCATGGTTGCTCAGTATGTCAATGGTACACCGTTCATTATGGAGCCTGACAAGTGCGATGGCTGGCATTGGATGTCTATAGACGATGTATTAAATAAGAAATATAAAATCTTTGCTACTGTTGAGCGTATGCTTATTGCATATCTAACTAATGAAGGTGTAAAAGTTTACGATGCCTGAAGATTATAGAAATCACCACTTCATGCCTGGGCAGTCTGTCAAAGTAGATAATCAATTAGCTAACATAATTGAGCGCGGAGCACAGCCCAATACACATTATGTTATAGTGTGTTTCAAAGCCTCAGGTAGGCATAAAACTTATATTAACGAACAAATTCTCAAGATCAAGCGTCATTGAGTTGACATGCTAGGAAGCCTACTGTAAAGTAGTACAGGTAAGCGAGGCACACAGAGCCTTTGTGAACGAACCGTCAGTTCTCTCGCTTACTTTATGGTCCCATCGTCCGGCGGTTAGGATACAAGATTCTCAATCTTGAGACGAGGTTTCGACTACCTCTGGGACTACAATGAAATTGTATGGGCATATCAGTCCCCTTGAAATAAAGGGCATTAACTTCCCCAGCAATTTCATCCAACTTGTTTGGGCCGAACGGATATCGGTTATCTAATTATATTGCAAATTAACGCCTTCGGGCATCTCCGATTCCAATCTCATGTCCAACTTTAATTTTAGCAGAGTCGAAGTTTATGGTTTATCCGACTAAAATAAACACCATAAACACCACATATTCTGTTTCATGCTGTTGTGTACGTTGGTTTCGTACGGGCCTAGGATTTAGGTTGAGCAGGTTCAATTCCTGACAGCGGCACAAACGGTGAGTCGAACAGAAAACGATTATCTCATTTGAATAGGAGCAGGCTGGGTTCGAGTCCCAGGGCCGCGACTAATCATCGCGGTTTAGTGTAGTGGCAGCACGTTAAAAACTCGTTTTCTACCTACATATTCACCTTTTAGTTGTCTGTAATACTATCTCTAGGAGATTTTAAATGAGCGACATCGAACAGCACGGTTCTCCTGCAAAAGCTTTTAACTACCGTGATGCAGATGCTAAACTTAAGGCAGCAAAGACTGCACTGAAGTCTGCTAAGTCTGCTGGAAAGCCCAAGGCTGAACTTTCAAAGCTTGAGAAGGAAGTTAAAAACGCTCAAGCTATTCGCAACCAGTTTAACTAATGACAAAAAAGCAAGCAGCAAAAGCCTTTGTTAAAGCCAACGATAAGCTTACTAGAGCTAAAAACGAAGAAATTGAAACAGGTAAACCTGTCCCACAAGAACTTAGAGATAATCTTCGTAAAGCAAGAGAAGAATATGAAAAGTATCAGTAATAAAATTAGACCCTGTAATTATTTTGGTATGTAGAAGGTTCAAATCCTTCCAGGGGCGCGTACGGTGAGTCGAAGTTGATTGATTATCTTCCAAACCGCTTGTTGCAGGTTCGACTCCTGCCATCCGACAACATAACTTGAAGGATGTAACTCAATCTGGTAGAGTTGCGGTATCAAATCGATCTACGATAACATATTCATCCTAATAGAGAGGCTATAAGCCCATGTCTGCACTTACTAATTTTTCAAACATTCCAGCTACTCAGCTTGAGCAGGCTCGTCCTGATCAGGTCAAGAACAGCGCTGGTGGATTTGTCTTCAAGACTTCAGACGTTAGCCGCCTTGAGCGCTTCCTGATTCTTGGTACCGATGGTGGAACTTATTATGTTGGTGAGCGTGACCTTACCAAGCAGAACGTTGATTTCATCCGTAAGATGATTGCAACCGATGCTAAGACTGTTCTTCGTACTGTAGTTGAGGTATCAGAGCAGGGTCGTGCATACCGTAATGAGGCTGCTATTTTCGTCATGGCTGTTCTGCTTAACGATGCTCCTGCTGAGTTTAAGGCTGAGGTTGTTAACGCTATCCCTAGCGTAATTTGCATTGCTACTCACGCATACCAGCTAGCTGCCTTCATTGAAGGTCTTGGTGGTTGGGGTCGTGCAAAGCGTAAGGCTATTGCGAAGTGGTTTGAGTCTAAGACTGCGGATCAACTTGCATACCAGGCTGTTAAGTACCGTCAGCGTAATGGCTGGACTCAGCGCGATCTTATGAGGTTGAGTCACCCTACTGGTGTAAATACTGAAGTAGGTAACTTTATTCTTGGTAAGTCAGTAGGTAATGATATTGCCATTTTTAACGGTTTTCAAGAAATGCAGGGAGCTGATTCTGCTAAGAAGGTTGTTCAGCTTCTTAGCGTTTACACCAATCTGCCTTGGGAGACTATTCCTACTCAGTTCCTAAAGGATGCTGAGGTATGGAAGATTCTATTTGCTAACGGTCAGCTAAAGGGACAGGCGCTTGTTCGTCAGATCACTCGTCTTTCTCGTATCGGTGCCTTTAACGATATGGTGTTTGCTCGCCAGGTTGCTGACAAGCTTGTTGATTCTGACATGATTGCGAAGACTCGTCTTCACCCAATCCAGTATCTTCTAGCTTCTGTGACTCACCGTACGGGCCAGCTACAGCGTAATGAATATGGTTACGGTTTTGGTTCAGCTCGTAAGCGTGATTGGAGTATTGTTCCTGTTATTGCTGATGCTCTGGATGAAGGTTTCCACAAGTCATTTAAGTCTGTAGTTCCTGCTAACAAGCGCACCATGCTTGCTCTAGATGTTTCTGGCTCTATGGGTCAGAATGCTCTAGGAATTGATCTGAGCTGTGCTCAGGTTTCTGCTGCAATGGCTATGGTTACTGCACGAGTAGAGCCTTATACTATGGTTCGTGGTTTTGCTACTGACTTTCGTGATCTAGGAATTACTCCTAAGCAGGATTTTGGTACTGTTATGGATAAGATCAGTCGTCAGAATTTTGGTGGAACTGACTGTGCACTTCCTATGATTTGGGCTACCAAGAACAAGGTTAAGGTGGATCATTTCTCAATCTATACTGACAATGAAACTTGGGCCGGAATAGTACACCCTTTCAAGGCCCTTAAGGATTACCGTCAGAAGATGGGAATCGATGCTCGACTTTCTGTTGTTGGAGTCTCTGCTACTGAATTCAGCATTGCAGATCCAGAAGATGCTGGAATGATGGATTTTGTAGGTTTTGACAGCAATGCCCCAGCGGTAATTGCTGATTTTGCAGCAGGTCGTCTGTAAAATAGCTTGACACAGATGCAGGAAGTAGGTATGCTAACACCATGTCTACTTCCTGCATTTTTTGTTTAATTGTTAATAAGTTGGCGCCAGCTACTATCGTTCATGAATGGTGGAATGCTTTAGCTATTGTGCCTATTAATCCAGTAGTTCCAGGACATCTTATTGTGATACCTACTATACATGTAGATACTGCTTTGCAAGATCCTGGAGTATCTGCTACTGTTATGCGCAGAGCTGCTGAAATTGCTCCCAACCCAAGTAATCTTATTGTCAACATTGGCACCGAAGCAACTCAGACAATTTTTCATCTTCATATGCATATTGTTCCCAGAGCTAAAGACGATGGCTTAGCTCTTCCTTGGTATTCAGGTAAAGGTAACCACAAATGATGCTAGGTGTGTTTGTTGCAGGAACTGTTATTGCTACAATGGTTATTGTGGCTTNTNTGTTTTTTGCTTTTCGAGCTGATGACAAACTTAAACGTAGGCAAGAAGTAACAAATTCGTATGTTGGTGGATCTATCACTCAAATTATGGGTAGTGAGAATGGCAAAGAAATTTAAAGATATAAAGAACCCACCTACTCTTAAACCTTGCAAAAATAAGAAAGCTCATCCAGAACATCACCACACAGAGGGTGGCGGTTTTAATTTTTGCGATGGCGTAAAGAATAGCCAAGGTTTTCGTCAAGTAGAGGGTTGGAGACCATGACTAGAAAATGTAAATGTGGCAAAACCACATATCATCGACCACGTAGCTTTAGAGATAAAGACGGAAAATGGATTTATTGTGCAGGCTTGACAGGTTAATACCTGTGCTGTACGCTAGACATATGCGCAGGGCAGTACTCACGAATCACAAGACGTAGAGGATAAACAGCACTTTTCTTGTGAGCTTGGAGCGTTCGACTAGTGGTTAAGTCCCTAGACTTTCAATCTAGTGATCACGGGTTCGAATCCCGTACGCTCTACATGGGTATGAATGAAGTCACTATTTTTTCTTGCGGACATAAAACTATTTGGGGTCAAATTAGTAAAACTGCCCCGACTCGAAATCCTAGGAATGAAGTTATGTTTTGTCAAAAGTGTGGGCGTTGTCAAAATGTAGTAAAAACTATTAAGCAAAAATCATGATATCAGAAGTTCTAGAGAAACCTTCTGAGGTGGCAGCGTTTAATAAATTCTGTCATATAGTATGTTTGTGTACTCCTAAAATTTCTTTGTGCGGGGCATATAAGCCTGTTCGCTGCGAAATACCTGTCACAGGGAATTCGATAGTTGAGGACTGTGTTCGATGTCATAGGCCTGCTTGTAAAGAGTGCTTAGATTTATTAATGTACATGTGTCCTAACTGCGGAGAATAGATGTTTAGAATTCTTATTACCGGGTCTCGTACTTGGGATGATTATAATACTATTAAAAAAGCTATTTCTGACACAATCGTAGCGTACACCGATGATAATCCACATCTTAAATCTGGTCCGTTGGACTGGGTTAGTATTGTACACGGTAATTGTCCTCGTGGAGCAGATAAGTTAGCTGACATCTTTGCTACTGATGTGCTACGATGTAACGTAGAGCGCTACAACGCTGATTGGGCTACTTTCGGCAAGAGCGCAGGTTTCAAACGTAATCGTCGTATGGTAGACTCTTTACCTGATGTGTGCTTGGCTTTTATCAGAGATAAATCTAAAGGCTCTACCAGTTGCAGAGACTTAGCTAAGGCTAAAGGAATTTCTACGGAGACATTTATTTATGAACCTACTGATTAAAGCTGCGTGGTGTCATCGCTGTGGAGCTAATTTAAGTCCTATGGGATTTTGTAAGGCTTGTTACAGTGAAGCATGATGAAATAACTAAAGCTTGTAATATTCTTCTGGCTAAGTTACATTTGTATGAGTCTGGTGAAGGCTACATTACTATGGCAGAATGGTGTTTGATCGAAGACATTGCTGCCTGGTACGAAGAAAAAGGTAAGTTGATTGCTGAATCTCGGCGCTTGACACAGATGCAGGTTGTGCTAGACTAACAAACATAGAGGTTGGGGTTCACGATTCTACCGCCTATAAGCTCCCGTATGAATCGTACTAGGGTATCCGCGATCGGCAGTGCTCCTCTTCGGAGGATGTGCTGGCTAGTTTAACTCTAGCAATATCCACGCATGAGGAGTAATTACCCTCAAGCTGCACTCTTCTTGATCAGTTGAGTGAGTGGTGTAGTTTAAACGGTAAAACGGAGAAATCGTAGTAGTGAAACAAGTAGGCCCCACAGGGGAATCGAACGGAGTAGACGAACAGAGAGTATCGGATCTAGGTTCGAATCCTAGTGCCACGCATGATTTTTAAATTTCGTAAAGCTTCTGTATGTTGGCCTTGTATGATGGACGGACATTCATCTAACGAATGTGTTAGCAAAGAAATTCCAGCTAAATCTTGTGGTTGTGATTGTAGTATTCAGAGGAATAAAGTATGATAGTTCATGGTGGTAAGTTCGAAAAGAAACACGTAGCCAAATGCGGTAAGTATAGAAGTGCTATTCGTAAAGATGGCGATAAAATCGTTGATTACCCAGATGGCATTTCTAAAGTTACTTGTCGTGCATGTATTGCTAATCATAAGCCAGGTGTATGTTGAGTATTAAAGCTGATTTAAAAGCTGCTCGTAAAGCTGTTGCTAAACTTAATGCTTATGCCGAAGGTCAGAAGGCATGTAAGTCTGACGAGCCTACTCCTATGTACTATAGGCTAAATGCTAAGGCTGATGCAGCAATTAAAAAATTGCCTTTCGCACTAAGATCTAGCATCGCTCTTAACCGATAAATCTCCTAAGTAGACATACTAGGGAGGTGTTTGATGATTACCACTACTTTTACTGATATTCTAGATTCAAACAACGTAGTTATAGGCAGACGATTAACTATCTGGTATAACAATAAACTTGTTAATACTCTAGACTATCCAGCTAATGCGGAAATGTCAGTAAACGACCTAGATACTTATATTGCAGGCAAGCTATCAGGAGTTCTTTCCTGACAATAATCTAGGAGAATTGATGATCAGTACAGTATTCAGCCCTGTTTATAGCGGTAATGAAGTAATTAATATGCGATTAACTATTTATTTCAGTGGAATGGTTTTAGCTACTAAAGACTATCCTCCTGAAACTGAAATGGATGACTCTGCTCAATACGCTTATGTCATTACTAAACTATCTCCGTTGTTCGCTTGACAGGTTGGTAGGCTTGAGGTAAGATTTAACAAGTAAGGGCCGAAAGGCTCTATCGGGTGCGAGGAAGACGGTAATCCGCTTGCTTTGGGAGCAAGACAAACTCGGTTCGACTCCGAGGTACCCGACATGACAAAATATGATGAAGGTGACAAAGTTCGCCTCACTAAGGCAATTCTAGCATATCGAGTTCGTCCTAATACTATTGGTGTAATCAAAAAGATTAAAGGCGGATGGAAAAAAGAATATCATATTCGCTGGAGCGGTTTAAGCCATAATGTTATTATGCTAGGCGATAAAGACTTTGTTGAACTAAGTCAAGGCGAAGGCTAAAAATAAATCCAATAAATGGAGATTGTATGAAAAAGGGCGACAAAGTTATCAGCACAAGAAGTTTTGATACAGATGAGCCTTCTAAGTGGGCACCTGTACCTAAGGGTACCCGAGGTAAGATTGTTAAGGTATCTTCCTTCATAAATATGTATTACGACTACGAAGTTATTTGGGATGGTATTCGCTGTACTGAGGGCTTTCCTGTAAAGAAAAACGAGATCAAAAAGGTTTGACAAGCATTATGCTAAAGTAAGTGTAATAAGCCCGCAAGGGTACTACGGGAGCTACGTCAATCAGGTAGACGGCTGGTTTTGGAAATCAGAGATGTGGGTTCAAATCCCGCGTTCCCGACTGTGGTTGAGGAGGAGGCATCATCGCTTGCCCTGTGAAGGCGAGTCTCGCGGGTTCGAATCCCGTCAGCCACCCTTTTAAAATGACAATGGCGTCATAATTACTGTATTAAGGCGTGATTGATGTTTATTGCTATTCGAGGTAATAATATTTGTTTAATTTGTGGCAGGACTTACTCAGGTAGTCAATGTCCTATTAAGCATTAAGAAGTATCCCTACTACATATGTAGTAGGGATTTTTTATTTTAGGAGTATAGAGTGGCTAAGAGTACAGGTAAAGTTTGCCCTAAGTGTAAAGCTGGTTGGGATACTGCTACTGAAAGTGGTTGCCCACGAGGTTGTGTAGAAACAGATCCTAAGAAAAGGCCGTGGAACGGTAGGTAATGAAACTTATAGTATGGCTATTAGATGTTGATGGAGTAATCAACGCCAGCAAAGCTGGTTGGTCTGCTCCACCTAAAAGTGGTTACGCTTATGCTGACGGTAATGCATGGAAAATGCGATGGGCTCCTCAGTTGATCGAAAGAATCCATAGAGTTCATAATACAGGGCTTGTAGAGATTTTATGGGCGACTACTTGGGTAGGGCACACAGATGGACTAGAGAGGCTTTTTAGGCTCCCAGCATTTAACTCAGCCCGTTTGCAGAGCATGTCAGTACCTTACAAGAGGCTGGCTGCGGAGGATGTAGTTGATTCTGGTAGAAAGCTCATTTGGACCGATGATGAGGCTATTCCTTCTGCTGGCGCTGTACACTTTAAGCTGGTTGCTCATGATAGTCTGCTGATTGCTCCTAAGCCTTCAAAAGGTCTCAGGCCAACAGATCTTGACGAGATAGATCGCTACGTGCTAAGGTACGGGTCATGAACTGGTTTGCTGTGGAACACTAAACAGCCTTATGGTCAACGAGTAGAAGATAAGGTAACGTGGGCGATACAAATACTGCAACAGTATTCTCCTGGGACATTAGCTCCCGAGATTTTGGAGCAGACGAAGACACCGTAGATTATTTCGTAAATGGACAATGCAATGCACTAGCGTGGGAGATTTATAAGCTTACGGGATATAGTTTAGGTCTTTATACTGATGCACCTGTTGGACAGCCTGATTACGGTGGTCATGCATTTGTTTACACATCTGACGGATTGATTCTTGATATTAGAGGAATTCAGACATTAGATGAATTCAAAAAGGATTGGCCATGGTTGAGTTATGTACATCGCTTTATGACTGCTGCCGACTATGAGCTTGAAATGGTTCTTTGGGAAAATAGGATTCATTACACCAGGGACCGTAGGGCTAAGCATTGGGCTAAGAAAATTGTAAATATGCTTTAATGGGAGGGACCAGTCTTTGGACTGGTCCTTTCTTGTATTATTTTAGGAGATTAAACTTTGAAAGTTCTTTTAATTAATGACGTACATTTAACCAACCCTAATAGTCATCCTTCTAGCTGTACTGCTACATATACGGATGACATTTTTGACTTGCTTTATCAAGCTAATGAAGTAGCTAAAGAGCGAGGTTGCAATATTATTTGTCAGCTAGGCGATTTCTTTCATATTAAAACTCCAGGAAGGAATTCGCATTACCTTGTTCAACGTGCTATTGAGTGGGCTAATGATGCCCTTGTTCCGGTTTTTATTGTTCCTGGCAACCATGATCTGTTAAACGACAGGTTAGAAAGTTTAAACGAAGGTCAGCCTTTGGGGGTTATGTATTCCTCAGGAAAAGCTGGCAAGGCTGAAGGATATTTTAATAAGCCTATGCCTATCTATGGTGTGCCTTGGCAACAGTTCTGGGACGCTGAACAATCGGTAGCAGACTTAGCTGTTAAAGATGCATTATCTGACTTTGTTCCATCAGATACGCCACAACTTATTGTTACTCATGCACCGTTCTTTCCGCCAGGATCTAACCCTGTTTACGAACACTACTCTGTGGAGAAATTTGCTAACTATGTCAACCCAACAGGAAAATCAAGCGTTCAAGTCATTTACGGGCACATTCACGACTGGCACGGTGAATACGTTGTCAACGGTGTTAGATTTTGCAACTATGGCGCGTTATCTAGAGGGAGTCTCACAGAGTCTAATCTCACTAGGTCAGTCGGCGTCACAATTTGGGACAGCATTTCAGGAACTTTCGAATTTGTTGAACTCAATGCACGACCAGCAAACGAAGTCTTCCGAGTAAAAGAAATTACTGAAGTGAAAACTGCTCAACTGCAATTAGATCAGTTTCTTGCATCCGTTGGTCAGTCATCTATTGAAGTTACTTCTATCGAAGCCGTATTATCTAAGGTCAAGTCGATGAACTTAGGGAAGGATATCGAGAGAATTGTTGAGGAACTTCTCACTTCAGTAGAATAAGGTGACAACAATGGCAGCAGTAGAAGATTTTATGTTTGTAGAAGAAGATAAAGAATTTCATCTAGCGTTCTTCTACTGCTGCTTGTGCCCGCTTACCATTCCTTTCTTAGAAACTTCTAATGCATACTCATATCGCGAAGGGCATAGGTATAATAAATACCATAAAAGGCGCCTTGAGCTGCAACGATGATGCATGATATAATGAAGGTTCCACTAATTAAGGATATGATAGTATGCCCGATGAAAAAGATACTCGATTTAAAGTAAGTTGGAGCAGTCTTCAGCGATGGGAAATGTGTAAGCAACGTAACTATCTTGTATTACAAGGGCTTACTGCTCCCGGTAAGGATGCTCGTAATTTTCTAGCAGGTAATATTATCGACTCTGTGCAAAAAGAGTGGTTAGACAATCCTGTAGGCTCTATGGATGCTATGGTTGATGAGCACATGGAAAAAGCTATTGTAGCCTCAGAAGAACGAGGTACTATTAAATGGCGCAGTAAAAATGACAAGCACAATATTAATGTAAACTGTCATAATGCTGCTAAGCAACTTCAGCCTATTCTAGAAGCTCGTGTATTGCCTTATGATTATGAACCGGCTAAGAGATTTTATACGCCTGTTAAAATTCGTAAGCCTGATGGCGAGGTGAGCGAGATTATTCTTCGTGGTGAGTTTGACTTGCTTGTACGAGACAACGATGGTAGATTCATTGTATGGGATCTTAAGACTACTGCTGACAACGACTACTGGAAAAAGACCTTAGGTCAACTGGTATTTTATGATCTAGTTATTTACAGCATGTTTGGACAACCGCCTGTAAAGACAGGATTTATTCAGCCTTTATGTGATGAGCAGGTAAAAGAATTTTACTTCGATGATTCTCATAGAGCTGAAATGTGGGGACGTATCCATTCCATGATGCAGTCAGAATGGGTTGGTGATCATACCCCAAAAGTTGATAACGCAGGTTGTTCGTGGTGCGAAGTTAACCACGCATGTTCCAAATTCAAACGAAAGTTGTTCGGTTAAAATGGGTAAAAAAGTAGAAACTAAAGTTTTTGTTACTCTAACTTGTGGACATGTAAAGACTATATTTATCGAAGGTAAAAGTATGAGTGCCAATGCTACTACTCTTTGCAAGAAGTGTAATAAAGATATGAAGGTAAAGAAGTTTAACTAAAAGGAGTTTATTATTTTAATTTTCAGCGATGAATTCGATGGTGCTGCTGGTACTATTCCTGATCCTTATAAGTGGGGCCTAAAGGTTACCGACAGTTATCAGAATGCTAATGAACTTCAGAACTACACAGCTAGTGATATTAATGCTTATGAGAACGGCCAAGGCCAGCTTGTAATTAAAGCTATCAAGCAGTCTAGTGGTGGGAAGGCTTATTCTTCAGGTAGGCTTAGTGCTCGTCATTCTATCGATCAGCATAAGTTCAGGTATGGTCTATTTGAAGCTAGAATCAAGGTGCCTATTAAGGTAGGAGTATGGCCTGCATTCTGGTTGCTGGGTGAGGATAGTTATTACGGCTGGCCTTATTGTGGTGAAATCGACATCATGGAAGGTCCTGTAATTGCTAATACTGCTAGAGCTATTCATGCTGGTACTCATTCACCTACAGCAACTACTGCCGCAGATATTAGTGTAGCTCCTCCTAAGAATCCTGTAACAGGCCTTAGCGATGATTTTCATACCTATGCTGTTGACTGGTCTCGCGATAAGCTAGAGTATTATGTAGATCATAAATTTACCGGTGCTGTTACTCGTGCCATGGTAGAATCTGCTGGTGGTGTATGGCAGTTCAACAACAAGCCTCAGTCTATTATTTTGAATCTAGCTGTAGGTGGTTGGGCTGGTACGCCAGATAGCACATGGACAGAACAATCAATGCTGGTAGATTATGTGAGGGTGTATGAGTGATATCGATGCAACAATTGATATGCTTAAGTCACGTGTTAATGCGGCTCAATTAGCTAAGGCTAGGTCTATAGCTACTAAAGAAACTGCACAGGCATCTTTTGATTCTGCTATGTCAGCGCTCAAGACTGAATTTGGTCTTGACAACCTAGCGCAGGCACGTGATAAGCTAGAAAGTCTACAAGCTGATCTCCAATCTAAAGTAGATGGAGTAGCTACACAATTAGATGCTATGGAGCTATAAGGGAGTCAGAGTGGATAACACAAACGGTATTGCAGAAATTAACATCCTAAGCTGGTTGGATGAGGAAGAGTCGGTTAAGCCAACAATAGCTGTAAAGTCTTCTGTACATACCAACACTCTAACTGCTGAAGTTGTTAACGGCACTAGTTTTGAAATTCAGCGAGAGGTACTACTTTCTTTGCTTGAAAAAGCTATTGGAGTAGTACCTACTCGCGATATGGTTCCAGTACTGAACAATTTTCAATTTCATGTAACTGAAGACAAGCTTACTGTAATCGGTAGTTCTGGTAGCACGTCTATTATGGTAAGCACCTCTCAGATAGATACTAAAGTAGCTGGCATAGAGGTATTTCCTGCCAAGACTCTTTTAAATATTGTCAAAGAAACAAATGCTGGAGCTTTAATTTTTGTTGAGGTCACCAGCGCTGGTGCTGTTATTGTTTCTGGTGGATTCAGCGCTGAGCTTAGAATGACTTCAGGCTCAGGTTTTCCTGCGATGGATAGTCTTGATGCTGTAGAATTCTATGAGGTTGATAGAGCCAAATTTATTCAAGCTATTAACTTAGTGAAATATGCCTTACCCGGAAGAGACTTTTCCAGCAATACAGGCTTGAAGATGGTAAGCATTAAGGGTGGTAAGTTTACAGCTTGTGATGGTTCTCGATTCCAGCAAAGTAGGATTGATGGATTCAAGTTGAACATGCAGCTTCCTTCTGATAACATTCCTCTACTGGTGAAGATGCTTACCGCCTCTGATCTAGAATTTGTTGAGGTTGGGGAAGTAGCGGAGAAGCTTATCTTCAGATTAAGCAATTGTGTATTGTTCATCAATAAATTAAGTGAGCCTTATCCTAACGTAGAGCAGCTATGGCTTCGACCTGCGCTGAGTAACGATAAAGAACTCATTGTTAACAGACAAGAACTTATTACTGCTATCAAGCAAGTTAAGACATTGTCTGTACTGGATAACGCTATTGGTATTGTTATCGAGAACGAGTCTATGAAGATTGTAGTAAAAGATAAAGACTCAGCATCGGTTACTATTGGATGTAAGTGGACAGGTAAGCCTCGTAATATAGTAGTTAACTACATGCACCTAGCAGAAATGTTAAAAGCCTTCCCCGCTGATGAATGTAAATTCTTGTTAGATAACGATACAAAAAATCATAAGTCTCCAATCCTGCTCAAGGATGACGAGACTATGGCTATTGCTACGATCAGTCAGTTGCTTGTGTATCGTGCGGGGCTGGTGTAAGATGGGTTGCATGAAGTACACTTGTGGTCACGGCATGAACGCCGTATGGAATAAAAATACAAAACAATGGATTCACATTGTTGATAATACTGTCTGTAAATTCGGTTAAACCAACTTCAACGAAAGATGGATATGAACCTACGTAAGATTGCTGCTAGCGGAATTGCTTTTGCTATTATTATGCTTCCGCTAGCAGCTTGCGACAATAGTACAAGTTCAGATGATCACGATGCTAATATCGATTCTGGTCAAGTAATATCTAACAACGGTAAGAAAATTAAGGTCTATGAAGACGACCATGAATATGATTCTTACAAAGTAAATAAAAAGATTGCCAAAAAGTGTACTATAGGTAAGCGTTGGCCTGATTGTAAAAAGGGTCGCTGACTATTATGGCTAAATCAAAAGACACAGATAATATTTCAGACGGTTACCACACTTTCGGTGAACTCTACGATCATCGTCGTGCACTAACCAGGGCACTGCTGTTGTCGAATAAAGAAATTTCATGGCGTTCTAAGAATCATCACCCTGATGACAATCCTATGTTTGAGGGTGGCTATTTTATTGTGGGTATGGATCTTCCTGATGGGCAGATGTCGTATCACTATAAACTAAGTCATTGGAATGATTTTGATGGAGTAACAGAACTTCCTCATGCTCCTAAGTATGATGGACATACTGCTGAAGATACCGTACGAAGACTGCTTGACTGGATCATCAGCAAGTGGTAAGCTAGTTACACACCCCAGTTGAAACTGACTGGGATCAAGTGTCGTTATGCAAATTGGCTTAAGCAGGCTGACTGTAAATCAGTTCCTTCGGGGTTGGGGGTTCGAATCCCTCACGGCACACGTGAAATTGTATGGGCATAGCAGTCCCCTTGAAATAAAGGGCATAACTCTCCCCAGCAATTTCTTTAACTTAATGCAAAGGTTAGGGTCACTTAGAGGGGCTAGTTGAATTCTAGCATAATTCTGTGGCTGTGAGATCCCAGGAGGGTGTCAAGACCTCCGCCCTCGCCTATCAAAGTTTCAGGTTGGTAGTATCCTAAGGTAAGCTGGTCTTAGTAGCCAGGTGGCAAGTCCTTAAAACTACCCTTACTTTCTAATTTGAGGAGTTTAATTTGGCTAGAGATTTAAACCCCAACAACGTTAAGCCTTCTGAAGTAGATGAAGTATTTCTAGCTCAAGCTAAACAGCTAGCAGATATGGATGTTAAAAAGGCTGTTAATAAATATCTAAAAGCACCACAAGCTCAGCGAGACCGAGCCCTTCGTGAAGCTAAAGAAATTGTAGCCAGGGTGCAAGCTAGGAAGAAAAAGTCTTAACAAATAAGCGCTAGGATATCCTAGCGCTTATTTTTATTTAAGGATTGATATGCTATATTGTGATACTTGTGGGCATAGAAAAGGTTTGCCTGAAACAATTTTCAGACGTAATGCTAAATGTGAAATTTGCAATAATGTAAAGCTTTGTAACGACTCAAAGTCTAAGCCACCTGCTAAAAAGAAAAAGGGTCCTATTGTTGACATGGGCTCCATCACCTGATAGGCTCGATGTATCAAGAAACAATATTAGAAAGGGCTGATCGGTCCAGATGACCCGACGCATGAGTTCACGTCGAGTTGCTGTTTCTGCTACATTTGCTTTGCTTGCTATGGGTGGTCTTGCTGCCTGCGATAGCGATGATCCTAATGAGGATGGTCATTTTTATTGCAGCGATTCTAACGGAACTGTCGTTGATGAAGATTATTGTGATGACCAAGGTGGAAACTATGACGGTGGTGGAGTTTATTTCTTCTCTTATATGGGAAGTTCTATGCACGGCACCACTAGCTATCCTGTAGGATCACGTTTGCCATCGGGGCATCAAAAGTTCAAGCTCAACGATACTTCTGCACGTTCACGATTTGGCTTGCCTAAGTCTGGTAAAATTACCAACGGCACTGTCAAGACTGGTGTTGTAGGTAAGGGTGGACCAGGATCTACTGCCAAGGTTGGTGGGGGTTCAGGTAAGGGCAGTGTTGGTGGTGGCAAGGGTTCTAGCGGTGGCTGAGGTTTAATTTGAGGGGTGGTTCTTAGGATCTGCCCCTCTTACTATGTGCGGAGAATAAATGAGTATTAAAATGATCTGGGCTGAAGACAGTAATCAGGTTATTGGATTTGAAGGAAGGCTACCTTGGTACCTGCCTGAGGACTTGATTCACTTTAAAAACCTAATTGAGTATTCTACTGTAGTAATGGGTAGAATTACTTATGAGTCTTTTATCAAGCCTCTAGCCAACAGACGTAATGTAGTTCTCAGCAATAACAATATTAAAGACAAAGGCATTGAAGTAGTTCACGATCCTGAAGAGGTGTTAGCCAGGTTCCCTGATTGCTGGATCATCGGTGGACAAACTCTTTACGAGCAGTTTATGCCTTACGCTAAGGAACTACATATTACTGTTGTTCGTGCAGAATACGTAGGTGATGCTTATGCACCTGAAGAAATTCCTAAAGACTTTAGAGTTACTGCTATAGGTGATATTAAAACTTCTAAGCTCGGCTTGAGCTATCAGAACATTACTTATAAGCGACTTGACAGCGATTGGCTCAACGTGTAAGGTAGGTCTTACCGAGCAAGAAAGTTCGGTAACTTGGGAGCGTATCGGCCCCGTCTTATAAGCGGGGGAATATAATGC
>C688J18823_10000585_pt1 | contig 21283 bp, 16 predicted proteins | sample HopSoiMetagenom1_FD_18823 | JGI IMG/M metagenome (IMG submission 18823) | reverse complement strand
GCAGGATGCAGGATGCAGGATTCGGGATTCGGGATGCGGGATGCGGAAGCGTGGCGCACGCTCCCGCTTCCGGCCACTCAGGCGCTCGGTTGCGTCGTACTTTCGGACGATGGCGGCCGCGGTGCAGGTGGTTTCGGCGCGGTTGCCGCACGAAATCCCTCAGGTCGCTCCGGACTCGCCTCGGCTAGCGCACGTTGAACTCCGGGCGCGTCGAAATCGGTTCCGTATACCGGAGTGCCCGGCTGCTGTCGCCAGGATTCGTCCAGAGTTCCCGCATCGACGCCATCGAAGCCGAGCTCGTCGAGCAAATCGATCACGACCTGCTTGGCCGTTTTATCGTCCCCGGCGACGGGGAGAGCGATGCGACCCGGAGTGCCGGCGGGCTTCCCGCCCTCGAGCAAATGCTGGGCGTAGATGTTGTTGAACGCCTTCACGACCGCGCGACCGAGTTGCTGCGAGACCCATCTCGTTTCGGTGGTCCCTGCCTCGATTTCGGAGATGAGCCCGTCGCGTTGCGGGTAGTAATTGCCGGTGTCGACGACGACCGCGCTGGCGGGCGTGTCGGCGAAAAAGTCCCGAGGCAGTTTTGGAATTGCCTTGAGCGGGATACTGGTGATGATGATTTGGCCCTGACCCGCGGCATCGCGCGGCGTAACGGCGATCGCACCTGTTTCGCGGGCGAGATCAGCCAGGGTTTCCGGGCCGCGAGAGTTCGCGACGAACACCTGGTGCCCGAGAGAAGTAAGGCGACGAGTAAGAGTTCCGCCGATGTTGCCCGCGCCGATGATTCCGATTTTCATGATTCCTCCGGTCTACTAGATACTACTCGAAGGGCAGATTTCGTGGAGGCTGCAGACCTCGCACTGCGGCGATTTGGCGAAGCACACTCGGCGCCCGTGAAAGATGAGAACGTGCGCTACCATCGCCCACTCTTCCTGCGGAAAGAGCGGCATCAATTCCTGCTCGATCTTCACCGGATCGCTCTGTCTGCTGAGGCCCAGGCGAGCGCTGAGGCGACCCACATGTGTGTCAACGACGACGCCTTCGTTCTTATTGAACACGTTGCCGAGTATGACGTTGGCGGTTTTGCGGCCGACGCCGGGTAGCTTCACCAGGGCCTCCATCGAATTCGGCACTTCGCCCTTGTGGCGCTCTACCAGCGCCTTACCGAGACCGATCAGGCTCTTCGTTTTATTGCGGAAGAAGCCCGTGCTCCTGATCATCTCCTCGAGCTCGTCCGGATTGGCATCTGCCAGCGACTGGGCGGTCGGGAAGGTTCGGAAGACGGGCGGTGTCACCATGTTGACGCGCTTGTCGGTGCATTGGGCGCTGAGGATGGTGGCGATCAGGAGTTGGAGCGCGGTCTCGTGGTCGAGCTCGCAGTGCGCGTCTGGGTGAGCCTTTCGGAGGCGTGAGAAAACTTCAAGAGCGTGAGGGCCGAGGGCCGTCTTCCCGATTTTCTTACGCGCAGGACGTTTGGAGCGGACGGAGGCCTTCGGACGCGTCTTCATTTCGCGCGTCGTCTCTTCGCGAACGCGATTATGTCGTCCGCGCGGCGGGTATTGAGGATCTCGCCGGCCTCGAGCCACGCTTTACGCGACAATCCGATTCCGAAATGAACGTTGTCGAGCGCGGCGACGGAGTGCGCATCGGGACCAATCTCGATAGTCACGCCCAGGTCCTTCGCTTGGCGGCAGTAGCGCCAATCGAGGTCGAGTCGGTGCGGATCGGCATTCAGTTCAACGGCGACGCCGACTCGAGCAGCTTTTTCAAGCACTGCTTCGACGTCGATCGCGTACGGCTCGCGGGACAGCAGCAATCTTCCAGTCGGATGGGCGAGGATGGTCAAATGCGGATCATCCATTGCGGCGAGAACGCGCTTGGTCATGGCGTCGCCCTCCATGCTGAAGCGCGAATGGATGGAGCCGATGACGTAGTCGAATTGATCAAGAACGTTTGCATCGTAGTCGAGGCGCCCATCGGCGAGAATGTCAGCCTCGATGCCTTTTAAGATACGGAAGTCCTTCGTTCGCGCGTTCAGCTTGTCGATTTCCTCGTGTTGCCTGAGCAGCTTGTCGCGCTTGAGGCCACCTGCATAGAACGCCGACTCCGAGTGGTCGGAGATGCCGATATAGTCCCAGCCGCGCTCCTTCGCGCCGGTCGCCATCTCCTCGATGGTAGCCGACCCGTCGGAGTAGTCCGAGTGGTTGTGGAGCGAGCCGCGAAGATCCTCATAGACCACGAGGTTCGGCAGCGCGCGTCGCGAGGCGGCGTCGACTTCGCCCATCCCTTCGCGCAGCTCGGGCGGGATCACCTGCATGTCGAGATTCGTGAACAGCGCGTCTTCGTTCGCCAGACGCACACGCTTATCACCTTTCCCGATCAGCGCGTAACCATCGATCCGAAAGCCGCGACCACGGGCGACAGACATCATCTCCTCGACGTGGACCGGACTACCCGTCGCGCGCCATAACGCGACCGGATAGTCGGCCTTCGTCACGCAGTACATGTCGAGATGCGTCCCGTCGACGAAGTGGATGTGGACTGAACCCGGCTCCGTACCTGGTTTGGCCTCCCGCACTCCGGGCGACCGTGCAAAGGATTCCGCCACGGCCACTGGATCAGCGGAGCACTCGGCAACGATGTCGATGTCCGAGATGAGCTCGTTGTGGCGGCGAATGGAGCCGGCGACCTCGGCGTGGGCGACGTCGGGGTGTTTCACCACGTTGGCGAGGAGCATGTGTGCCTCGATTGCCGCGGCCGGAAACCGTTGAAGGTGCGCATCTCGACGAACGATCTCGATTCCGCGAAGGATCTTTTCCGCGGTCTTCTTCCCGAACTTGGGGAGCTCCGCCAGTTGACCGCTCTGCGCGACCCGCTCCAGGTCCTCGAGGTTCTGCACGCCAAGAGACTCGTGAATGAGCTGGATTTTCTCGGGGCCGAGTCCAGGAACGCGCATAAGCTCGAGCATTCCCTCGGGCATTCCTTCACTCAGCTTATTCAGATAGCTGGATTCACCGGTCTCGACGAGTTCTCGAACGACGGATATTGTGGCCGGGCCTAATCCGGGCGTCTGCTCGAGCTCGCCAGATCGAAGGAGCGGGGCCAGATCGTCGGTATCGAGCGCCACCAGCGCCCGCGCGGCGCCCTGATATGCGCGGGCCTTGAACCGGTGTTCACCTTTTGCTCTGAGGAGTGCGCCGATCTGGGAAAGAACGTGCGCCGCGGACCGTGAATCCATCCTCTCAATATATGAGGGGGATTCAATGTCATTTTGCGGGTTGACAGTGACCCGGGACTCAATGCCTTCTATGCGAAACTATAGAGTCGCCGCGAACGCAGCCCTGTTACGCAGTTTCTTCTATCCCGAGAGTCGCCGCGAACGCAGCCCTGTTACGCAGTTTCTTCTATCCCGGCGTGGAAGGGCAGAGTCTTCACGATCTCTTCGATCTGCTTCTGAATCAGCTCCAGCTCCTGGCTGGCACCTTCGCTGTCCAGCATTCCGTGCCGCATGGTGACGGCGACCCGGTTCATATACTTGATCTTGGTGATGATCTCTTCGGTCGCCCGGCGGAGCCGGATGTAGCGGCGCTTATCGGCGAGAGCGCGGTGGCAGCGCCGCTCGAGATCCTGTGGCGTCAGCTTTCTGGCGACTTCGACGGCTTCGGCGATGGTACGACCGGGGACCGCGCCGTGGTCAGGGATTCCCATTTGATCGCTATTGGGATCGCTAAACCACAGTCTGCCAATGTATTCCACTCCGTCATACGCCAGACGGAGTGCTACCCTGTATTCCTTGCCATCGACCGTGATCGAACTGATCGCGTGCTGTGTTACACCGGAATCTGAGGTCATAGCTGGATTTCAGCTTCGTGCGGGCGGATTGGTCTCATCCAGGAATGGGTCAATTGCCGCGAATAACCTCGCAGGCTGTTCAACGTACGGCACATGCCCGCAGTCGTCCAGAACCATACACTTGGTTCCGAGCGCGCGGGCAGCTTCACTGGAAGACGCGAGTGGAATAGGATCGTCACGTCCATGTACGATTATCGAGGGCATTGTGATGCCCTTCAGGTCGCCGATGAGGTTGAAATCACCGAGACTTTCCCAGACTGATTGCTGGACCCGGGCGACCACCCGGAACGGGGTGAGATCCTTTGCGTTGCGGGGATCTGAGAAATAGCCGGCGACGCTCAGCTCGAATGCTCTCTGGCGGTACGCCTCGGGATCGCGTTCGCGCAATCCGGATTCCGCCAGCTCATCCCGCATTTCCTGGATCTCAGGCGCGGCCTGTCGACGGGAGAACTCGGCCTCGAACTGATGCCGGTACTCCAGGGTCAGCGGGGCGGGATTGATCAACGTTATGCGAGCTGGCGCTGGCAAAGCAGGGTTTTTCGCTTGCTCGATCGCGTAGAGTAGTCCGAGCATCGCGCCCCACGAATAACCGACGATCGACAGCGGATCGAGACCGAGCTCGCGGACCACCGCTGACAAATCCTCAACATGGGTGCGCCAGGTGATCGGCGCTCTCGCATCCGAGCGCGACTTGCCGCCGCCGCGCTGATCGTAGAAGAGGAGATCGAACTTCTCGCCCAGGTGGAGCATCTGCGGCAGCATGTATCTGTGATCTGCGCCAGGCCCGCCGTGTAGCATCAGTAGTTTTGGCGCTCCTGGCTGCCCGTACTTCACCCAGTAGAGCGGCGATTCGGTGCCAGATGTAAACCCTTCTTCCCGCGGCGCGGGGATCGGCTTCGGCACTGGCGGGAGGCGGGAGTGCGACTGTTAACGAGCGGTGAAGTCGGTCTTGGCAGACACCGCGCGGCAGGTGTGCGCAATCAGCTCGGCTGCGTGGTCGAGATCCTGGATGCTCACCAGCTCGTTGGGCGAATGCATGTAACGGTTGGGGACTGACACGAGCGCGGTCGCCACGCCTTCGCGCGCGATGTGAATGGCGTCAGCATCGGTGCTGGTCTCACGACCGGCGGCGTGTAGGGAGAACGGGATCTTTTGATCCTCTGCTGTCTTACGCAGCAGGCCGAATACGACCGGCGAGATGATCGATCCGCGCGTCAACACTGGTCCGCCATCAATCGCCGACTCACCGTATTCCTTTTTCTCGACGCCCGGATGGTCGATCGCAAACGTCACGTCGACGACGATCGCCATCTGCGGTCCGATGCAGCTGGCGCACACACCGGCGCCGCCGCCACGGTAGCCGATTTCTTCCTGCGTTGTCGCTACCGCGACCACTTTTGCGGCGCCGGGTTTTTCGGCGTAGCGCTGGAGCGCCTCGAGGACCACGAATGCGCCGATGCGGTCGTCGATCGACCGCGAAACGAGCCTGCCATTCGGGAATTCCATGGTGCGTGAATCGATAACTCCTGGATCGCCGACTGAAATGACTTTCGTCGCCTCCTCTTTTTTCTTGAAGCCGAGGTCAACCCAGAGCTCTGTGAACTTGGCGGCCTTTTCCCGTTCGTCGGGCTTGATGAGATGGATGGGCTTCTTCCCGACCACGCCAAAAACGTCTCCATCACGACCGATGAATCTGAGTCGCTGGCCGATCAGGACCTGCGGATCCCAGCCGCCGATGGGCTGGATATAAGCGTAGCCTTGATCGTCGATGTAGCTGACGATGACACCGATCTCGTCGATGTGGCCTGCCAGCATAATCGTCGGGCTGCCTTCACTGTTTACCTCGGCGAGGCTGTTGCCGGCGACGTCGCCGCTGACCTTGGCAAACTTTTTTGCCTGCTCGCGCCAGATCTTGGCCGGCGCGGCCTCAAACCCCGACGGGCCTGGGGTGTCGAGGAGCTTCTTCAGGAAATTGAGCGATTGTGAGGAGATCATGAGCCGAATATAGCACCGCTTGAGAGACGGGTGATGCATGCCTGCGAACGAGTCTTGCACTTCATCCGCGGCACTTCAGGGGGACTCCGCATCCAATGCGAATGAAAGCTGCGGCCGTACTGCTGGCGCCGGCGATCGCGACGGGACTCACGTCTCGCGCGCCGGCGCAGGCAGTTGCGACTTCCGCGCCAATTACCGACATCAGTTACGAGGTCACCTTTAGCCGGGCAAACGCTGCGGTGCGCCGGGTCTCCTCGGCGATGACCTTTACGGTAGGCGGCACGGACCCGGTTCTGCTGTCGTTGCCGAGCTGGACGCCGGGCGCATACGAGATCGACAATTTTGCGCGCAACGTCGCCGGATTTACGGCAGAGGAGGCGGGGAATACTCTCGCGTGGGACAAGATGGACGCCGACACATGGCGGGTTCGGCCGGCGGGGGTGGGGCAGATCACCGTTCGCTTCAACTATCTGGCCGACAGTCTCGACAATGCCAATACCTGGGCGCGGCCGGATTTTCTGCTGTTCAACGGCACCAATCTCTTTCTTTATCCCGAAGGGCGGGGCTTTGATTTCCCCGCGTCGGTAACGGTGAACACCGAGGCGGCGTGGAAAATCGTGACCGGCATGACGCCGGCTGGTCCCCGCCGCTATACCGCAACGAACTATCACGACCTGGTCGACATGCCCTTCTTCGTCGGCAACTTCGACGTCGACAGCACGCAGATCTCAGGCACGTGGGTTCGATTCGCCACGTATCCGGCGGGGAGCGTCCTTGGTGGGGTACGCATAGCAAGCGTGACCGCACTGAAGCTGGTGATTCCCGTCGAAGCAAAAGTGTTCGGCGAAGTTCCGTGGACTACCTACACGGTGATGCAGATCGCCGATCCCTCGTACAGCGGAGGATCGGGGCTCGAGCACCAGAACTCGCACGTGGATGTGCTTGGACCGGGAATGATCGGCAGTCCAGTGATGCCATCGCTCTACGCACACGAGATCTTCCACGCCTGGAATGTGAAGCGGCTGCGGCCGAGCGATCTCTGGCCGTATCGCTACGACGTGGAGCAGCCGACGACGATGCTCTGGATCAGCGAAGGGATCACCGACTATTACGCCGATCTGGCTGAGGTGCGTGGAGGGATTGTCGATCCGAAAGGGTTCTACGATCTGACCACCGACAAGATGCTCGAGGTCGAGTCGCTGCCGCCGACGTCGCTAGAGGATGCATCGCTCTCGACGTGGGTGCATCCGCGCGACGGGACGGAATACGTCTATTATCCGAAGGGATCACTCGCCGGCCTGCTGTTGGACATCATGATCCGCGATGCGAGCGACAATCACGCATCACTCGACGATGTGTTTCGTTCGCTGTATAACACCAACTACAAGAACGGTCGCGGCTTCACCCTCGATGAGTGGTGGGCAACCGTCGACAAGGCGGCGAACGGTAGATCGTTCAGCGATTTCTCGGCGCGTTACATCGATGGCCGGGAACCGTTCCCGTACGAGCGCGTTTTACCGCTCGCCGGACTGCGCCTGACAAGAGACACGACTCTCGTACCACAATTAGGAATTTCGAGCCTGCAGGACTCCAGCGGACTTCACGTCAATCAGGTGGCTCCGGGGAGCGCGGCCGCTGTCGCGGGGGTTCAGCCGGGCGACGACCTGATTTCAGTTGGTGGGATCGAAGCTACCGATCCCGAATGGACCGACAAATTTCGCACGCGTTACGCGCGCCAGGCCGAGGGGACTTCGTTACCGGTGGTGGTGCGCCGCCATGGAGTCACGCAAACTCTCAACGCACAACTTCGTTTTGTCCCGAGAGTTGCGTCGAAGCTGATTGAAGATCCCCGCGCGTCGGCCAAGGCGAAACGGGTGAGGCAGGGAATACTGAGAGGGACTACAACCAACTAGGGGCAAATGAAGACGACCAGCCTCTAGCTGGTTGACTTCAGTTTTCTTTTCTATTTGAGTATCGCCTTGGCGATCGTCTGTAACTGCATATTGGACGTCCCCTCATAAATCGTCCCGATCTTCGCATCGCGGTAGAACTTCTCGACGGGATAATCCTTGGTGTAGCCGTAACCGCCAAAGAGCTCGACACACAGTGAGGTGACGCGCTCGCAGACCTGCGAAGAGAACAGCTTTGCCATCGCGCCCTCGCGGGCAATGTCCTTGCCGGCGTCCTTGAGACGCGCGGCGTTGTAGACCATCAGACGCGCGGCTTCGAGCTCGGTTGCTGCTTGCGCCAGCTGGAACTGGACGGCCTGGAAATCGGAGAGCGGTTTGCCGAACTGCTTGCGCTCGTTCACGTAATTGATCGCGGCGTTCATTGCGCCCTGCGCGACGCCGATCATCTGAGCGCCGATTCCGATGCGTCCCTCATTCAACGTGTTGATGGCGATCTTGTAGCCCTGACCGACCGGACCGAGGACGTTTTCTTCGGGCACCTCGCAGTTGTCGAGCAGAAGTTCGGTAGTACTCGAAGCGCGAATGCCGAGTTTGTCTTCTTTCTTGCCGACCTTGAAGCCTTTGAAGCCGCGCTCGACGATGAACGCAGTGATGCCGCGATATCCGGCCGACGGATCGGCGTTCGCGAACACCACGAACACTCCCGCCTCCGCGCCGTTTGTGATCCAGAGTTTCTGCCCGTTCAGGATCCACATGTCGCCACGCTTTTCGGCGCGGGTTGCCAAACCAAACGCGTCTGACCCCGAACCCGACTCAGAAAGCGCGTAAGCGCCGATTATCTCGGATGTGAGCTGCGGGAGGTACTTCGATTTCTGTGAGTCGCTGCCGTACCGCGTGATCGGGTAGTTGACGAGAGTGTTCTGAACATCGCAGACGATTGCTGCCGCCGCGTCGATCTTGCTGATCTCCTCGACCGCGAGCGTGACCATGAAAAGAGTTCCGCCCGCCCCTCCGTACTCCTCGGGCACTTCGATACCCATCAATCCGAGCTCGAAATACTTGGGCAGCAGTGCGGAATCGAGCTTTCCCGCTTTTTCCATCTCCATCACTCGCGGACGCACCTCTTCCTGCGCGAATGCGGCGACGGCATCGCGGAACATCGTCTCCTCTTCGCTGAGGAGCGTCAGTGCCGGCGATGCCGTCGTGTCAGCTTGCATCAGTATTTACCAGATCCGCGGCAGAAGCGCAGTCGCGCGGACCATCGGGTCTCCCTCATTGCATCCCCACGCCGCCTTGAACTCCGGCATGTTGCTGAACGGTCCGTTCACCCGCCATTTGGCAGGTGGGTGCGGGTCCGAAGCGACCAGAGTTTTCAGAAATTCGGGACGATCGAGCTCCCGCCACGCCTGCGCCCAGCCGAGGAAGAAACGTTGCTCGGGCGTAAAACCGTCTATGATAGGTTGAGGATGCGCTGCCAGCGCGCGTTTCATCGCCGCATACGCCACAGTCAGGCCGCCAAAGTCGCCGATGTTCTCGCCGAGGGTGAGCTTGCCTTGCACGTGAGTGGCAGTGTCGATTACGGTGTAGGCGTCGAACTGCGTCACGATCTTGTTGGCTTCGGCATCGTATTTCGCTGCGTCTTCCTTGGTCCACCAGTCACGCATGTTGCCGAATTTGTCGTACTGTCTGCCCTGGTCGTCGAAGGCGTGCGACATCTCGTGTCCAATGACGGCGCCCATCGCTCCGTAATTCAGCGCATCATCGGCGTTGGGATCGTAGAAAGGCGGCTGTAATATTCCAGCCGGGAAGACGATCTCGTTGAGAAGCGGGTTCTCGTAAGCGTTGACGGTGGGTGGCGTCATTCCCCATTCGGTGCGGTCGGTCGGCTTGTTGATCTTTGCCAGGTCTCTAGCCGACGCGAATTGCTGCCCGGCGAGGACGTTTGCGAAGTAACCGGTCGGCACGATCTGCAGCTTCGAATAGTCGCGCCATTTGTCCGGATACCCGATCTTCCGACTGAAAGCGTCGAGCTTGACGAGGGCCTGCTGTTTCGTCTCCGGGCCCATCCACTGCAGCCCTTCGATGCGGGAGCGCAGCTCGCGTACGAGATTGTCGACGATCGTGACCGCGCGGGCCTTGGCCGCCGGTGAGAACTTGCGAGCGACGAACTCCTGGCCGAGCAGCTCGCCGAGGTAATTGTCGGTAGCGTTCACGCATCGTTTCCACCGCGGACTGATCTCCGTCGCGCCAGTGAACAGCTTGTTCAACTCGAAATTCTCCTGCACGAAGGGCGTGCTCAGCAAGCGCGCCGTTCCGTGTACCAGACGCCAGCGCAGTAGCGTCTTCCAGTCGGAGATCGGAACAGTCGTCAGCATGCGATCGAAGTTCTGGTAGAACGCCGGCTGTCCGACGTCGATCTTTGTCGGAATGGGCGCGCCGAGCGCGCCGTAGAACTGCTCCCAGGAGAAGTGCGGTGTCAGAGAGTCGACCTGCCGCAGCGTCATCCCATGATAGTTATTGACGACGTCGCGCAGCTGGATCGGAGTCTTGGAGCCCTTGGCGAACTGAGTCTCGACGGCCAGCACTGTATTGGCTTCNGCATTGGCTTTGGCCGGAGAATCACCGAGCAGCTGGAACATCCGCGACACGCTCGACGTGAACTTCGCGCGCAAATTGGCCGAGGCCGTATCGGTCTTCGTGTAATACTCGCTATTGGGAAGCGATAAGCCGCCCTGATACAAACCGGCGATGGTGTTTGCGGCGTCCTTCGCATCCTGCGCCGAGCCTTCTGAGAACGGCGCGAGCCCATAGTTCTTTTCAAGCTCTCCAAGAGCTCTCTTGAGATCGTCAACGCTGTTAATGGCAGCGATTTGAGCGAACCCTGCTTGTAACGGGGTGGCGCCGAGCTTCTCAATCGCGGCGGTATCCATGCAGCTCGCGTAGAACGCTCCGACCTTCCACTCGCCGGTGCCCGCCTTATACTCACCCGACTTCACTTTCAGAACCGCAGTGTCGAGTACGTTGCGCAGCACTGCCTGATTCTGGTCGAACAGCTGATCGAACGCGCCATAAGTCGGGTAGTCGCCGGGAATCTTGGCTCGGGTCAGCCAGCCGCCATTCGCGAATTGATAGAAGTCCTGGCAAGCCTTGACGGTTGTATCGAGGTTTGCGCGATCAAAGGGAACGGTTTGGACCGGCGCCTGAGCACTTAAAGAAGCTGCGAGCGCGATCAGGCAGACCAACGAGCTTAGGGCACTACGACGCGAGAACATCAGGTGGTTCCTCCGGGAAGAGCAGTTTGGCGCGCTGTGCTCGCACGACATGCATCGCCACAAAGAGTTTCAGAGCAATCGGGATCCCAGCAGCGNTCGGCCTCCGAGCCCGCGAAGGCCTTCACTGGTTCGACACCGGCGCGATCCAAAACCAGCTCCGCCAGTTTTTCGTGGACCCCGAACGCCGGTGTGACGTTAAAGGTTACGTGTCCAAACGACTTTGCCGATTGACCGACTATTCTCGGAATGTCTCGCGTGGAATGCTTGCCAGGCGACAGCATGTAGGGAAAAACCGTTATCTCCGTTGCACCGGCTTCCACGCAATCGGCGAACCCGCTTGGGATATCCGGCTCGGCCAGCTCCATGTGTGCGTAGCGCACGATCACTTCAGGGCCGGCCATGGTCTGTACCAGGTTCGACACGCAGCGGAGCATGTCGTTCGCCTCGGCTCTCACCGAGCCGTGGTCGACAATCAGAATTCCCTTCATATAGTCTGCAAAATGGCGGGGGGACGACCCGTGGACTAGTGTGGCGCCTCGTCGAGAGACGTACCACGGTGCCAGGTGGGGATGGCCAGGCCTCCGGCATCTTCGTAGAACTGGATTTTGCCGGGCGCGTAGAGCTTTGTCATGTAAACGATCTGGCCGGTGTGCATCGCGAAATGCTCGACGACGTGATAGACGGCGGCGAGCACCGTCGTCTCGCGGTCCTGAATAACGAGCGAGCGTTCGAGGTCTGCCTCGGTGAGGCGGGCCAGAACGGAATCAGCTTCGTTGAGCACGGCCTCGAGATTTGCCAGCAGCTTTCCTGCCTCGGCGCCGTCTTGCTGGGCAAACTCGCCGGCGCGATATCGCTGGACTGGGCGACCGCCAACTCCGCCGAGGATCCATTCGGTCACGTTCCCCATGAGATGCACGAGGAGATTGCCGACGCTGTTTGAGCCAGGATTCGGACGCGCCCAGACCGCCGCCTTCGGCAACACATCGACGCAATGCCGGATCTTGATCGGATACTCCTTTGTCAGCCAGTATCGCGACCGCGCGATGAAATTGTCGGCGATCGGCATCACGCCGTTCTGGCCTGGGCGGTCATGGTGTCGCGGAACACATCGAGGGCGAGCTCGACTTTTCCGAACGGCGCGGATACCTGCACGCCCTGCACGTGCGGACGTACCCGCTCCAGCATTTCGCGCGCAATAGCGATTCCTTCCGCGACGCCGTGCTCCTTGGACTTGGCGCTGGCGACGCGCATCCGGTCGATGATTGTTTGCGGCACGACGACGCCCGGTACCTCGTTGGCGAGAAACTCGGCGTTGCGATGCGAGACCAGCGGCCAGATCCCGGCGACGATCGGAATTCGAACGTGCTCTATGGTGCCGAGGAATTTCTCGAGCTGATTGACATCGAACACGGGTTGGGTGATCGCGTATTCCGCGCCCGCTTCAACTTTCCACTCAAAGCGTCTGAGCTCCTGCGCCGGATCGATCGCTGCCGGATTCACTCCCACGCCGATAGTGAATCGCGTAGGCTGTCCGATGGGATTGCCGCCGGGATCGAGTCCGCGATTCAGGTTGCTCACCAGGTTCGTCAGCCCGATCGCATCGATGTCGAACACCGCTGTGGCATTCGGGTATGGTCCCATCTTCGGCGGGTCGCCTGTGATCAGAAGAAGGTTGCGTAGCCCGACCGCCGACGCACCCAGAAGGTCGCTGAGCATGCCGAGCAGATTGCGATCGCGACAGCAGTAGTGAATAACGGTTTCGATGCCGACCTGCTGCTCGATCAGGAGGCCGCAGAGGAGCGCGCCCATGCGGCTTTGCGCGCGGGGGCCGTCGGGCACGTTGACAGCATCGACTCCCGCATCGCGCAGCGCGGCGGTGTCGCGCAGCATCTTGGAGGCGTCGACTCCCCGCGGCGGCACGATCTCGACCGACGTTACGAACTCGCCACGAGCAATCTTGGCTCCCCACTTCGACCGATCGACGAGAGGAACCGGGGCTACACCGAGAGGTTCAGGCGGCAGATCCGGGTGTTGGATGCGACGCTCCTTCATCGGCACTCGCGGTTGCCGCGGCGAAAGTGGCCGCACCCCTTCCACCATCGCCGCGATGTGCTCGGGCGTCGTGCCGCAGCAACCTCCGACGATTCTGGCTCCCGCCTGCACCAGGTGGTGCGCGTAGGTGGCCATGTACTCGGGACTCGCCATGTACATGCTGCGGCCGCTGACATCGCGCGGCATTCCGGCGTTGGGTTGCGCGCTCAGCTTCCGGCGCGTCTTCGGCGCCATCTTTTCGATCGCGTCGAGGATGATCTGCGGCCCGACCGAACAATTGAGACCGATGATATCCGCGCCGACGGCGTCGAGCGCCTGTGCGAGATCCTCCGCCGACAGGCCGTATGGCGTATGGCAATCCGCCCCAACTGTCATCTGGGCGATAACCGGAATGCCGGGATCGACTTCTCTCGCCGCCAGAATTGCCTGCTCGATTTCATGGAGATCGGCAAAGGTCTCCAGAATAAACACATCGCACCCGCCATCTTTCAGAGCCTGCAGCTGTTCCCGGAATGCTGCCCGCGCTTCATCGAGACTCGTTGGGCCGAGTGGCTCGATGCGAACACCGAGGGGACCAACCGCGCCGGCGACGAGCAGGTCATCCTCGGCCACCTCGCGCGCGATCTTGGCGGCGGCGCGATTTATCTCTGCTACCTGCGACGACAGCCCGTACTGCTCCAGCTTGATACGGTTGGCGCCAAAGCTGTTCGTCTCCAGAACTTCGGCGCCGGCCTTCCTGTACGCCTTATGAACGTCGCGTACGAGATCGGGCGCGCGGAGGTTGAGCTCGTCGTAGCATTGGTTGATGAAGACGCCCTTGTTGTAGAGCATCGTCCCCATCGCACCGTCGAAGACGATGACCTGCTGCGGATCGAGCAGACGCGCTACGAGTGGATTATCAGGCAACGGCCTGCTCCTGTACCGCAGTTCCGCGAACAGCGTAGTACTTCGCTTCCGGGTGGTGGATAATGACCGCCGCGGTTGACTGCTCGGGCATCAGCTGGAATGCCTCGGTGAGCTCCATGCCTAGCGCCTCCTTGGCGGGCAGGAGCTTGAAGACGGTCGCGTGGTCGTCGAGATCCGGGCACGCGCCGTATCCCCACGAGTAACGCTTACCGCTATCGACGCCCAGCTCCTGCTTGATGCGGCGGTGCGCCCATTCAGCGACGGCTTCGGCGGATTCGACCGACAATCCGTGCGAGTAAAACGCCTCGGTGTATTCGTTCTTCCCCTGAAGCTGGTCGAATCGCTTCGTTGCCTCGTCCCCGACCGTCACAACCTGTAGCGGTACGACATCGACGTCGCCTGAGTCGACACTCCTGATGTAGTCGGCGAGACAAAGCCGCTCTCGGCCGACCATGCGTGGAAAGTGGAAGCGCGCGATTTCCCGCAGCGAGCCGCCATCGCTGGCGTAAGCGGCCGGATCATAGATGATGACGTCGTTGCCCTGCGATTGGGCAGGGAAGTAGCCGTAGACCACCTCGGGCTTTATCCACCCATTCTTCTTCGCGTCCTTCTTGAGCCGCTCGAGGGTCGGCTCGAATTCGTTTTTCACAGTTGTCTTATACTGCTCGCCGGAGCCGCGCGCGCCCCACTGGAGGCGATAGAGCTCGTCCAGGTCCAGGAGGTCGAAGATTTCGTCGAGAGGGATGTCGCGTATCACGCGCGTACCCCAGAATGGCGGCTTTGGAACGGCGTTGTTGGCCGCTACTTCACTGCGCTCTCCGCCGGCGTCACCGACTGCGATGTCCTTTCCGACACTGGTACGAAGAAAGACATCATTGCGCGCGTCATCGAGGTTTTTCACCACGAATGATTTGCGCTTCTCGGCGTTCTGGAGCACGTCCATTGTCTCCAGGCCCTCGAACGCATCTTTGCAGTAGAAGACGCCCGGCTCGTAATGCCGCTCACCCTCGACGAACAGCGCGCGCCGTCCGAACCGGCGGTTGATCGCGGCGCCGCCGATCAAGACCGGCACCTTCATTCCACGCTTGTCCAGCTCCTGGACGCAAAGTGGCATCTGCTTCGACGTCGAAACGAGGAGTGCACTCAAACCAATCGCGTCGGCACCAACCTCGACAGCCTTGTCCAGAATCGTGTTCACTGGAACCTGCTTGCCCAGATCAAATACGGTGTAGCCGTTGTTGGATAGGATCGTGTTGACAAGCGATTTGCCGATGTCGTGGACGTCGCCGTATACGGTCGCGAGGACGACTTTGCCCTTGGTGTAGCCCTCGGCTTTCTCGAGGAATTGCTCGAGGTGCTTCACCGCTTTTTTCATCACTTCGGCGGACTGCAGCACGAAAGGCAGGATCAACTCTCCCGCGCCGAACTTGTCTCCCACTTCCTTCATCGCCGGGAGAAGAACTTCGTTCAGCACCCGCACTGGATGCTCGCGCACACCAGCGGCGTCGAGCTGCTCCTCGATTCCTTCTTTCTTTCGATGGAGGATCATCCAGTGAATCCGCTGATCCGGCTCCATTCCGGCGGTCGGATCTTCCTTCTCGGCCTGGGCTGTCGTATCGCCAGTCGTGTTGGCGAAGTATTCGATAAAGCGCTGCAATGCCTCGGGCTTTTCGTTGAACACGAGCGCATTCGCAAGTTCCCGCTCTTCGGCGGAGATCTCTGCGTAAGGACGAATGTGCGCGGGATTGACGATCGCCGCGTCGAGACCTGCCTGCACGCAATGGTGCAGGAACACCGAGTTGAGAACGCCGCGGGCCTCCGGTGTCAAACCAAAGCTGACGTTGGAAACGCCGAGTATGGTCGACACGCCAGGAAGCTCGCGCTTGATAAGTCGAATGCCTTCGATGGTCTCCCTACCCGAGTCGATCCACTCCGCGTCGCCGGTGGCGAGGGTGAAGGTCAGCGCATCGTAGATGATGTCTTCCGGCGAGAGGCCGTATTCATTAACGACGATATCATAGATCTTCCTGGCGACCTCGAGCTTCCGCTCGCGGGTTTTCGCCATTCCGATCTCATCGATGGTAAGCGCGATCACAGCCGCGCCGTGTTTCTTGACGAGAGGGACAACGGCGTCTATCCGCTTGCGCCCATTCTCCATGTTGATGGAGTTGACGATGCCGCGACCGGGAATGTGCTCGAGCGCTGCCTCGATGACGTTGGCTTCGGTGGAATCGATGACGAGAGGCGTCTCAACGCTCATCGAGAGCAGCTTGACGACCTTCGACATCTGCTCCGCTTCATCGGCGCGCTCGGTGAGCGCGACGCAGACGTCGAGAACGTGCGCACCCGAATCGACCTGATCGCGCGCGACCTCGAGGATTCCCTCGTAGTCGTCGGCCAGCAGCAGCCTTTTGACTTTGCGCGAGCCCTGTGAGTTGACGCGCTCACCCACCAGCAACGGCGGCGGATCCTGGTGCAAAGTGATAGCACGCATCGCCGAGCTGACGCGTGGCACGTGACTATGGTGCGAGGGCTTCGACTGCGACTCCGCAGCGTGGACGGCTTCCACGATAGCCGAGAGGTGCTCGGGAGTGGTTCCGCAGCATCCGCCAACGATGCGGACGCCGAAATCTTTGACGAATTCCGAGAGAGCGTTTGCCATCGGCTGCGGCTCGAGCGGATAGACCGCTTCGCCTACGCCGGTGTTGATTGGCAATCCGGCGTTCGGGATGACGGAAAGCGGGAGTGTCGCGTGCTCCGAGAGATAGCGGACGGGCTCGCGCATGTGTTCGGGCCCGGTCGAGCAATTCAATCCGATGACATCGACCTTCAGCGCCTCCAACGTCGTCATCGCGCTGGCGATGTCGGTGCCGAGCAGCATACGGCCGCTGACGTCGAGGGTGACCTGGGTCTGGATCGGCAGACGGCGTCCAATCTCGGTGAACAGTTTTTCGATTCCAGCGACGGCCGCTTTTACCTCGAGGATATCCTGGGAGGTCTCGATCAGCAGCAGATCGACGCCTCCCTCGACCAGGTATTTGGCCTGCTCGTAGTAGTTGGCGGCCAGCTCCTCGTAGGAGATCCTGGAGAGTACCGGATCGGAACTCGATGGCAGCATCCCGGTCGGTCCCATCGAGGCGGCGACGAAGCGCGGCCGGTCCGGCGTCGCGAACTTGTCGCACGCAGCGCGCGCCAACCGCGCGGCGGCGACGTTGATCTCGCGAACCTTGTCGCCGAGTCCCCACTCGTGGAGACGGCGGGGCGTCGACTGGAAGGTGCACGTCTCGACCACATCGCAGCCCACGGCGAGGAATGACTCGTGGATTGCCTGGATTACATCCGGCCGCGTAATGACCAGGTAGTCATTGCACCCTTCAAGCGCTCTCCCCCCGAAATCCTCCGCGGAAAGGTTGTAGCGTTGGATGTTCGTCCCCATCGCGCCGTCGTACACCAGCACTCGGCGCTTCAGCTCATCGAGATATCGGGATTCAATCTTTGGTTCGGTCATGCTCTGCTCACGCCCGGGGGAGCGATAACAAAAAAGCCCGCGCATAAGCGCTGGGCGAGCGCTTTAGCGGTTTATTTAACGTGGCCGCAAGTTGCTTTAAATCGCCACGGGTCCCTTTTGTCTACTTCCCTATAGTAGTGACAGGGAGTGGCGCGGGCAAGGCTGAACTCAGTCCGCAGGAGGTCCGAAGTGAGTCCGAACTTATGCGAAGTCAGTCCGAACGAATCCGCAGCCGCCGGTGGAGGACTAGCCGGCGACGATCTCCGCCAATTTCCTCACACTAACATCCCCGTGCGGAGCGAGTGGTCTCCAGAATTTGTAGAGAAACTTGTTCCAGCCATGCAGTCCGTCTCCTGCTCGCTGAGCGACGGGGATCAGCCTCCGCGATGGAATCGCCAATAGCCGCCTGCGGTTGCGGAATCGGGCACCATCTCGGGGCCGAAACTGCGCCCACCCAATCGAGCCACTGAATCCCGCTGGTCCGAAGTCATCAGAGTCGAGCAGTTCCTCGACGAAAACGCGTAGCGCTCCTTCGAAAGTTCCTAGGATGTCGTGCATCGCCACGATCGCGCCCGGCGAGAGGTAGGGCTTGAACATCTCGACGTCGGCCTTGGCGCCTTCATAGGTGTGATCGCCATCGATCCACAGAAAACGGATTGGCTCCTTCCACTCCCGCGCGAGCTCGTGCGAGTATGTTCGCTTTATCTCCACCCGCTCAAAGACTCCGGCGGTGCGGAGGTTCGCTACGAAGTCATCGTACGATGTCGTCTGACCCGTGCGCTGAAGATCAGGATCGGTGCTGGCCGGCGATGTATGGGGATCGACTGCGACGACTTTCCCCAACCCCAGCTCCCGCGTCACGTACGCGATCCCTACCGTTGATCTTCCCTTGAAGCTGCCGATCTCGAGATTTCTTCCCTCGGCCGGCGCCAACGCCGCAGCGGCCATTATGAATCTGGCTTCGCGCTCGGAGAGATAGCCTGTCGTGGCTGAAACGCGGGGCCAGCCTGCATCGATGATCTCCTCGATGTGTCGGAGATCCTGGCTGGTATGAAGTCGGCGGTGGGCTCGACTCAAAGAGGATTCCCGCGACGAGTCATTGGAACCGCGAGGAGTGCGTCAGAATTCGGGCTGAAATTCTCCCGCTTCCTCGCGCCTCGAACGGCCGGTAGTCCGCGACCGCACGTCGAACGACTGTACCAGCGCGATGAGCCGGTGGCGCTCGAGTGGAAGGACAAGGTGCGCCAGCGTCGAGCGCTGCAGCCTCGGTGGAAGAAACGGCTTTTCGGCGTGTGATTTCCCATAAACGATGAGTGCGCCGCCGGGAGTGATTGGCAATGTCGTACCGAGCGCTTCATCCTGCAATGAATCCGATGAGACGACCGCGATCGCCGGAAGGTCTTCGTTCAGTGCCGCTGCTGTCTCTCCGATCGTTGCCGAAAACAAGACTTCGTGTCCGAATCCCAGCAGTGTCTGCGCGAGCCCCTCCAGGAGAGCAACGTCGGCGCCGACAAGAATCACTTTTGCCACTAAGGGATTTCCCCCGATCAGCCAGGTGTGAACCACTCTGGAATTCATTTCGGGAGCGTCGACTAATGCGCTCCCCAGGAGTGGCTGGACACTATGTAGTTTGCGCCGCGCACCGACGCGGGAGGAAAGAAAATCAATCGTCCCGCAAAAGCAATCTGAGCAGGAGCGATTTATCGCTTCGACTTTCTAGACCAATCTGAAGAGCAGATTTTCAAGCACGCCGAGGAGTAGATACGCCACGATCGGCGTAATGTCGAGTCCACCGAGAACCGGAACTACGCGACGTAACGGCTGCAACACCGGCTCGCTCAGGCGATAGCTCCAGTGTATCCACGGCGAGTAGGGAGAGATCGGAAGCCATGAGCTGATCACGCGCACAATGATCGCCAGCTTGAGGATCGTGAACGTCCAACTCACCAGCAGGTGGAAGATTCCCGCCGAACCCTCCTGGCTGGCGATGATCGATCTCACGACTTCCAGCCGGACGATGTCGAGCAGCGTCAGCAGAAGAATTCCGCCGATGACTACCGCCACCAGCGCCCACAGCGCGGCCGAGGCCGGGCTTCCACCAGCGCGAACGACTCGCTTCTCGATTGGCGCGATGATCGGATCCACCGTCGACCGGCAGAATCGCGCGATTGCATTGAAAGGGCTGATTTTTCTGGTGCGCACCGCCCAGTCGAGTACGCAGATCGCGGCAAACACGACCGCTATCGACAGCAGCGCGGTACGCAGTATGGCGATTACTGTGTCCGAGCCGGAGAGGAATGTCTCCATCTACTGCAGTGTGGGGCTCATGTGCAGCTCCTTCACGAGGAAGGAAAATCTATCCGCTGCTTCGTCGATCAGCTTGGTGGTCGGCCGGCCGGCGCCGTGGCCCGACTTGGTCTCGATTCGCACGAGTACCGGATTCGGGCATGCCTGCGCCGCCTGCATTGTTGCCACGTACTTGAAGGTGTGGCCCGGAACAACCCGATCATCGTGGTCCGCTGTGAATGCCAGCGTCGGGGGATAACAGGTGCCCGCCTTGATGTTATGCAGCGGGGAATACTGCTGCAGATAAAGAAATTGCGCGGGATCATCAGACGATCCGTAATCGGACGTCCACGCCCAGCCGATGGTGAACTTCTGGAAGCGCAGCATGTCCATCACTCCGACTTCAGGCAGTGTCGCGCCGAATAAATCCGGACGCTGATTTTCCACGGCGCCGATCAGCAGTCCGCCATTGGATCCGCCGCGGATCGCCAGCTTCGGAGTCGACGTGTACTTCTGCTTAATCAGGTACTCTGCTGCCGCGATGAAGTCGTCGAAGACGTTCTGCTTCTTCGCGAGCATTCCGCCTTCATGCCATGCCTTCCCGTACTCACCGCCGCCGCGAAGGTTCGCCAGCGCGTAGATGCCGCCCATCTCCAGCCACGCTACGTTGGCGGCCGAAAAGGACGGAGTCTCGGAGATGTTGAAGCCGCCGTAAGCGTACAGGAGCGTCGGGTTGTTGCCATCGAGCTGCACGCCCTTCTTTGCGGTGATGAACATCGGAACCTTCGTTCCGTCCTTGCTCGTGTAGAACACCTGCTTCGTTTCGTACGCTGTCGGATCGAACGCAACCTTCGGCATGCGGAAGACTTCGTTCCGCCCGGTCTTCACGTTGTAGCGATAGACCGTCGTCGGATAAAGGAACGAGGTGAAGCTGTAGAACATCTCCTCGTCACCCTGGCGGCCGTGGAGCTCTCCAACGCTGCCGATGCCGGGAAGGGGAAGCTCGCCGTGCATGGTGTATCCGCCACCGAGTGCCTGACCCCGCTCTCGCGTCACCAGCGGTGCGGTGCTGGTGTCGTCATACACGTTTTCGGGCCGCTTCGGCGGTTGCTGCTGCGGCTGCTGCCCTTGATGCGGACGCTGGTCCTGGCGCAGGTCGCGTGAAGACGTGAAGAAGCGCACGCTCGAGTGTGCGTCCTGGAGATAGTTCGCGACAATATCCTCGCCTGCCATCGTCGCGCTTTGCAGAGCGTCCTTGTTCTCGGGAATGATGGTATTCCACCGCTCCTCGCGGGGATTGTCGATGCTGATCGCCACAATCCTGCCCTTCGGCGCGTTTCGATCGGTGCGCACCAGGAACGTCGTCGCGCGATTGCCGATGAACTCGTACTCGGCGTCGAGCTTGTCGATCAGCTTCACCACCGGATTGTCGATCAGCGGCTTGCCCGGGTTGTCCAGGTCGATGAAATACAGGCGGGTTCGCACGTCGGTGCCCTGCG
>C688J18823_10000584_pt1 | contig 21300 bp, 18 predicted proteins | sample HopSoiMetagenom1_FD_18823 | JGI IMG/M metagenome (IMG submission 18823) | reverse complement strand
CGGGTCCTGGCCGCTCAATTTCAACCGCAGCTTGGGTTTGTTGAGCCCGAATTCACCGAGCCTGCTTTTGTCAGCATCGATCTCCTTTGCTGGAATCGTGGTTTCTTTCTGCCAGCCCTCCAGGTCCGATAGCAGACTGTCAACCACGCTGGCGTCAGCCTGATCTTTCACCGGTGTATCTAACCGCCACGTCTGATCGCGTCGCCGCAAATCGATCTTGTCATCGCCATTCTGAATGGTGATCCCATCAATCTTATCGCGATCAAAGTTAACGACATTTCGTGCATGTTTCTCAGCGTCTATCGTTCCGGGTCGTTTGCTTTCGTAAAACTTGATGTAGAGACCGAGGGCGACCACTACCACCAGCAGAACTGTTGTCGTTTTCCAATTCATCCGTTCGGCTCCACTGCGCTGCGCTCAGGATGATAGGTTAGTGAGTTCACATTCATGGATTCCGTTCGGCTCCGCTGTGCTGCGCTCCCGCACGCCGCTGCGCTTCGGCGGGCAGGCAGGATGAAAGGTTTGTGAGCGACGTTTTTTGTAGGGGAAGCTGTTAGCTTCCCATGGGAAGGCAGCGCCTTCCCCTACAGCCAGACCATAGTGAAGCGTGCAGCTCGTGATTGCCATATCGTTAGGCGCGCCGCTGCCACCACACCGCTGTTCCGATCACCGCGGGCACCAACGGCATTAACACAAGAATGATCCAGCGAACGCTGCGCAGCGCGTCGTCGCTCAGGCTGAACGTGAGTGGTTTCGGCACCTTCGGGGCGATGCCGATTAGCTGCTCACGGCTAAGCAGCCAGTTGGTGGCAGCGGAAACAAAATCGAGCGCTTGTTGATCCTGGGTAACCAGGTTGTCCTGGAAGAAACCGGCGTTGCTCACCACCACCATTCGTGAAGAATTCACGTTTACCCGCTGATCAGCGCTGGCGCCTTTTTCAATCGAAACGCCGAGCGTAAGCGGTGCATCTCCGGCGGCTCGCGCGTCCGCCTGGAACTTGGCCTGGTCCTGTGCCTGGTAATCGTGCTCGGCAAAATATCCTTTCTCGGCCTGGAGCAGGGGAGTCAATTGAATGTTAGCCGCCCGGACGCGGTCAGGTTCGAGCGTGAGCGAGCAGGTGCCGCCGAACAGAAGCATGCGCGCGTCCGCTAACCGTTTGGTGATTGGGGTATCGAGAAAATGCGCCTGGACATCACGGATGAGCGCCACTTCCTGGATGCCGGTCTGGACGAACGCCATCAACCGATCGTCGTTCACCCGGACGCCGAGCTCATTCAGGAACGCGAAAAGCTTGGGCGTTTTCGCGGCGGGATCGAGAAGCAGAAGGATTCGGCCTTGTTTGTCCCAGAAAGCGCGGAGCATCTGCATCTCGCGATCGGAAAAATCATACTGCGGTCCAGCGATCATGATGGCTTTGATATCCGCCGGCACGGAAGGCACTTCGAAAAAATTCAGCTCCTGCATCTTGATGTTCTCGTTCTCAATGAAGGTCTTGAGAATCGAGACCGGGCTTTGTCCGCTCAGCGGCGGTTCCTTGTGGCCGATGACATAGCCGAGCACGTTCTTTTTACCTTCAACGAGATCCATCATCGCGCTCGTTAGGGCCTGCTCGCCTTTAAATGCAGCAACCCGCGGACCTTCTCCCATGGCCATACCGCTTTGGTCGATCTCAGCCATCTCCGATGCCTTCACGGTTTTGTTCCGGCCCTCGTAATCGATAACCAGGAGCGGCTCTTCGCTCACCACTTTGTACTTCTCGAACATTTCCTTCGCCCGGGAGTAGGCGCGGTCCGGATCAATGTTCTCGACATCGATTTTGCCGTGACCGGCGTATTGATATTCGGTCAGCAGGTTTTGCACGTCGGTGCTGATGGGCGAGTTCGGGGAAAAGAAAACGATGATCTTGAGCTTGCCTTTGATCGTATCGAGGAAGCGCTTGGTTTTGTCCGACAGCGCATACTTCTGATCACGCGAATGATCCCACCGTTTGTAATGACGAAATGCCAGGGCGTTCACCATCGCGGCGAGTAACAGGATCAACGCGACCTGAATCAGCACGTTCAGGCCTATCTGCCAGCGGCCGATTTTGGCGGTGCGCCTCTGCTTGGACTGAACTGGTTCGTTAACGACTTCGGTTGCCATCTGCTTGCCTGATTACAGCCGCCATTTGCGCGACTGGAAAACCTGATAGGTGAGGGTGAGCATGACCACCGTCATGCTGAGATAAAGCACGATCGGACGGCTATCGATGACGCCCCGTGAAAACGTTCCCATGTGTTCGATGGCCGAGAAATAACCCAACAATTCACGAGTCGTCGAACTGACGTCCAGCAGGATGAACTGAACCAGGCCGAGGAAGAACAAAAGCGTGATCGCGCAGAAAGAAATGACCGCGGCAACGATCTGGTTTTTCGTAACCACTGAAGCGAAGCAACCGACCGAAAGGTAAAACATGCCTAACAAAAGCAGCATCAGGTAAGCGCCAAGGTAGGCGCCGGACGCGGCGGCGGCGGTTTGATGCGTGATCTTCTGGAAGAATACGAAGTAGAGCAGGGTCGGCAGCCACAGAACGATGTAGAAAACAAGCGCCCCGGTGAATTTTGCCAGCACCACTTGCCAATCGCGTACCGGCGCGGTCATCAACGGCTCGATGGTGCCAAGTTTAAATTCTTCGGCGAACAATCGCATCGTGATCAGCGGGAAGATCAGAACGAATGCGAACCAGAAAAACACGGAATTAAAGAACGCTTCCTGCACGGTGTATTGCAGTTGTCGCTGGTTCATGAACGACACCTGGAAATAAAAATCGACGCCTGAAACCAGGAGGAAGAAAACCAGGACGATGTAAGCCACTGGCGAGTAGAAGTAACTGCGCACCTCGCGCCCGAGCAGGACGAAAAATTTACGCATGGGCAGCAGCTCCGGAGGTGGGGAGGAATGGAGTGATGGAGTGGTGGAGTAATGACTCGGCAGCCGCGTCCGGCCCGGGATGAAGGCGGCTCGTCGCTGACGAATACTCCTCGGGGTCCTCGGCAATACGAGAGATCCAATCTCCGCTATCGCGTTTCTGTTCGAGCTTCTCGATTAGCCGCAATAGCCGGTTTTCAACCTCGTAATGCAGTTCATTGAAGTTCTGAAATCGCGACTCCGGAATCAATTCGACTCGCAGGAGGCCGATGGCGCGCGTCAGATTCTCGGCTAACGAGCCTGTGGCCGTATAGAGAAACTGGATATATTCTTTGACGGACCGCCGCCCATAGCCTTCCGCGATGTTCGCGGCTACGGATTGTGCGGCATCAACGAATTGTGACCGCAACTTGAAATCAACAATGGCCTCAACGTAAACAAGCTTCCAGCTGAGTTCGGACAGATCCATCGCTCTTTGCCAAACGATCAGATCCATATACCCGCGGTTTTTGTTCCTCAGCTCGGTTTGGAAATCCATTACTCCATCACTCCATTACTCCAACACTCCATGGCTCAGACTTCCGGATGAGTGATCTCCACGAACACGTCTTCCAGCGTTGCCCGGCGCTGAGTCAATTCCCGAAGCGTCCATCGGCGCGCCGAAGCAAGGCGGTAAACCTCCTCGCGCACGTCCGTCCCCGATTCGACCCGCAACGAAAACACTTTCCAATCGCCCTCCTGATCAGTGCTCACATCCCGCACTCCGGAAATTTTCTTAAGCTCGTCGGCGCCATCGTCATTGCCGACTTTTGCCTCCACGATGACTCCTCCGGCCTGGCGAATTTGGCCTAACAAGTTCTCGGGCGTGTCGCACGCTTCGATCTGACCCTTATGGATGATGATCACACGGGTGCAGGTCATTTCGACTTCGGGCAGGATATGGGTGGAAAGGAGAATGGTGTGTTGCTTGCCGAGATTTTTTATCAACTCACGCACCTGCCGAATCTGGTTCGGATCCAACCCGATGGTTGGTTCGTCCAGGATCAGCAGGTCGGGTTCGTGCAGCAGCGCATCAGCCAGGCCGACTCGCTGGCGGTAACCCTTGGAAAGATTTCCAATCAGCTTCTTCTCGACGTCCTTGAGTCCACAAAGTTCCTTCACGTCGCCGACGCGCTCGCCGATCTTCCGGTGAGCTACCCCCTTCAGCGCAGCGCGGTAATCCAGATACTCGGTAACGCGCATATCATTATATAGAGGCACGTTTTCGGGCATGTAACCGAGATGAGCCCGGGCCTGGAGCGATTGGCTGAAAACATCGTAGCCGGCGATGCTTACCCGGCCGGAAGTCGGCGGCATGAAGCTGGCCAGGATCCGCATGGTCGTGGACTTACCGGCGCCGTTGGGGCCGAGGAACCCCATGATTTCACCCTGCCCAACCTCGAAACTGAGGTCTTTAATCGCGGTGTGACCCGCATACCGCTTGGTTAAATGTTCAACCTTGATCATTTCGGAATCATTTCATGAGACAATCCAACGCGCTTTGCGTTGTCGATTTTTTGCTGCTTGTCAACGGGCGGTGAGCGTTACCGTCTCCACTCGCTGGCCAGAACCGTTCGATCGAGCCAAACCAACCAGAAAATCCACCGTTGTGCCGGATTTCGCCCTACCGAGTAGTTTCTCGATCTGTCGGACCGAATTCACATCGTATTTGCCGACGCGATAGACAACCAGTCCCCGCTCGATCCCAACTTCCTCGGCAGGACTGCCGGGTTCGACGCCACTGATTAAAACGCCGCGACCTGCGACAAGCCCCATCGCATCAGTGAGATCCGCGGAGAGATCTTGCAGCTGGATTCCAAAAAGTCGTTCCGCCTGTGTACTTGCGCTCTGTTGATCCGCAGTCTTCGGCGGAGGCTGTTTGTCGGCGATTTTGCGAAAGCCAGTGATCGTGTCGCGCACCACATCCGCCGGAATCGCGAACCCCAGTCCCTGCGTTGGCACTCCCTGCGGTGTGAAGGCCATTTTGGCCGAGCTCAACCCGACCAAACGCGCAGATAAATCGATGACAGGGCCGCCGCTATTTCCGGGATTAATCGCCGCGTCCGTCTGGATCAAATTTTTGTATTCGATGTTGTCGATCGTGATGTCGCGTTTCACCGCGCTCAACACGCCGCGACTGATCGAGCTGCCATAGCCCACGGCATTGCCGACGACGATGACCGTCTGGCCAAGCAGGTTAGGCGAAATGTTATCGAGACTGATAAACGGGAACGCCTCTTTCGCATCGATCTTGATGAATGCGAGGTCCTTCTTCGCGTCCCCCGTGATGTAATGGGCGTTGAAGGTTTTGTTGTCGTTGGTAATCACCTGAATCTTCAGATCGGCGGCGCGTTCGACCACGTGCTCGTTGGTGACGATGTATCCGGCGCCGTCCACGATAAATCCGGAGCCGAGGCTCTGCAGCGTTTGCCGAATCTCGCGCGGTCGTCGCTGATAGTTGGAGAAGAACTGCGAATAGAAGTCGTCGAACGGATCACGCACCGTCCGGCGAACGACACGTTCCGTATTGATATTGACGACAGCCGGCAAAACCTTCCCAACCGCAATCACGGCGGGCTCGGAGGCCGGATCTGCCTGGCCGACCGCGAATTGCGCCAAACTAAGAAGCGCTGTTACGGCTATGAGGAGCGATCGACCACCGGTAGCCCGGATGAAACCTTCGCTCGCTAGCGCTGAGTTGTTCATTCGCGGTGGAAGTAACGAGGCACGTTACCGCACTGTCAACTTGCCCGGTTCGTTAATGGCGGCACATTAGACTGAACATGCGTACGTCGATTTCCGCACGGGCGAACCTTGGGTTGATCGAGGAGAATTATCGCCGCTGGCAGGAGGACCCGCGATCGGTCGACGCCGGCTGGTCCGCTTTTTTTGAAGGATTCGAACTTGGCAATCTGCCTCAGCGAAATGGGGCCTCAACGGCCACTACCACGGCGCCGCCCCAGGTCCGGGAAAATCCGCTGCAAACCCGCATCGACGGCCTGGTTTACGCCTATCGAACGCTCGGCCATACGATTGCGCGGGTAAATCCGCTCGCCGAGAAGCGCCCGGAGAATTCACTGCTCAGCCTGCGCGAGCTTGGGTTCAGCGAAAAAGATCTCGACCTGTCCGTCGCGTCGAAATTCTTCCGCAACAATCAGTCGATGACCCTCCGGGAAATGATCTCCACGCTGGAAAAGATTTACGCGGACACGATTGGCGCTGAGTTCATGCACATTCAGAATACCAGGATCCGGAACTGGGTGCTGCATCGCCTGGAATCGCGTCCCGATAAACGGCACACCCCGCCGAAGGTTCAAGTCGCGCTGCTTCGCGCGTTGATGGAATCGGAGGCATTCGAGCTTTTCCTGCATTCACGTTATGTCGGTCAGAAACGCTTCTCGCTGCAGGGAGCGGAATCGCTGATGGTGATTTTGGATACCGTGCTGCATCGCTGTCCCGAAGTGGGCGTCGAAGAGATCTGCATGGGAATGGCCCACCGCGGCCGGCTCAACGTTCTCGCGAATTTTCTTCGGAAGTCGCTCAAGGTCATCTTTACCGAGTTCACCGAAAACTACGTGCCGGACCTGGTCGCCGGGGACGGCGACGTCAAATATCACCTTGGCTATCGCAGTGTTCGCAAACTGGCATCTGGTGGCGAAGTGGAAATTCGATTGGCTGCCAACCCGAGCCACCTCGAAGCAGTCGATCCGGTGGTCGAGGGAACGGCGCGAGCGCGTCAGCGGATTCGCGAAGATACCGAGCACCGGCGCAAGGTTTTGCCATTGTTAATCCACGGCGACGCCGCTTTTGCCGGCCAGGGAATTGTGGCCGAAACGTTGAACATGTCGCAGCTGCCGGGATACGGCACCGGTGGAACTCTGCACGCGGTGGTGAATAACCAGATCGGGTTCACCACCCTGCCGGCGGACGCGCGCTCATCGATGTACGCCACCGATGTAGCGAAGATGATTGAAGCTCCGATTTTCCACGTGAACGGCGATGATCCACTCGCAGTGAAGCTGGTAACCGATATTGCGCTGGATTTTCGGCAGGAATTTGGACGCGACGTGGTGATCGATATGTATTGCTATCGTCGTTATGGGCATAACGAAGGGGACGAGCCTTCGTTCACCCAGCCGGAGCTTTACGCACGAATCGACAAACGGCCGTCCGTGACCCAGCTCTACCGGACCGAACTGTTGGAGTCCGGTGTCCTGACTGACGACGACGCGGTATCATTGCAGACTGAACTCGAACTGCGGCTTGATATTGCGCTCGAAGAAGTAAAGGCGATTGAGAAGGAAAAGGCAGGCAAGCTCGCGAAGTTTACTGAATCAACCGCGGTGTTTCAGCCTGAGTATACGAGTTCGCCGGTTTCCACTGCGATTTCGGAGAAGACGTTAGGCAAAATTGTGGATGGGCTCACCCGAGTGCCGCCGAATTTCAACGTCCAGCGCAAAATTCAACGCATCGTGATCGATCATCGGCGCAAGGTGTTCGAAAATGGCGGACCCTACGAATGGCATTACGCAGAGGCGCTGGCGTTCGGATCATTACTGCTGGAAGGCACACCTGTCCGTTTGTCGGGACAGGATAGCTCTCGCGGCACGTTCAGTACGCGACACGCCGTGCTTTACGATGAGAAAACCGGCGAGCCCTATGTCCCGCTGCTGCACCTGGCGGAGGGCCAGGAGCGGATTTGTATTTATAACAGTCTCTTGTCCGAAGCTGCCGTTCTTGGTTTCGACTACGGGTATTCGCTCGATTGCCCCGGGATGTTGTGTTTGTGGGAAGCGCAGTTCGGCGATTTTGCCAACGGCGCTCAAACGATCATCGATCAGTTTATTGTTCCCGCCGAATCGAAGTGGCAGCGGCCAAGCGGCATCGTCCTTCTTCTGCCTCATGGTTACGAAGGACAGGGGCCGGAACATTCCAGCGGCCGGGTGGAGCGCTTCCTCCAGTTGTGTGCGGAAGACAATATCCAGGTCTGCAACCTAACGACTTCGGCGCAGTATTTTCATCTGCTGCGGCGCCAGATGAAACGTGATTTCGTGAAGCCACTCGTTATCATGACGCCGAAGAGCCTGCTGCGGGCTGAATTTGCGTCCTCGCCTGCATCGGATTTTACCACCGGAAAGTTCGAAGAAATTCTGGCAGCGCCAAAAGCTGGGCCTAACGATAAGATCAAACGAGTGATTTTGTGCTCGGGGAAGGTTTACTATGATCTGCTGAACTATCGCGACACGAACAAAGTTACCGATGCCGCGATCATCCGGGTAGAGCAACTCTATCCGCTGGCAGAATCGAAGCTGCGCTCTTTGGTGAAGCCGTTTGCCAAGGCGACCAGCTGGGTCTGGTGTCAGGAAGAGCCGCAAAACATGGGCGGTTGGACGTTTATCGAGCCGCGATTGCGTGCCCTGTTCAAACGGGACATTGCCTACGCGGGCCGTGATGCCAGCGCGAGTCCCGCAGTCGGGGCTCTCGCTCTTCACAAACGCGAGCAGGCGCGCCTGGTCAAAGACGCGTTTTCGATCTGAGGTGGATCGTCATGTCCGCGAGCGAGGGTAAAGATTAAGCACCGAAGCTGGTCAAAGTGAGCGCCAGCGGCGCTGTGGATTGGGAACGTCTCTTCTGTAGGGGAAGCTGNNAGCTTCCCGTGATTGNGCGCGAATCAGTTTGAAGATGGGAAGCTGGCAGCTTCCCCTACAGTTAGAGTTCGCGTTCCACCTTAACAAAACCCGTTCGACGCCGTGGCTCGATTGCATAAGGTAGCCGCACGTGAGCCTCGAAGTTAAAATCCCTGCTGTCGGTGAATCGATCACCAGCGGAGTAGTGTCGGTTTGGCACAAGAAATCCGGCGAATTCGTGAACGCCGGCGACGCGCTTTTCACACTCGAGACGGACAAGGTTTCGACCGAGATCGCTGCCGAGAAAGCTGGAGTTCTGGAGACGAAGGTGCCGGAAGGGCAGGAAGTCAAAATCGGCGAGGTTGTAGCAACGATCGACGATTCCAAGACGGCAGCAGAATCCGGATCAGCAGCTAAAGCCGGCGGCCAAACTGCAACCGCTGGTGCGGCCGCGCCGGTTGCGACCAAACAACCGTTGTCGCCGTCCGTCCGCCGAATCGTGGAAGAGGAGCACCTTGACGCCGACAAGATTTCCGGCACCGGGAAAGGTGGACGCCTAACCAAAGGGGACGTGCTCGGCGCCACGCAGAGTAAATCTCGGGACGAGAAGGTTGCTGCGCCGGAAAAGCCGGCAGGTGGGGCGCTTTCCGACGTCGCGGAGGCCGTTGCGCCGTCACCGGACGGTCAGTCGACCGATGGTCGTTCGGTTAGGCGAAAAATGTCGCCTCTCCGACGAAAGATTGCTGCGCAATTGGTGATGGCTCAGCAAACAGCGGCGATTCTGACGACATTCAACGAGTGCGACATGACGGCCGTGCAGCAGTTGCGCACCGACTCGCAGGACGCGTTTACGAAAAAGAATGGACTGAAGCTGGGGTTCATGTCGTTTTTCGTGAAAGCGGCGGTGGAAGCATTGAAAGCTGTTCCGGCGATTAACGGACGGATCGAAGGCGACGATTTCATTCAAAACAATTATTATGACATCGGGGTCGCAGTGGGAACGGAACGCGGCCTGGTGGTGCCGATCGTGCGCGATGCGGACAAAAAGAGTTTTGCCGATCTGGAGCGGGGCATCGCGGGGTTCGCGCTGAAAGCGCGCGAAGGCAAGCTGAAGATCGAAGACCTAACCGGTGGAACGTTCACCATTTCCAACGGCGGCGTCTACGGTTCGCTTTTAAGTACGCCGATTCTGAATCCACCGCAGAGCGGGATTCTCGGCATGCATAAGATCATGCCGCGGCCGGTGGCGATTGACGGCAAAGTTGCGGTTCGCCCGATGATGTATCTCGCGCTCAGTTACGATCACCGCGTGGTCGACGGCAAGGAAGCCGTGACTTTTCTAATCAAAGTCAAAGAAGGCATTGAAGACCCGAAGAAGCTGCCGCTCGATTTTTGAGCGATTCCCTCAGCGTTGCAGCCACGACATTTTCGTGGCGCAGGCGCCTCGCCTGCTGGCGATAGCGCCTCGCTATCGCGAACTTTGTCTGTCGTGAATTTGATCCGCTCGTTGGTCGTGGTCGGTCCGTCCTTTGTTGCCATTCGGCGGGGGCGCCGAATGGTGCAGGCGAGGCGCCTGCGCTCCTCAGATTCCCGAATCGCTGCCTAACCCGGGTCTTTTTTGCCTCTGCCTTTGCAAAGCCCGCCGATTAAGGTGAGGGATTGGATGTTAGGAGTAAACCATGGACAAATTTGACGTCGTCATCATCGGCTCGGGACCGGGCGGGTACGTTGCTGCCATCAGGGCGGGTCAGCTCGGGTTAAAGACCGCCATCGTTGAGAAAGACAAGGAGCTGGGTGGCACTTGTCTCAACATTGGGTGTATCCCGAGCAAGGCGTTGCTGACCTCGAGTGACCACCTTCATTTTGCCAAAAAGGAAGCGGGCAAACATGGCATCCTGTTCGAAAATGTTTCCGTCGATTTGAACAAGATGCTGCAGCGGAAAGACAAGGTGGTGAAAACCCTAACGGGCGGTGTTCGCGCTTTGATGAAGACGAACAAGGTGACCACGTTTGAAGGCACGGGCACCATCACGGCTCCGGGAAAAGTATCGGTAAAATCTTCCGCGGGCGAGACTCAGGAATTAGAGACGAAGAACATCGTGATCGCCACTGGAAGCGTGCCGGTGGAACTTCCGTTCGCGAAGTTCAATGGGACTACCATTGTCAGCAGCACCGAGGCGCTGTCGTTTACCGAGCCGCCAAAGAAGCTTCTGGTCATCGGGGCCGGCGCCATCGGCCTGGAACTCGGGTCCGTTTGGAGCCGGCTCGGCTCGGAAGTCACTGTTGTCGAATTTCTGCCGCGGATCGCCCTCGGTTTCGATCTGGAATTGTCGAACCTGCTTCAGCGTGCCCTAACCGCTCAAGGAATGACATTCCATCTCGAAACAAAGGTCGGCGGCATTAAGTCCGAAGGCGGCCGAATGGTAGCCACCGCGACCAAAGGATCCGAGGAACTGACGTTCGATGCCGACAAGGTGCTGGTCTCGGTTGGCCGCCGGCCATTCGCGGATGGCGTTGGTGCTGATAAGGTAGGCGTCGCGTTCGATGAGCGGAAGCGAATCAAAGTTGACGAGCATTTCCGGACTAACATCGAAGGCATTTATGCGATTGGCGACGTCATTCCCGGGCCCATGCTGGCCCATAAAGCAGAAGAGGAGGGAATTGCGTGCGTGGAAGGACTTGCCGGAAAATCCGGTCACGTGAACTACGAGGTGATTCCTGGAATCATTTACACCAATCCCGAACTGGCGGGCGTTGGCCTAACCGAAGATCAAGCGAAGGAGAAAGGACTTGATGTGCGGATTGGGAAGTTTCCATTTCGCGCTAACGGTCGCGCACTGGCGAATGAGGATTTCGAGGGGGTAGTCAAATTTGTCGCCGACGCCAAAACCGACCGCATTCTTGGCGCTCATATCTTGCAACATGCTGCGTCCGAGTTGATCGCCGAGCCGGCGTCGGTCATGGAGTTCGGCGGTAGCGCCGAGGATCTCGGCCGGACCTGTCATTCACATCCAACGCTCAGCGAAGCAGTGAAGGAAGCTGCCCTCGCTGTTGATAAACGCGCGCTGCACATCGTGAATCGCTGAAGTATGCGCGAAACCCGCGAATTTTGACAGCGCGCAAGGTGGATCGCGATCTCCGAGCGCGATGTTACCTCGAACCGCCGCAGGCGCTCAATTTGAGCGGCTTCGCCGCTCTTACCCTTTAACATCGTGCTCGGAGATCGCGATCCACTTGCCGATCTTCCTTTCGCGTATTTCGCGGTTGAATCTTTTTCTTCCGTTTTTATCCGCGTGATCCGCGGTTAAATTAGCGTTGTGCAAAGCACATCGGCCATTCTTCTGCGGAAGCGTAAGTTTAGCGACACGAGCCTGATCGTGTCCTGGTGCACCGAATCACTCGGGTGCATTCAAACGATGGCCAAAGGCGCGCGCCGGCAGCGGAGCGCATTTTCGGGGAAACTCGATCTCTTCTTCGAGGCTGAAATCCAGATTGCCACCAGCCGAAAGTCCAGTCTGCATACCCTAACGGAAGTGGTGTTGCGGAATCCGTTTGCCGGGATCCGAAAGAGTTATCTTCGGACCCAGGCGGCTGCCTATTTTGTTGAGCTAATCGAACTGTGCACGGAACGTGATCATTGTGAGCCCGAATTATTCGAGCTTTTGCGCCGAGCCTTCGCCTATCTGGACGGAAACGAGCCGAACGACCGCGCGATCAAGCATTTCGAAACGGAGCTTGCCCGAATTACCGGGGTCGCATCACCGAACATGAAGTCGGAACCTGCAGCCGCACTTGGAAATTTGTTTGGGAAATTGCCGTTGAGCCGCACCCCTCTCTTGAAATCGGTTGCCACCACCAAGTCTCGACATCCAACCTCGGATAAGGGAGCCGTCCGCGGTTTAGCCGCGGATTACGATTAGCCGGAGGACTCTACCATGTTCGTCTTTCGAAATGTTGTTGCAGCCGCTGTAATCACGCTCGCGTTAGCGACCAACGCGCGCGCCGGCGAAGCTTACAAATTCGATCAGAACGGTTCTACCATCGGCTTCACGATTCGCCATCTGCTCGGAGCAGCCCGTGGAGAATTTCACCGCTTTTCCGGAACGATTGACCTCGATCGCGATCAACCGGAGAAATCGAGCGTGTCGGCGCGGATTGAGGTGGCGAGTATCGATACCGGGATCTCGAAGCGGGATAGCCATCTCCGCAGCGCCGACTTCTTCGATGCTCAAAAGTTTCCGGTGATCACGTTCAAAAGCCGTTCGGTTAAACGTACCGGTGAACGCCAGGGAGATGTGGCCGGTGACCTAACGATGCACGGAGTGACACGTCCAATCGTGCTACATGTGGAGATGCTGCAGGCCGCGGATGGCCGATCACGCTGGAAGGTGACAACTCCGGCGCTGAACCGGCGCGACTTCGGCCTGGTGTTTGGCGGCACCGCCGAAGCCGTTTCCGGCATTGGTCAGGACGTGACGGTAAACATCGAGGTCCAGGCCGCACATTCCGAGTAACGGCTGCGGGCCGACATTAGTCGCCGCCGCTAGGAGGCGAAGAGGCGCACAGGAAATGTGCGCCTCGGTATACCAGGGGGAAATCAGACCGCCCTGCGAGAGTTTTCCGTGAGGTTCAGTGCACCGCACTGCGGGTTTGGTCCCGCAGTGCGGTCCGCATCATCAGAAATGGTTGTGACCGCCGTGATGATGCTTCTGATTTTTGTTCGTTCCGCCTTCGGTTCCGGCGCTGTTAAGTTGGTGGTTTTTCACGTGTCCGTGGCCACCACCGCGCGGATCTTTCGCCGGCTTTTGATCGCGCAGCTTCATGCTCTTTTTTGCTTTTGGCATTTTAGTTCCTTCCTTTTTTGGGTTGTTCTTTTTCGCAGCGAGTTTCAGTGAACAAATTTGACGGCAAGCAGGACCGGTCTGACCAGTTTATTCTTTCATCATTTTTGTTCATTTGGTGACTCACTTTGCATCTCTTTGATCACCATTTGTGCCAGTTGGTTTAAAACCGGAATTCGAACGTCCGATTAGGCATAATACACTAATTGCAAGGTGGTTACATCAATGCGCTTTCTTGCCTGGAAAACGATGTTAACCGGATGGCGGTATCATTGTGATGCCAGTGTGGACCAATTTTGTGCATGTCATGGACTCACCTTTTGTAGGACTCCGGACTGCATTCCGTTAGGCTTTGATTCCGGTTAGGGTGACCCTTGAAGGAAATGACGTTGGGCGAACAGAAAGATGAGGATCACCGGCAGCGTCATCAATCNTGAGCCAGCGATGAGCATTCCGACACCGGCGCTGGTTGCCCGGCTGCAGAGACTAGATCTGGAAGGCCTAAAGCCCCAACGACAACGGTTACAACCGCTGATCACTCAGATAAATAATGATCGATTAAATCGTTCCCCTTCTGGAAAAAAGTGATAATGCAACCAGATCGTCGTTTATGTCAGGCGGTGTAGACGGTCTAGTGGATGGTATGAGGCTCGCAGGCGCAGCGCTATTGGGCATTTTTCTCATGGCCAATTGCTCGCGGCCACATTCGTCCGGCGCCGGGGGGGTCGAGCTGAGCGTCCTGATGGATGCCGATGTCGATGGCGATTGGCACGCCTTCATTCGTGAATTCGAAACGCTGAATCCCGGGGTTCATATCAATTATGTCGAAGGCCCGAGTGAGACCAACGCACGCGAAGATCTTTACGTCACCTCACTTCTCGGCGGGCAAGCGGTTTACGATTTGATCTATGCGGATGTCGTCTGGGTACCCAAATTCGCCGCTGCCGGTTGGCTTGAAGACGTGACCGATCGGTGGCCGGCCGAACATTGGAACGAATTTATTCCCGGCGCCGTCGAAGGGGGCACATACAAGGGCCGCATCTACCGCGTGCCGCAGCACATCGATGTTGGTATGTTTTTTTATCGGCGCGATTTGCTCGAAGCCGCGCATGAAGCGCCGCCGGAAACCTTCGATGACCTTGTCCGCGTTGCCCAAAAGCTCCAACACCCCGATCAACTTTGGGGTTACGTCTGGCAAGGGAAACAATATGAAGGTTTGATTTGCGATTTCATGGAGGTGCTCACCGGGTTCAGCGGTTTCTGGATTAACGCCGACACGAACGAAGTCGGGTTGGATCGACCTGAAGCAGTCCGGGCCCTCCAGTGGATGCACGATACGATTCGGCAAACCAGAATTTCGCCCCCTGGCACGACCGCTTACACCGAAGAAGAGAGCCGGCTGATTTTCCAGAGCGGTCGCGCGATTTTTTTGCGCAACTGGCCGTATGTTTGGAATACTTCGCAGCAGGTTGGCTCCCCGATGATCGGCAAAGTGGGAATCAAGCCGATGCCGGCAATGGCCAATGGGCATCCGTCCGCGACGCTCGGCGGATGGGGCATGTCGATAGCGAAAAATTCGCGGCACAAAGATGAAGCGTGGAAGTTTTGCGAATACGTGAGCGCGCTGCCGCAGGTAATGCGGGTTCAAGCACACCGCGGTAATCCGCCGGCAATCAAAGCATTTTACGAAAACAACAATGACCAGGCGTGGCGCGATATTTACCGCGTCATGGAAACGGCAGTAGTTAGGCCGCGCATTCCGCAATACGCGCAGGCATCGGACATCTTGCAGCGTTACGTCAGCGCCACATTGACCGAGCGAATGACGCCGGTTGACGCCATGAACGCGGCGGCGAAAGAAACCCGTTTGTTGCTAGGCCAATGAAAACGCGCGCGAGCGATCAGGCCTTCGGCGCGCTACTCATCTCGCCTGCGGCCGCTTTCGTGTTCTGCATCGCCATTTATCCCATCCTGCGCGTCCTGTGGTTGAGTTTCTTCACCCAGAACCTCGGCACCTCACTGGTTCCGAAGTTTGTCGGGATCGATAATTATATCCGGCTGGCTAACGACGGGCATTTTTTCGCCACCGTTCGCACGACCTTTTTCTTTACGTTTGTGTCGGTCGCGACCGAGCTCGTCGGCGGTCTCGGCTTCGCGCTCCTGCTCAATCACGAATTCCGTGGCCGGGTGGTGGCGCGTGCGGCGATGCTCGTGCCGTGGGCACTCCCGACCGCGGTGCTGGCATGGGCGTGGAGTTGGATTTTCAACGATCAATTCGGCGTGATGAACGATCTCCTTCGTCACCTCGGCATTCTGGTGCGACCAATCGCCTGGCTCGGCAGCGGATCGACCGCGTTGTTTGCGGTCATCTTCGCCGACGTATGGAAAACGGCGCCGTTTGTAATGATCATTCTGCTCGCGGGTTTGCAAAACATTCCCGGCGAGTTGTACGAAGCCGCCGCGATCGATGGCGCGAGCGTTTGGAAACGGTTTCGCTTCATCACCCTGCCGTTGCTCTTACCGTCGATTATGGTCGCGCTGCTTTTCCGCGCGATTCAATCGTTTGGAATTTTCGATCTCATCTTTGTCATGACCGGAGGCGGACCTGGCGGTGCGACCGAAACGCTCGCCATTTACACTTACAACACTTACCTGCGTTATCTTGATTTCGGTTACGGGTCGGCCATGATCGTGGCCAGCTTCGCCCTGATGTTGATCTTCACTGCGCTGGTTTACTGGCCGCTGGCGCGTATGCGTGCCCAATTCGCGAACGAATGAAACGTGCCGCTTTTTACGGGCTCATCTGGTTCGTCGTGCTCTGGTGCCTGGCGCCGTTTCTCTGGCAAATCGTGACTTCACTCAAATCGAACGCTGAAATTTCGGCCTTGCCGGTTACCTACATTCCGCATCAGCCCAGCTTGCAACACTACGAAGCGCTTTTCGTCCGGAAACCGTTCGCCCGTTATCTGCTCAATAGCTTCATGGTCTCCGCTACATCAACCATCCTGTGCGTCGGCCTCAGCGCGCTCGCCGCCTATGCCGTGTCCCGACTGCGGATGCGTAGCTCGCGTGCCATGCTCGCTGCGCTCATCGTCATCTCGCTCTTCCCGCCGATCATCTTCTTCTTTCCGCTTTACGAAATGATGCGCGCCGCGGGCCTGCTCAATAATCCGTTAGCGCTCATCATTCCGTACACGACATTCAATCTGCCGTTCTCAATCATCGTGCTAGCGACATTTTTCCGCACAGTTCCTTCCGACATCGAGGACGCGGCGAAGGTCGATGGCCTTGGCCGATTACAAATTCTCTGGCGGATCATTCTGCCGTTGTCGGCGCCGGCACTCGCGACCACCGCCATTCTCGTCTTCATCTTTGCCTGGAACGAATTTCTATTCGCACTCACCTTCATGACCAATGACCGCATGAAAACGGTTACCGCGGGCATCGCGACGCTCAGCGGCACCACCGTTCACGAGACGCCGTGGGGTCCGATCGCGGCGGCGGTCGTTGTCAGCACAATCCCGCTGATTCTGATCGTGGCAATTTTTCAGCGTCGTATCGTCCANGGTCTCACCGCCGGCGCGACTAAAGGTTGATCAGGATTAGGCGCTGACCCGACCTTTATTGCACATACTACGGCTTGACATGCGACCTGCCATAGGTGCCATATATGGTAGACATGCTGGTTCTCGCCCTTACGTGGGTCGGTTTGCTCTGCTGGATAGTCTGTTTTTGGTGGATGCATCGAATCTCCTCCCGCCAAAACGCGGTTCTCGAAGAGCTTCATCAAGTCACCAAACGCATCGAGCAGGTTGCCCGCTCCGAGCATGATCTGATTCAGGATGTCCACCCGCAGGTGAATGAAATCAAAGAGCGGGTCGAGACCGTTGCCAAAGCGGTGATCAATGATGAAGAGCAAGCAAAATAAGCCCGTTGCCGTCACTCCAACCCTATGGAGATAACGGCCCTGGGCGACTCAGCCCTTCTGCTACACGTTCGGCGAACCTTCGAAGATACGCCTAACGAAGCGCTCGATGAAGTTCTCGGGTATTCCGATTTTCTGCGTCGGGCCCAGTTGCCGGCTGTTGTGGAAGTGGCTCCGGCCTACACCACAGTTGCCTTGTATTACGATGCGAGCCGCGCGGTCGAAGCTGGCGCGGATCCCAGTGGCGTATTCGAATGGATGGCTGCGCGGGTGCAAACCGAGATTGCGAACGGAAACATTCGACTCAAGAGATCGCCGGGAAGCCCTATCGAAATCCCAGTCTGTTATGATCAGAAATTTGCGCCGGATCTCGACGAGGTAGCGAATCACGTGGGCGTGTCGACGGAAGAGATAATCGAGATGCACTCCGGCGCTGCCTATCGAGTAAGCTGTCTTGGATTTACTCCCGGTTTCCCTTACCTGAGTGGATTGCCAGCCCGCTTGGCTACGCCGCGGCGAGCGGTGCCCCGGAAAGAAGTTCCCACTGGATCAGTTGGTATCGGCGGCAATCAAACCGGTATCTATCCCATCAAATCGCCCGGAGGCTGGAACATCATCGGACGGACGCCGGTTAGACTTTTTACTCCGCAGAAGACTCCGCCGGCGCTGTTATGTGCGGGAGACAGGGTCCGGTTCCGGCCGATCAGCCGCGATGAATTCGACGACTTAGCAGGATAAAAGAATGCGATTCGGAGGCCGCCTCACTGTTCGACAACCCGGATTTTTCACTCTGGTTCAAGATCTCGGCCGGATCGGTTATCGGCGCTTTGGCGTGTCGGTGGGCGGCGCGCTTGATCCCCATGCATTGCGGATCGCGAATCTCCTGGTCGAGAACGAGACAGGCGCGGCCGGTCTCGAGATTACGTTCGGTGGTTTTCGCGCCCTGTTTGACGATCGGCGGTTGATCGCATGGTGCGGCGGTGCCTTCGATGTGCGAATCGGATCGATTGCGCTGCCTGCCGGCCACGTCGGTGCCATCGACGCCGGCGAAGAGTTGATTGTTAACCCGCCGAAGACCGGCTGCCGGGCGTGGCTCGCGATGTCTGGCGGCATCGAGCTGCCGAAAGTACTCGATAGCCGATCAACCGATCTTCGGGCCGAGTTCGGGGGGCTCGATGGACGGGTGCTTCGCGCCGGGGATGTAATTCCGCTCGGAACTCAGACTAACGGCGCGACCGAGGTGGCCGGTTTGTTGCGGAAGGAGAAAGTGTCGGCGTGGTCCGCACCGGCGAATTGGACGTCTACGGCTCACGTCTCACCGGTGCTTCGCTTCGTTCGCGGCGGTGACTGGGACCGCTTCGATCCATCCGCACACCAGATTATCGGCCATCAAATTTTCACCGTTTCGGCGGATTCCAATCGCATGGGTGCGCGTTTGGATGGGCCCTTGTTGTGGCGGAAGGATTACGCCGATTTGACCTCAGAAGCAGTCGTGCCGGGAACCGTGCAGGTGCCGCCGAACGCAAAGCCGATCCTATTGTTAGGCGATTGCCAGACGATCGGCGGTTATCCAAAGATAGCGCACGTAATTACAGTCGATCTGGCGGCCGCCGCTCAACTACGGCCGGGCGATTCGTTTCGATTTCGAGAGGTGTCGATGGCCGAAGGACACCGATTTCTTTTTCAACGCGAACGTGACCTTGGCCTGTTCCGAGTAGGGTTAGAGGCGCGGGCCGCATGAAGTCGGCCATAGATCTAAACTCCGATTTGGGCGAAGGCGCCGGGTTCGACCACGATCTTCTTCCTCTGGTGAGTTCCGCAAATATCGCCTGTGGCTTTCACGCCGGTGATGCCGACACAATGAAACGAACGATTTCAGCCGCACGCGCGCGCTCTGTGGCCGTCGGTGCGCACCCGAGTTTGTTCGATCGGGAGAATTTCGGTCGGACGGAATTAGCGGTGACACCGGAACAGGTTTATGACGCTGTCGCATACCAGTTGGGCGTCTTTCAGGCGATTGCTGGTGGCGAAGGAATGCCCGTTAGCCATGTGAAACCGCACGGTGCTCTATATAATATGGCTTCCCGGGACAATCNGTTGGCGGTGGCAGTCGTCCGCGCGATTGCCAGTGCAGATCGGGCGCTGCGATTGTTCGCGCCGGACCGAAGTGAGCTCGCCAAAGCAGCCGCCGAGATCGGTCTGACTGTTGTCGCGGAGGTGTTCGCGGACCGCAATTACATGCCTGATGGCTCGCTCGTGTCTCGCACTCGTCCGGATGCTTTGTTGTCCGATCCCGAAATCGCTGCGCAACGTGTTATCCGCGTGTTGCGAGAGTCCAACGTTCAATCGATCGATGGCAGCGACGTTGTGATCGACGCGGACACGGTGTGCGTCCACGGAGACACTCCCGGTGCGGTAGAATTCGCACGGGCATTGCGCGAGCATCTCATCAGCGAAGGCGTCGAAATCCGAGCGCCGCAATGATGCCCAGTTCGTGGCATCGGCCGCTGGCCGATGCTCCAATTAAAGTCATCGGCGAGCCGCCCCCGCTGCTAGAAGCAACCGCGCTGTGAACGCCGGTCCCACCTCACGAATGACTAATCCCGCGCCGCAGCTGGAGCGTCGCCTTGGGCTGCTCGATGCCACCATGATCGTGATGGGGTCGATGATCGGCTCCGGTGTATTCATCACCTCAGCGGAATCCGCGCGCCTGATCGGTTCACCTGGCTGGCTGTTGCTGGCCTGGACCGTTGCTGGTCTTTTGACGATCACCGGCGCGTTATGCTGTTCCGAACTAGCCACCATGATGCCGCACGCGGGTGGCGTTTACGTGTTCCTGCGGCAAGCGTACGGTCCCTCGTTAGGTTTTCTTTACGGCTGGACGTTGTTCCTGGTGATCCAAACCGGAACCATTGCTGCGGTGGCAATTGCGTTCGCGAAGTTTGTCGGCGTTTTCATCCCCTGGGTTGCGTCGGACCATTATCTCATTGTGCCATTTGGAATCGGAGGGCGCTACGCGGTCGGCTTTTCCAGCGAACAACTCGTGGCCGTATCGCTGATTGCTCTGTTGACGTGGACGAACACGCGCGGCCTGGAAGTTGGTCGGATTGTTCAGAACACATTTACCCTGACCAAGTCGGTGGCGCTTGCCGGCGTTGTGGCGGTTGGGTTGATATTTGGCTGGAACTCGCTGTCCGCGGCGCGTTCGTCGGCCTGGTGGGATCCGGTTGCTAATGGCTGGAGCGCCCAGATTGCTCAGCCAGGTCTAACTGTCGTGGGCGGAATGGCGATCGCAGTGCTGTTCGGAAAAGCGATGGTTGGGCCGGTATTTGCGCAGACCGCCTGGACTAACGTCACTTTTCTTGGAAGCGAAATCCGCAATCCCGGACGGAATTTAGCGCGGGCGTTACTTTACGGATGCGGGATCACTGTCGTTCTTTACGTGCTTGCTAACCTCGCCTACGTCGCGGTGCTCCCGTTGTCCGCCATTCAGAATGCGCCGCAGAATCGTGTCGCGGTAGCCATGATGAACGCGGTGTTCGGCCATCCCGGTGCGGTTTGCATGGCCGCTGCGATTATGATCTCGACGTTCGGCTGCAACAACGGACTGATTCTCGCCGGCGCCCGCGTTTACTTCGCCATGGCGCGGGACGGTTTGTTTTTCCGACGTGTGGCGACGACCAACAAGTATCGCGTACCGGCAATCGCCTTGATCGCGCAGGGTGTCTGGACCGCACTGCTGACATTACCGCGGACGGTCTCTGCCGATCCGGCCAGAGGCGCCCCTCGCTACGGGAATGTCTACACGCAACTCCTCGAGTACATCGTATCGGCGGATCTGGTGTTCTACGCTCTGCTTGCTGCGGCCGTGATCGTGCTTCGGAAAAAGTCTCCGGCAGCGGAGCGGCCGTATCGCACGTGGGGTTACCCGTTCGTTCCGGTCCTATCCATAGTCATCGC
>C688J18823_10000582_pt1 | contig 21403 bp, 22 predicted proteins | sample HopSoiMetagenom1_FD_18823 | JGI IMG/M metagenome (IMG submission 18823) | reverse complement strand
AATGCTGAGCTGGTCGGCGCGCTGCATTTCGGCGTTGGTCAGAACTTCCATGCCACTTCCCTGTCCAAAAGCCTGCTCAACAGGCACGTTCCGCGCCGGCCCATGCAACGGAACAGCGATCTGCACAGATATTGAACCGTTTGCCTATTTCGTAGTCTGCGGTATTTTGTGCGGGTCGGCGCCACCTATCAGAGCTGCACGTTAAAAGGCTGATAACGCTCCAATAATCAGGGCATTTGCAACTTGGCATAGACCCTGCTTTCGCGGAAGTCGCTTCGGTTCGTCGTGCTCACTGGCATTTATCAGGGTGTGGCCGGCCGTTGTTGCCGGACTGGTCAGGGATCCCGGCATAGCGAAGACAAGATCGTGCGTCATGAAAAGCGCATCCTGACGAAGACGTTGCTATTTGTTCGAAAGGCCGGGAGGCGCGCAGTGAAGAAAATCGAAGCCATCATCAAGCCATTCAAGCTCGACGAGGTGAAGGAAGCGCTTCAGGAAGTCGGCCTTCAGGGCATCACCGTCACCGAAGCCAAGGGCTTCGGCCGGCAGAAGGGTCACGCCGAGCTGTACCGCGGCGCAGAATACATCGTCGACTTCCTGCCCAAGGTGAAGATCGAGATCGTGATCGGCGACGATCTGGTCGAGCGCGCCATCGACGCAATCCGCCGCGCCGCGCAAACCGGGCGCATCGGCGACGGCAAGATCTTCGTCTCCAACATCGAAGAGGCGATCCGCATCCGAACCGGCGAATCCGGGCTGGACGCTATCTGAGCCGGGTGCTATCCCGCATTTTGCGACATTCTGACAAGAAATAGGCTGCTTCGGCGGCCTCATTTTGTTTGTGCCTCGCGCGCCTCAAGAAGCGTGAACACGGTCGCTTGAAGTTTGGAAACCGACCCGCAGAGCCAAAAGGGGTATGCATGAAGACCGCCAAAGACGTCCTGAAATCGATCAAGGACAACGACGTCAAATACGTCGACCTGCGCTTCACCGATCCGCGCGGCAAGTGGCAGCACGTCACCTTCGACATCAGCATGATCGATGAGGACATTTTCGCCGAAGGGACGACATGTGCCTGATGCCCGACCCGGTGACCGCGACGATCGATCCGTTCTTCGCCGAAACCACCATGGTCATCACCTGCGACGTGCTCGAGCCGACCACCGGCGAGCGCTACAACCGCGACCCCCGCGGCATCGCCAAGAAGGCCGAGGCGATGGTGAAATCGTCTGGCGTCGGCGACACCGTGTTCTTCGGCCCCGAGGCCGAATTCTTCGTGTTCGACGACGTGCGCTACCAGACCACCCCCTACAACACCGGCTTCAAGCTCGACTCCTCGGAACTGCCGATCAATTCGGACACCGAGTATGAGGGCGGCAATCTCGGCCACCGCATCCGCACCAAGGCCGGCTACTTTCCCGTGCCGCCGCAGGACTCCGTGCAGGACATGCGCTCGGAAATGCTCGGCGCCATGGCCAAGATGGGCGTCAAGGTCGAAAAGCATCACCACGAAGTCGCTTCCGCCCAGCACGAGCTCGGCATGAAGTTCGACACCATGACGCTGATGGCCGACCAGATGCAGATCTACAAATACTGCATCCACCAGGTCGCCCACATCTACGGCAAGACCGCCACCTTCATGCCGAAGCCGGTCTATGGCGACAACGGCTCGGGCATGCACTGCCACCAGTCGATCTGGAAGGACGGCAAGCCGGTGTTCGCCGGCAACAAGTATGCCGACCTCTCGGAGACCTGCCTCCACTACATCGGCGGCATCATCAAGCACGCCAAGGCGATCAACGCCTTCACCAACCCGTCGACCAACTCCTACAAGCGCCTGGTCCCGGGCTATGAAGCCCCCGTGCTGCTCGCCTACTCCGCGCGCAACCGCTCGGCCTCCTGCCGCATCCCGTATACGGCAAACCCGAAGGCCAAGCGCGTCGAAGTCCGCTTCCCCGACCCGATGGCCAATCCCTATCTCGGCTTCGCCGCGATGCTGATGGCCGGCCTCGACGGCGTCAAGAACAAGATCGATCCGGGTCCGGCGATGGACAAGGACCTCTACGACCTGCCGAAGGAAGAGCTGAAGCAGATCCCGACGGTATGCGGCAGCTTGCGCGAGGCGCTGGAAAACCTCGACAAGGACCGCGCCTTCCTCAAGAACGGCGGCGTGTTCGACGACGACTTCATCGACAGCTTCATCGAGTTGAAGATGACCGAAGTCGAGCGTTTTGAGATGACCCCGCACCCGGTCGAATTCGACATGTACTATTCGCAGTGATCTCGCGCGGCGTTCGCGCCGCCGGTATCACCGTCCAACGATGCGAAAGGCGCCCCTTGCGGGGCGCCTTTTGTTTTTGGGAAGTCCGCTGTCCCGTAGCCCTTAGGATGAGGGGAGCGCAGCGATACCCATCACCTTCGGGGTATATTGCAAGCATGATGGGTTTCGCTTCGCCCTACCCATCCTACAGTTGTGAGCTCCGCAGCGCGATCTTGCGGTTCCGAAATCGCAGAGATGTCAAAACTTCTCCCAAATCGTGGCGGCGATTGTCGCTTTTAGACCGTGCTGGCGGGATATGGTGGACGCGATCAATGAGAGGCGGCATCGACCAAATGACGACAGACAATGGCTTTCAGCCGGATCGTCCTCCGATCTTTCTCTCCAGGCATCCGGAAGAAGCCGGGCAGCCAGATATCGGGAAGGGTTGGGACGTAGCGACGATCTCGTCGCGAATTCTCAAGACGAGTATTTTGGCTGTCGTAGTGACGGCGATCGGCATCGCTGTTCTATCGGTCGGAAACCCGGTCATGCTCGTTGCGAACGTGACGGATTGGTGGATCGACAAACCTGCGCTTCAGCCTGATGCCGATCCGGCGACGTCAACAACTCAAACAATTGCCGGCACGCAGGATTCGCCGACGACAACGACGGACGCGCCGCAGCGCGAGGAAATTGCTGCGGTTGTGGAACCTGCCGAGCCAACGCAGGCCGAGGCTGCCGTTCAAAGGCAAGCCGAGGTCGGTCGGCGCCAGGCCGAGAACAGCCAGCCAATCGCTGCCGAGAGCAAGCCGGCCCTCACTGAAGAATTGTTCAAGCAATTCCAAGCCTGGGCAGCAGAAGAAGAAACGCGGAAACAGGCCGGGTCCGCGCAAGCTGCGCCCGTGCGGGTGGCGCAAGATGGTCCGGCGCAGGCACGGCCCGCGAAGAAGCACCGGCGGGTTCACTCCGTGCAAAATGCACGCGCGGAGATCCGTCCCCAGCGACATCATCGCGCAAGGGTCCGGGAGCAACAGCTAGATGCACGGGAACAGGTCCCGCCCGTGGCCGACCCCCGGGCACCGGATCCGTCTATGCAAAGTGCGCAGCCACCGACGTTCCTGCAAAGCCTGGGTATTCGCAACTAGCCAGGCTTGATCGGGGAAATGCAAAAAAGGCGCTCGTTCGGGCGCCTTTTATGTTTCGATCATCCGACGCTTGTCGGACTATCCGGATCGCTCCTTCGTCACCGCGGTAAGATTCATCGTCAACAATACGCCGGGCTTGGGCAGTTCCCGGACTGAAATGACCGTGCGCGCCGGCCTGCGATCTCCCATGATCTCGACATAGGCGGCGTTCATCGCCTCGAAGTCGGACATGCGCTGCAAGAAGATATTGATGTGCGTGACATGGCTGAGGTCGGAGCCCACGGCATCAAGCATCACGATGAACGATTTCAGGATTTGCCGTGTCTGGGCGCCGACGTCCGTTCCCGCCAACTGTCCCGTCGTCGGGTCGACGCCGGCGGTGCCCCCGATCCAGATGTGTTCGCCAACCTTGGCGATGTGACTATAAGGACCGATCGGTGTCGGCGTGTTCGGTGGTGTGAGCGTCTCCACGCGTGATTTCATTTGCATGCCCTGCATTGCGACATCCGCATATAACAACCCGCCGCCATCCTACATTCTGTGACGCCGCAACCAAATGGCTATTAGTTGGCCGACCGCCTCCGCCACGACTAAACGGGCGAAGGCGGAAAGCAAGCGTAGTCCGGATGAGCGAAAGCGACATCCGGGATTTCCGCGGATCCCCGCATATCGGTGCGCTCATGCGGGCTACTTGCTACCGAGCTACGCTTTTGCCATCCGCCTTCCGTCGTGACCGATCGGTCCAAAAGTCGTCGCGATCATTTCCGCAGTCGGCTTCATGCCACCAAGGCTCCAGTTCGCAGGCTCTCCCTCCTCGATCTTGACCCAGACCGACTTGCGGAATTCCGGATTGCCCTGCCCTTCGATCTCGACCATCAGATCGGTGATCCGCTCCAGCAGCGCTTGCTTCTGCCCGATGTCCAGAATGCCCCTGACGGTCGAAACGGTGATGTACGGCATGGTTGTTCTCCTCTGGCGCTAACGCGCGTTGTGACGACGCCTCTGAGAATCGCTGGCGCACTTCCTGGCGCTCTATCGCGCCGCCCCCCCGTACGAAGGAGTGGCGGATAAGACAGAGATCAGGCAATATCCGCCACGCGTTCACACCGCCTGCCTGGAGGCCCCCGTGAAGCTCTCGATTTTGGTGCTCGAAGGCTGCATGAACTCGGCCGTGGCCGGGGTCGCCGACCTCCTGACGCTGACCAACCATGTCATGCATCTCAGAGGCAACAAGGTCCGCTTCAGCTGGCAGACACTGTCGCTCGACGGCAAACCGGTGCGGATGGGAGGCGGACTGACCTTCCCGGTGGACGGCGCCATCGGCAAGCGCGGCCCCTGCGACGCCATCCTGGTGCCCGGAAACCTCGTCGATCACACGACGATAGAGCGACTGAAACCGCAATACGCGCAAGCGGGCGCATGGCTGCGCCGGCAACACGCCGCAGGGCGATTGATCGGCGCGTTTTGCAGCGGCGTGTTTCTGCTCGCGGAAGCCGGGCTGCTGGATGACCGCCGGGCCACCACCACATGGTGGCTGCAAAGCGAACTCAAACGGCGTTTTCCGAAAATAGATCTGGCGAGCGATGCCGTCGTCACCAGCGAGGATCGCATCGTTTGCGCGGCCGGACCGATGTCTTGGGTCGACCTGTTGCTGCGGTTGATCGAAATGGTCGAAGGGCACGAGACGGCAAGGCTATGCGCCGACTACGCGGTGATCGATACGGCCCAACGGACCCAGGCGGACTTCATGCCGCTCGGTTACGTGCTCACGCGAGATCCGCTGCTGGTCAAGGCCGACATGCTGGTCCGTCGCGCAGACAAGGCGCAGATGACCGTTCGTCGTCTGGCGGATGCACTGGGCCTGAGCGAACGCACCCTGAATCGCCGGTTCATCGAACTGACGCACGAACCGCCGCAGGCCTTCATCATGCGCCGGCGGATCGAACATGCCCGCACCTTGCTGGAAACGACGGCGCAATCGATCAAGACGATTGCCCACTCGATCGGTTACGAGGACGAAAGCAGTTTTCGCAAGGCGTTTCGCAAACTCGCGATGATGTCTCCGCAAGCCTATCGGGCGCGGCGAGCGATCCGTCCGGCATAGCAGTGCCGGAGAGGCCACAACCAAAAGCTATTTCTTCTCCGGCGGATTTTCCTTCAAAAAGCGCTCGAGGTCTTCCTGCACCGAATACGGCAGCGGGATCGGGTCGCCCATGTGGTCGATCGCGCGGTCGAGGCAGAGGCGCACCATGCGCGCAAGCTCGGCCTTGCGGTACGGCTTGGTGAGCAGCAGCACGCCCTCGCCGAGACGGCCGCTCGAATCGAACGCGCCGAACGTATTGCCCGAGGTGTAGAGCACCCGGAGCGGCCGGCGCAGTTCGGCGACCTTTTGCGCGAGCTGCCGGCCGTTCATGGCACCGGGCATGACGATGTCGGTGAACAGAAGGTCGAACGTCGCGCCCGCATTCACCCGTTCGAGCGCCTCGGCCGCGTTGGACGCGGTGATGACCGTGTAGCCGAGACTTTCGAGACGGCCGGTGACATGTGCCCGCACGACATCGTCATCTTCGACACACAGGATGGTTTCCGAACCGCTGCGCAGTTCGTCATCTTCAGACGGCGAGGCATCGCTTGCGGCAATCGCGTCCGCAGGCCCGACGTCGGCCTTCGGCAGATAGATGCGGAAGCAGGCGCCCTGCCCCTCCTCGCCGTCGACCACGATGCCGCCGCCGGATTGCTTGGCAAATCCGAACACCATGCTCAGCCCAAGCCCCGTGCCGGTGCCGAACTGCTTGGTCGAAAAGAACGGCTCGAAAATCCTGTCGCGGATGGCAGGTGGAATGCCGGCGCCGCTATCGACAACCTCGATGGCGACGTAGTCGCCCGCGCCGAGATCGTCTATTTCCGCGTCGCATGCATCGCGCGTGAAATTTCCCGTCCTGAACAGCAGCCTGCCCCCGTCAGGCATGGCGTCACGGGCGTTGATGGCGAGATTGACCAGCGCCGAAGTGAGCTGGCTGCGGTCGACCAGGGCCGGCCAGGCCTTGTCGCTCAACGCCGTCTCGATCTCGATCTGCCTTCCGAGCGTCGGCGCCAGCAGCTTGACCACCTCCTCGATCAACGCATTGACGTCGGTCTCAAGCGGCCGCAACGGCTGCTTTCTGGCAAAAGCCAGCAGGTTTGCCGTAAGCTGCGACGCCCGGTCAGCTGCGTCATTGATCATCTTGGCGATCGAGGCCAGCGCCGGATCATGCTTGACGCCGTCGGCCAGGATCTCGATCGTGCCGGTGATCACGGTGAGCATGTTGTTGAAGTCATGGGCGATGCCACCGGTCAACTGCCCGACAGATTCCATCTTCTGCGCCTGGAACAATTGTTCTTCCGCGGCGCGCTTTGCGGTGATGTCCCTGACGAAGGCGTTGATGATGTAGCCGTCACCGCTGCGCAGCGCCGTCAGCGACACCTCGGCGAAAAATTCGCTTCCGTCCTTGTGCAGCAGCGGCGTTTCGTATCGCCCGCCGGCGGCGTCGCCCGATGCCTCGCTCAGAAAGCGGTCGACCCATTGCCGGTGCACGGGGCGTTGCGCTTCCGGAAACACAAGTTCCTCCACGCTCCTGCCAAGCGCCTCAGCACGCGTCCATCCCATCAACGCTTCGGCGTGCGGGCTCCAGTCGAGAATGACGCAGGATCCATCGGTCTGGACGAACGCATCGAGCGCATTTTCCACGATCGCCTGCGCCATTCGCTCGCGGTCGGCGAGCGCCTGATAGGCGCGCGCCTGCTCCGTCTCCGCGCCGGCAATCGCTGGCTTCGTACCCGCAGGCGGCGGCTTGCGCAGAACATTGCTGATACCGGCGGCAAGCGCGATCGCGAGCACCGCCGCAATTCCACCACCGGCCAGCGCCGCGCTGATGATCGACGTCGACACCGCGCGCGGAGGCGCATCAGCAACGAAATAATAGGCGAATCCGCCGACCATGCATGACGTCGCCACGACCAGAAAAACCATCGCGAGCGCGAGGCGGCCTGATATCTTCATAGCCTCCCCCCGGTCGCGAAGTAATGGACAAGCACCGGCTTTTTTCAGGCCATATCGGCCACAGCGGGCAATGCTGCAGCGCCTCCTCGTTGCTTACCCGACTTCAGGTTTGCGATCCCACACTTTCCGGCCCGTAGAAGTACGGAGGGCCCTTGGTACGGGTCACCGCGATGATTCGTCCAGCGCATCTCGGATTGTATATTTGATCAATAGTTTCTTTAAGTTGCAATCGCTTCCGGCGTATTTCCTACCCTGGAGGATGGCGGCATCACACGCCGAAGATCTTGGTGTAGCGCGCCTTGATCTCCTCGCTTTGCGCCTGCACCTGCGCCGGATCAGCCTTGAGCAGCTTCAGACTGGAAAGCGGGACGTGCTCGCCCTTCTCCTTGACCTGTGCATGAAAGGAGCGATGCGCAAAGACGTCGACCAGCATCTGCTGGGCTTCCGCGCTGAAGAAGAAACTCTGGAACAGCCTTGCCGCGTTCGGATTCGGCGCGCTGCGGAAAATGCCGGATGGAACGATGATCAGCGGCGATCCTTCGGCAGGATACACCACCTCCACCGGTTTGCCCTGGTCCTTCAGCAGCACGAGATTGTAGTCGTTACCATCGGCCATCACGGCACGCTCGCCGAGCAGGATCTTCTTGGGCGGATCGGCCGCCGATTGCACCTGCATGACCTTTTGCTGCGCAAGCTTTTCCAGATACGGCCAGCCGAGATCGCGCGCCAGCACAAAGGTTGCGGTCAGGATGGCGCCGCTATAGCCGGGATGCCCCTTGACCATCTTGCCCTGCCATTTCGGATCGAGCAGATCGGCATAGCTCTTCGGCGCATCCTCGCGCTTGACGAGGTTGGTGTTGTAGCCGATCGCCTCGGTCCACGCGCAGGACGTCGCGTACAGGCCGTCGGGATCGAACTGATCGGCCGGAAAATGTCTGGCGACGTCGGCCGGAACGTACGGCGCCAGCCAGTCGTTCTTCTTCCATTCGAGATAATGCGCGGGATCGGTCGAGTTGGCGACGTCGACGGCCTTGATGCCGCTGCCNTGTTCCTGCGCGATGCGCTGGAAAATCCGCTCCGCGCCGGAACGCTCGACCCGCACGGCGATCCCGGGATATTTCGCCTCAAAAGTCCGNGCCAAACGTTCGGCGGTGTTGAGTTCAAGCGCCGAATAGAACGACAGCTTGCCCTCTTTCCTGGCGGCGTCGATCAAGGCCGGCGTCACCTCCGCCGCCGGCGGCGTCGCGGCCCTCGCTGGGGCGGCAAACAGCAAGCTTGCCGCCGAAGCCTTCAACAGGTCGCGTCTTGTCCACTTGCCGTTCCGCATCGCAATCCTCCCGGGTNCCGTGAGACCGTTGACCGGCCTCGGTGTTGGGNAGGAGGATAACAGGAATGGCGCAGCCCGTTCCAGCGGCCTACGCGAATGGCAGGTGGCCGTTCATAGCCCGGAAGGCGTTCAGGCTCTCAACGCGAAACGAAGAAGCCGCCTCGATCTGATAAGCTGCGGCTCAACGCTGGTATCACTTCAGCTTGTACGTACCGGTCTGATGATTGCAGTCCTGAAACGTTCCGTCCTTGATGGCCCGAAACGGTCCCAGCGGTTCGACCGTGCCCGACATGACCATGCCTTCATATTTTCCAGTGCCGGCAACGTGCGTCCTAATCGTCTTTCCGTCACCAGTCGAAAATGACGAAAGCCGCTTGTCGCCATCCACATCGGTCGCCTCGCATAGGTTGGCTCCCGTGATCTTCCCGTCAAGCGAGGCATTCATCCCCACGCAGCGGAAAGTGTTCTTGTCGAACATGCCTCCAGCAGGATTGCTGCGGATGGAGCCCGTCAGTTCATAGCTTGATCCGGAGTGGCTTTTGGAGAACGCGATCTGGCTGTTTATGCCGGACCAGCAGGCGGTGTAGTCGTAGCTGCCCTCCTTTGGAAGCTCAGCCGAGAATGCGGAAAATGGCGAAGCAACGATGAGCAAGGCTATGCATACCTGTGCATGGCATTCCCCTCCTGAAAGCGTTTTAGATGTCTGCCCCCGTTGCCAGCGTATTCTGCGTTTGCGCAGCCGCTTTGACATAGATCATCCGAATTTGAGGTGTGTGCCTACCGTGAGGGCGTGAGGTCACGAGCAGATCGCGCCGCGCTCGCAATGACGAAAACCACCGTCATCACCCGGCCTGCCCGCGATCCCGTATTCCGGCGAAAGCGGTGATTAAACCGATGAGCCTCGGCGTACTGGATCCCCCGCATGCGCGGGGGATGACGGTGTCGTGTGCGGCGATTCCATCCCGGTCATTGCTACGCCGCCCGCTTGTGCGCCTTGAGCGCCTCGCCGAAGGCCTCGAACAGTTTTCGGTTGATCGGGTTGCGCTGCGGGTCGTACTCGGCGTGCCACTGGACACCGAGGGCGAAGCTCGCGGCGTCCGCGATCCGGATCGCCTCGATGGTGCCGTCTTCGGCGATGCCTTCGATCACGACGCGCTCGCCGGGTTCGAGGATGCCCTGCCCGTGCAGCGAATTCACCCGGATGGTCTCGCAGCCGAGCAGGCCTGCAAACGCGCCGCCGGGCGTGAGGTGGACGTCGTGGCGGTCGGCGAACACCACGGTGGGATCGGGGTGGATTTCGCCGTTCTCCAGCCGCGGCATGCGGTGGTTCATGCGGCCGGGGATCTCGCGGATTTCCGGGTGCAGCGAACCGCCGAAGGCGACGTTCATCTCCTGCAGGCCGCGGCAGATGCCAAAAATGGGGACGCCGCGGGCGACGCAGGCCTCCGTCAGCGCCAGCGCGACGTCGTCGCGGTGGATGTCGTAGGGCTCGTGCTTCTCATGCGGCTCGGTCTTGAAGCGCGTCGGGTGAACATTGGCCCGCGCGCCCGTCAAAATCACCCCGTCGACAACGTCGAGCAGCGCGCCGATGTCGGTAATCTCGGGCGAACCTGCAAACATCAGCGGCAGCGCCCCCGCCACGTCGGTGACGGCGCGCAAATTGCGCTCTCCGACCATCTGCGTCTGGAAACGATTTTCGACGCGATGGGCGTTCGCGATCACACCGACCACGGGCCGCCTCATCGCAGAAATTCCGCTGTCATTGTCCTGTGCAAAAATCTTCCGGGTTGAGCCATGATCGGAGAAGATAATGCCTGCGAGGGGGCGGCGGATCAACCCGATATGCTCTCCACTTCTGCTTCACAGCCCCGCGAGAATATCAGGACGCGCCGGCAAGTTTGGCATCGAGATAGGCGCCGAGGATGAGTTTTAGTTCTTCGAGCAGCCTGACGCGCTCCGCCGGCCTGCTGCGATCGAGATTGGCGGCTAAAGCGCCCGTGATGTCCGACCAGGCGGCAAGCATGCGCCGGCGATCGTCTTTCGACAGCTTCGGAAACGCCTCGGCAAACACCCGATCCAGGTGGTCGATGAGGGTGCGGCGAAGTTCGCGCGCCAGGCCGTCAAATCGCGGGTGCGCCGGACTGCCAGAAAATACGCAGATAAAGGCCGAGGTCTCCGCTTGAATGCCCGCGATCCCCTCCACAAGCCGCGCGATAAAGGCCCGGCGGTCCTGTGCAGCGCCAGCCGCGTCCAGTTTCTCGTTCGCCAGCCTCACGATGCGATCCTGAAACTGTTCGACCAGCGCGGCGACGATGTCGTCCTTGGTTTCGAAGAATTGATAGATCGAGCCGACCGGGACCTTGGCGCGCTCCGCGATCAGATTGGTCGAAAGGCCGTCGTAACCCACCTCACCCAACAGGGCACCGGTGGCCTTGAGGATGTCAGCCACCCGCTCCCGGCTGCGCGCCTGGGTGGGAAGCTTGCGCAAGCCGGTGCGCTTGCTGCTTGCAGAATTGGCCATGGCCTCTCCTATCAGGTCGTTGACAACATGAACAGATACTCATATTCTTCTTAATATGAATATATACTCATATTCATATTGCCGCGCAGCTTGATCGGAGAAGGTTCACGATGGGCGTCCTCAACAACCTGGGCCTCCGGCGCCCGGCGCCGCCGCCAATCGCGGCAACAGGCAAATTTCAGCTCGATGGTGTTACTGTCGTCAATCCGATGCTGGACCGGCGCAGCAACGCCACCATTGAAGTCTCGAATGGAGCGGTCGTCGCCATTGCGAACACGCAGGCCCCGGCCTCGCGCGATTTTGCGGGCTGCTTCGCCCTGCCCGGCCTGATCGACATGCATGTCCATCTGCCGCCGGACAATGCCTTGAGGCTGACGCCGTCGGCGGCGCTGCTCTATCTCCAGCATGGCGTGACGACCATTCGCGAGGCCGGCGACCTCGACGGCACCGCCGTTGCTGCTGCGCGAAGGCTAGAGCGCGACGGCGCGCATCCCGTGCCGCGGTTGTTCTCCTGCGGTCCCTTCGTCGGCGCCGGCAAGGCCGGCTTCAAGAACACCATCCTGCTTGAGGATGCCAGCGCGCGCGCCGCCGACGCGGCCGCGGTCCGGGTCAAGGCGACCGGCGCGACGTTCCTGAAGTTCTATGAAGGCTTGACCGAACCGATGATCCGCGCACTCGAGCAGGCCTGCGCCAGGCACGGCCTCAAGATGATGGGCCACGTCCCGGCAGGGATGCGTTACGAAGACGCCCGCATTGCCGAGGTGCAGCATTTTTTTGGCGTTCCCCTGCCGCAAACGCTCGAGCGCGATACGCTCGTCAATCGCTCCTGCGACTGGCACGCCGTCGACGAACGCCGGATGGACGAGATCGTCGAAGCAACGATGAAGCATGGTATCGCCAATACACCGACCATCGTCACCAACCAGCAGATGCTCTGCTACCGGGATTTCGATATCGCGCGGCGCGCTCCGGCGATGCGCAACGTGCCGCCGTTCTACCTCGACGTGATCTGGCATCCCGAGCGCGGCCGATTCGGTAACCGGATGGCACGCGACTATCTGGAGCGGCAGGTGGTGCCGGCGGTCGCAAAGAAGCAACGGCTGACCAGGATGCTGTTCGATGCCGGCGCGCGATTGTTTCTGGGAACGGACGTCGCGCAGCCATTCGTCATCCCCGGCGCCAGCCTGCAGCAGGAAATGGCCTTGTTTGTCGAGGCCGGTATCAGCATCGAGCAGGTCTGGAAACTTGCGACGCGTGATGCCGGCGACAGGCTCGGTATCGAGGGATTGGGGCGTATCGAGGCCGGTGCTCCGGCCGACATTCTACTGTTTCGCCGCGATCCGACCCAAAGCCTCGACAACCTTGCAAGCCTGGAGGGGGTCATTGCGGCAGGCAGGCTTTACCGGTCAGCTGACCTTGCACAAGCGCTGCATGCGAGCACGGCTTATTTCAACTCACCCCTGATCAAGCCGCTCGCGCGCCGCGGAGCCGAACAAGCATTGGCGCGGGCGCTCGGAGCTGCCCGAACATGACGCGGACCCGCCGCTACTTTCGCGTGAAAGCCTCCAGGGCGTCGATCCCGTCGATACCCGGCAAACCGGCCGCGCGAAGCGCTTTGGCAGCCGAATCGCCGGCACCATTCAGCCACGGCAATTTCGCCTGGATTCCGCGCGTAACCGGCTCGCCCAGCACACCGCCGAAATCGAGCGGCCAGTATCCGTTCGGCACGACTTCGGCCGATATCCCCTGCAGCCGATAACCCTTGCCGAACACCGCTTCGGCATCGTCCGGCGTCACCACCCGCGCGGTGCCGGGATTGGCCGGATCGGCGAAGGCGATGAGCACCGGGACCAGCGCGCCCTTCACCGGCACTGTGCCGGTCAACCGGCTCATCTCGCTGAACGGCACGCGCTTGCCGGCGGCCTCCATATAGGCCCGAAAGGCCACGTAGTTCATGTCATCAAGGACGAGATTTTTGTCGACATGCGCCAGTAGCGCGACGAGGTTCTTGCCCTGCCCGAGATCGACGAAAACGGCATCACCCAAAGTCCGGGTCTGGCCGCGGCGGGTGTAGCTGCGATCGGGATGGACGGCCATCACGCCGGAGGCCGATTTGCGGCCCTCTGGCGTCTCGACCTCGAGCGTCAGGCGATATTTGTGGGCAGGCCGGTTGATCCTGATCTGGTCGCCAATCACGAGCGCCGCCAATAGCGCAAGCGGGCCGAACCATTTGAAATTCATCGCGTCCTCACCGGCCCGCCATATCAGGTTGATGTACCGCTTGGCATACCGGGTGTGGCAGCGTCAAACCGGCGCGTGCTCGCCCGCTTGATCCCGGCGGCGTTTTGGCGAAAGACTGGCTGGATATTCTGCGAGAAGGAATCAACGTGACAGGTCCGGCTGATAATCGCCTTCAGGCCCGCAACGATCTGGCGTGGGCGATATCGGTCGGCGGCATCGGCGTCGTGCTGTTCGCCGCGCTGCTCGCGTTCACCTGGCAGTTCGCCGCCACGCTGTTTTTGATATTTTCCGGTGTCCTGCTCGGCGTCGCCCTCAACGCCATGAGCAACCTGCTTGGGCGCGTGGTGCGGCTGCCGCATGCGCTGCGGCTGACGGTGGTCTGCCTGGTGGTCGCGGGCATGTTGTCGGGCATTGTCTTTCTCGGCGGCACCACGATCGCCCAGCAGACCACGGCATTGAGCAATACGCTCAAGTCGCAGCTCGTCAGTGTCAAAGGCTTTCTGGAAAGAAACGGCATCGACACCAGCTTCTTCGACTTCGGCAGCCTCTCGTCTCCGTCCGATGATGCCGCACCGGCACCCAGCGCGACGCCGCACACGCTTCCCAGCGCCGGCACGATCGCAGCCAGCGGCGGCGCCATCTTCAGCCAGAGCCTGAAACTGATTCTCGGTACCGCAAGCGCCGTCGGAAACTTCTTCATCGTGCTGTTTCTGGGAATAGCCTTTGCGACCCAGCCCGGCGTCTACCGCGACGGACTGCTGTTCATGGCGCCGGCCAAGCACCGCGCGCGCGCCACAGTAATCGTCGACCGGATCGGCGAGACGCTGGATCGCTGGCTGATCGCGCAGATCATCACCATGGTGGCGGTGTTTCTGGTCACCTGGATCGGGTTGTCGATCATCGGCATCCAGAGTTCGTTCATCCTGGGCATCCAGGCAGGACTGCTCGCCTTCATCCCCACCGTCGGTGCGATCCTCGGCGGGCTGATCGTGGTGCTGGCGAGCCTTGCCTCGGGATGGGTCGCAGCGCTCTCCGCCTTCATCCTGTTCCTCGGCGTGCACGCGCTGGAAAGCTACGTGCTGACGCCGATCATTCAGCGCCAGGCGCTGGATATCCCACCGGCCACACTGTTTGCATTCCAGATCCTGCTCGGCGTCGTGTTCGGCATCTGGGGGCTGGCGCTCGCGCTGCCGCTGATGGCGATCGCCAAGGTGATGATCGACCATTTCAAGGCGGAAGCAGTGCCGGCGGTGACGGCCTAGGAATTCAGCCGGCCGTGGTCAGCACCGTCTCGGTGTGCTCGACCTCGGGAGGCGCCGCAAAATACTGCCCGACCAGCCCGCGCCAGGCGGTGAAATCCTCCGAGCCGCGAAAATCGACGGTGTGATTTTCCAGGGTCTCCCACTGCGCCATCAGCCGGTAACGCTGCGGCTTCTCGATCGATTTGTGTAGTTCAAACCCCTTGCCGCCCTTGGCCCGCAGGAACAGCGGACGCGCCTTGGCAACGGCAGCCTCAAAATCCTTCTCGGTACCGGGCTTGACGTCGATTTGTGCGATTTCAGTGATCATCGGAGTTACGCCTTCTCATGAGAATTGGCGTGTCTAACCCAGCCGCCCAAAAAGCAAAAGGCAGATGCAACGCACATCCCTTGCTGCGACGCACGCGCATCACGCGTGACGAAGTCGCCCGAGCGACATGCTCTCGCCTCAACCCTGGTTTGGTGTAGGATCGCGCCAAATAACGAGCGACAAGCTCATGGTCACGGGGAGAGAAACGATGAATCTCGGTCGGATCCTGTTGTCTTTCACCCTGGCTGCGGCGGGCGTACTCAGCATGACGGCGGGAACGTTGCATGCGCAGCAGCCCCCGGCGGTCGCCATCGACAATGACGACATCGGCGGCGTGGTAGCTGGACCCAACGGCCCGGAAGCCGGCGTCTGGGTGATCGCGGAGACGACAGAGCTACCGACGAAATTCGCCAAGATCGTCGTCACCGACGATCAGGGCCGCTACGTGATCCCCGACTTGCCGACCAATGTGAACTATTCCATCTGGGTGCGCGGCTACGGGCTGGTGGACTCACCCAAGCGGCGCGCCAAGCCCGGCCAGCAGGTCAATCTCACGGCGGTGCCGGCCCCGAACGATGCGGCGGCGGCCCATTATTACTCGGCGATCTACTGGTACACGCTGATGAAGATCCCGCCGGCGAAGGATTTCGGCGGCTCAACCGACATCCCGAAGGAGATCACGCAGGACATCTGGCGCCAGCGGATGAACAATGTCGACTGCATCGGCTGCCATCAGCTTGGCCAGGAATCCACGCGCACGATCCCGGGCGCGTTCGGCGAATTCAAATCAGGCGAGGAAGCCTGGATGCGCCGCGTCTCCTCGGGTCAGACCGGGGAATGGATGACAAATCGGCTCGCGGGACAGCTTGGTGGCGTGCCGTTCAAATATTTCGGCGACTGGACCGACCGGGTCGCCAACGGCGAGTTGCCGAAATCCAAGCCGCCGCGGCCGGCAGGAATCGAGCGCAACGTCGTCATCTCGTCGTGGGAGTGGGCGACGGAAAAGCATTTCGTCCATGATCTGATTTCCTCGGACCGGCGCAATCCGACGGTCAACGCCTACGGCCCGCTGTACGGCGCCAACGAATACTCGTCCGACGACATGCCGATCCTCGATCCGAAGACGCACAAGGTGACGTTCTCAAAAATGCCGGTCGCAGATCCCAATGCGCCGGAGTCTTTCGGACCCCCGCTCCATGGCACGGCCGTGCTCAATCCGGTCAGCCCCTCGGCCTATTGGGGTGAAGAGAAGATCTGGAGCCAGCGGGCCAACAATCACAACAGCATGTTCGACAAGAAGGGCCGCGTGTGGCTGGCGGCGGCGGTGCGTGGCATCGAAAATCCGGCTTACTGCCGGAAAGGGTCCGACCATCCGTCGGCCAAGGCCTTCCCGCTCGAACGCTCAGGCCGGCAAGTGACGGTGTTCGATCCCAAGACCCAGAAGTATAGCTTCATCGATACCTGCTTTGGCACCCATCACCCGCAATTCGGCTACGACGCCGATGATACGCTCTGGCTCTCGGGCACCGGCCCTGTCGCCGGCTGGGTCAACACCAGGCTATGGGATGAGACCGGCGATGCCGTCAAAGCGCAGGGCTGGGCGCCCTTCGTTCTCGATACCAACGGCAACGGCAAGGTCGACGAATACACCGAGCCGGGCGCGCCGGCGCAGGCGGACAAGGACATGCGGGTCGCAGGCTCCGGCCCTTACGCCGTGATGCCGCATCCGACCGACGGCTCGGTCTGGTACACCGTCAACACGTTCGTTGGTCAACCCGGCTTCATGCGCTTCGATCCCAAGACCAAACTGTCGGAGTTCTATGCCATTCCGAAGGAAGGCATCGGCGTTCGCGGCGGCGACATCGACAAGAACGGCGTGCTCTGGGGCTCGGGCTCGAACGGCAGCCTGATCCGCTTCGATCGCAGCAAATGCAAGAACCCGCTGAACGGGCCGAATGCAACCGGCAATCACTGCCCGGAGGGCTTCTCCTACTTCAAATATCCGGGTCCCGGCTTCGAAGGGTTCGAGAGCTCGAGCGCCGAGGCGAGCTATTACACCTGGGTCGATCACCACAACACGGTCGGCCTCGGCGAAAACATCCCGATCTCCACCGCCAACCTCAATGACGGTTTCGTCGCCTTCAAGGACGGGCAGATGGTGATGCTGCGCATTCCCTATCCGCTCGGCTTTTTTGCCAAGGGCCTCGACGGGCGCATTGACGATCCGGGCGCGGGCTGGAAAGGCCGAGGCTTGTGGAGTTCGAGCGGCGATCGCACACCCTGGTTGATGGAGGGTGGCAAGGGCTCAAAGCCGCGCGCGGTGCATATTCAGGTTCGCCCGGACCCGTTGGCGAAGTAAGGGATCAGCAGCTAGCCGAACAGCAGCGCCGCGCCGGCGACCATCAGCGCACAGCCGATGAACAGGATGGCAGGCCAGCGCATTCTGCGCTGAACGTAGCGCCCCTGCGCACGACGCTCCGTGATGAGCGCCATCTCGAATTCTTCCGAGGTCGAGAACATGCAGCCGAAACCGCCGCGGGCCGACGCCTCTGCCGCTTCGAGCGACGTCAGGGCGGCTTGCGAATTCCGTCTGCGAGGTGAATCCATGGCGCAAATGATATGGACGGAGTGGTAAACGCGAGGTTACCGCGCGCCGCTTGCTCCGCGATCGATCCGAAATCGTTGGATCAATCACCGCAGGTATCGCCTTGTTCGAGCGAAGCTTAGGTCGCCACAGGCGCCTGGCGTTGCGAAGCGGCGGCGCCGGCGGTCTTGCGCCGCCAGTTCTCCAGCGAGAGCGGCAGCTCCTCGGCAGCCTCGACCCGGTTACGGCCAGAGCGCTTGGCCTGATAGAGCGCGGTATCGGCCGCCGCCAGCAACACGTCGAGCTCCGTGCCCGCCGGCCCGCCGGCGACGCCGATGCTGACGGTGGTGTCGACCGGACCTTCCTCGCAGACGATGTTGGATCCCTCGAATGCCTCGCGCACGCGTTCCGCGATGACCACGCCCTCCGCGAGCGAACACGCCAGCAGCGCCGCGAACTCCTCGCCGCCGATCCGCCCCGACAGGTCGTTGATGCGCAAACTGCCGACCACGACGGTGGAGAACAATTTGAGGATCTCGTCGCCCGCGGGATGACCGAAGCGGTCGTTGATGCCCTTGAAATGGTCGATGTCGAAAATCATCACCGTCACCGGCCGACCTGCGGCGGCCTCGCGATCGATCAGAAGGTTGCTGGCTTCCGAGAAACCGCGGCGGTTCAGCATGCCGCTCAGGGGATCGACCGAAGCCGCGGTCTTGTGCACCGTCACGGCACGGTCCGATACCAGCATGAAGATGACGAACACGGTACCGATCGCATACAGCACCAGTTCGATCGAGAACGCCGTCACCCAGATGCTGCTGGTGAAGGTTTCGTCATGCGGGCGCAGCAGACTGCCGAGCACGATCGGCAGCGCCAGCACGGACCCATGCATCACGGGCACGGCAATCGTCGGCCAGCGCTTCTGCATCGTCCGCCGCCGCTCGCTCCACAATTCGGAAGCCGTCAGCCCCGCATAGATCGCGACGATTGCCGCACCGACGATCAGCCGCGTGGCCGGATTCAATGGCACAGCCAGCGCCGCGCCGACCCAGACGAACGCGCCAAACAACAGCCCCGGCAGATTGGGCTTGCGACCGAGGAACACACGCGAGGCGTTCCAGACCATGCCGCAGGCCACGAAGCCAAGCGCATGCAGCGCCAGCAACAGCGGCTCGCCGAGTGTGGTGCCGCCGATGGTCCAGATCGCCACCGACGAAGCGCCGAGCAGATAGGCCGTCCCCCACCACTTCAAGGCCGGGATGTTTTCCTGCTTGCCGAACAGCAGCAGCATGGCCCCGAGCATGCCTGCAACCATCGTGGCAAACAGATATAGCGTGGAGGTATCGAACGACATGGGCTCACCCGAACGCGTGTGATGCAACTTGTTCGGCGCACTCTGAAATGCAATTTCGCGCCATCGCATGGGGGACACTAGGAGTGCCGTATTCCAATTTCGTTCGTGCGGGTAAGCAAGTTTTCACGAAAATCCGTGGTAAGCAGTCACTAAATGGTAAGCAAAAAGGGCGCCGATCGGCGCCCTTTTCTTCGTTCGATAAATGCAGCAATCGCTGCAATTTTAGCGAAGCAATTAGCGCTTCGAGAACTGGAACGACTTGCGCGCTTTCGCCCGGCCGTACTTCTTGCGCTCCACGGTACGGGAGTCGCGGGTCAGGAAGCCGCCCTTCTTGAGGACGCCGCGCAGATCCGGCTCGAAGTTCGTCAGGGCCTTCGAGATACCGTGACGCACGGCACCCGCCTGGCCCGACAGACCGCCACCGGCGACCGTGCAGATGACGTCGTACTGGCCGGCGCGTGCGGCCGCAACCAGCGGCTGCTGGATCAGCATCCGCAGCACGGGGCGGGCGAAATAGACCTCGACTTCGCGGGTATTGACCACGATCTTGCCGGCGCCCGGCTTGATCCAGACGCGGGCGACCGCATCCTTGCGCTTGCCGGTGGCATAGGCGCGGCCGTATTTGTCGACCTTCTTGACGTATTTCGGCGCTTCCGGAGCGGCCGTCTTCAGCGACGCCAACTGGTCGAGCGACTGCATGGTATCCGACATCTTATGCGGCCCTCATGTTCTTGCGGTTCATCGAAGCGATATCAACCTTCTCGGGCTGCTGGGCTTCATGCGGATGTTCGGCGCCGGGGTAGACGCGCAGATTGCCCATCTGAACGCGGCCGAGCGGGCCGCGCGGGATCATGCGCTCGATGGCCTTCTCGACCACGCGCTCGGGGAAACGACCCTCGAGGATCGACTTCGCGGTGCGCTCCTTGATGCCGCCGATGAAGCCGGTGTGCTTGTAGTAGACCTTGTTGTCGCGCTTGCGACCGGTCAGCACGACATGGGCTGCATTGATGATGACGACGTTGTCGCCGCAATCGACGTGGGGCGTGTAAGTCGGGAGGTGTTTGCCGCGCAGGCGCATGGCGACCAAAGTGGCGAGCCGGCCGACCACCAGACCCTTGGCGTCGATCAAGACCCACTTCTTCGTCACCTCGGCGGGCTTTGCCGAATAGGTTTTCATGTGAGGAAATCCGTGAAAATGGAAATCGGCGCCAGATGCGCCGAACTGGCGGGTTTCTAGAGAATGCGGCGCTGTCCGTCAACGCCATTTCGAACAAATTACGCAAGCAAAAACAATAGCTTATAAATATGGTGCAATATTACCGCGAAAAACCCTACGTATTTGGAATGGAGTAGGTCGCCGTCACATGGGCGATCGGATCGGGCGACGAACCCGACAGCAGGTTGACCTCGCCGACCGCCAGCCGCTTGCCGAGCTTCAACAGCTTCGCAGCGGCCAGCACGTCCTGGCCGGGCAGACCCTTGCGCAAGAAATTGATGTTGAGATTGGTCGTCACCGATAGTCCCACCGGCCCGATCGCCGAGAGCAGCACCACATACATCGCGCAATCCGCCAGCACCATCAGTGTCGCCCCGGAGACAGTTCGGCCGGGGCGAAGCATGGACTCACGGAAGCGTTGCCTTATCCGACAGGTCCGACCGTCGGCATGCTCGATCGTAAGATCGTCATAGTCAAACATTTGCGGAAGCTCGGTGCGCAGGAAGACATCGAGTTCAGCCGCAGTCATTCGCGCTGCTGTCATCATCGCGGCTCCAGGAACCGGAAAGGCGAACCATTATCAAATTTTCACGAAATCCCCGTGCCGGCCGAGTCCCCCGCTGAAGCGGCCTGCCCCGGCCACGCCGTCTTCGATCAACGCCTCGCGTCCGTTGTACCATTCCTGAATCAGCGCCTCGCGGATAGTCAGGCCATGGCTCTTGATGGCAGACCGTCGGTCGGCGCGGACACATACTTGCGGAAACCGCGCGATCTCCCGCGCCAGTTCCTCCGCCTTCGCCCGCGCGCGCCCCTTCGGGACGACATATTCGCACAAGCCAATGTTCAGGCATTCCTCCGCCGGAACCTTTCTTCCCGTGAGAATGATCTCAAGTGCGCGGCCCTGGCCAACAATGCGCGGGAGCCGCACGGTTCCGCCGTCGATCAGCGGGACGCCCCAGCGACGGCAATAGACGCCGAAATAGGACTCCTCAGCCATCACGCGGAAGTCGCACCACAGTCCTAATTCCATTCCACCGGCAACGGCAGGCCCCTCGATCGCAGCAATGACCGGCTTGTCCAATTCGAGACGGGAGGGTCCCAGCGGTCCACGCGGGATTTCGCCGCCATTGCCGCGCGGCCGAGCCGT
>C688J18823_10000579_pt1 | contig 21459 bp, 22 predicted proteins | sample HopSoiMetagenom1_FD_18823 | JGI IMG/M metagenome (IMG submission 18823) | reverse complement strand
CGAGCGTGCTGCCGCTGCCGGTGTTCTGTGCGCCGGTCCCCGCCGCGCCGCCAATGGTGCCGGCAAGGCTCGATGTCAGCCCGGGCGTCAGCCCACCGCCTGTGCTTTGAGAAAGCGTCGTCGAGGTCACACGCAACTGGCTCACGCCTCGACGCTGCGCGGACAGGTAATTCACCTGGAACACGCGCGTCTGGATGCCGGCCGGCTGGATGAAGATGCGGGTGCCGTCAATCTTGTACTCGTAGCCGTAGAGATCGCGAATGGAATCGAGCGCCTCGCGCAGGTTCACGTCCTTCAGGTTGATCGTGATGGCACCGCCCACGCTGGGATGCACGAGCATCGAGTAGCGCGTGCCGGCGACGAGCGACATGAAGACTTGCGACGCCGGTGCTGCATTCACCGATAGATCAAACCGCGGCTCGAGGGGCGTGCCGGCGACATTCGGCATGTCCATTCGCAGCGGCGGCAGCAAAGCGTCGTCTACCGCCGCCGAGCGCTGTTGCGTCTTTCGATCGGCGATGGCGCGGTCGAGCTCGTTGAGAATGTTCGGATCGACCGCCGTCGGCGGCGGCGGCGCCGCACAGGAGGCAAGGAAAACGACCAGCGCCGTTCTGGCGATGCTCATCTCATCTCCTGCCCTTGGGGACCATGTCTGCGCGCCGGCCACCGTCGCGGAAGAGCGTGAGTTTTTCGTCGCGGTCCGGATGGCGGATGATGACGTCCGACTCGGAGATGCGAAGCACGCGCCCGTCGGCAAAACGCTCGCCCTCGAGATATTGGCGGCCATCGATTACGGCAATGCGCCGGTCGGGGGCGATCAGCACCGACTCCAGACGCGAAGCGACTACCGGCGTCGCGGCAGCGTCGGCCCGCGCTGCCTCGACCTGCCTGGGGGGCTGGAACGGGTCGGCGAAAGGCGCCGCTCGCGCACCGAAGGCGGCGAACGCCGCGAGGACCATTGCGGTGCGGGTCATACGACGAGCCACGCACGATCGAAGCTCAACGTGTGCACGGTCAGCTTGAGGACGAGGGTGGGATGCGCTTCGACGCTCAGCTCCGCGCGCGCCCAGTAGATTTGATTGGGGACTTTTTCGAGGGCTCGCAGGTACTCATAGAGCTCGGCATAGGTGCCTTTGACGCTGAGCTCAATCCCGTGCCGGTACATGCCGCCCGGCTGACCCGGGCGCTGGCCCGCCACCGGCACGACGGGGAGGGTCTTGAGATCAATCAGCGCGAGCTTGCGGTTGCCCTCCAGGAGCTCCTCGAGCAGGCCGCGCATACGATCGGGCGGTGTAAAGCGGCGTTGCTCGTCAACGATGCGGCTATTCAGCCGGCGCAACTCTTCGAGCAGCGCGCTGCGGCGGGTGCGATTGGCGGCGTCTGGATCCACCTGGTTTCCCTGCGCAAGGCGTGGCAGCTGCACCTGGATGCTCGTCAGTTCGCCCTGCTGCTGCGAGATTTCGGCACCCAGGCGTTTTCCCCGCTCGCGTAGCGGCTGAATAGACAGCGAGTACCCGACGAACACCAGAAGGATCGCCGCGGCAGCGAATACTATGACCCGCGTGCGCAGTGGAAAGGCGTCGACGCGCTCGGCCAGGATTTTGAATTGCTCGATCACGGTGTTCCCAATCGGGCCGGCGGACCCGCTTCCGCGAGCTGCAGCGGCGCGCTAAGGGAAAACTCGATAAACCCCTGAGAGGGTTCCGCCGCCTTGGCTTCGCCCGGCCGCGGCGCAGCCTTCGCCGCCAGCCTCAGCTCAGTGACTTTGCGGCCACGCATCACCGGCTCGCTATTCAATCCCCTAAGGAACGACGGCATTAGGTCGGCCCGCAACGCGCGTCCGTGCACGATGAGCTCGTTGCCGGATTCTCCGATCGTCACGGACGTCAGCCAGATCCCGGGGACCGCGCCCCGGCCAAGCGCAGCGAAGAATTCGGAAAAGCCGGCGGTGTTGCCGAGCTCTCCGGCGTTCAGGGCATGCAAGGTGCTGACGCGGGACCGGACTTCCATGTCAAGGCGTGCCACTTCAGTTTCCAGCGCTCGGTCGGGAGCGCGTGGCGGCAAGGTCGCGAGCTTCGCCATCTGGTCGCGCTGAACCGCGAGCTGCTCCGCGAGCTGACCGGTCAGTCGCTCGGCGGAACGGGTCGTTATCGCTGCATAGATGTAAAGGCCGGTCAGTCCGAACGCGATCGCGCCCAGCGCGATGCCCATCGTGCGCAGCCGGAGAGGCTCGTCCTTCTTTTCGAACAGCGGGTTGTAGAGGTTGACGTGCTGGGTCAAGACGCTCTCGCTTCTCTGCGTAGCGTGGCGCCCAACACGTGGAATAGCCGCCACGCCGCTTCCCGCTCCAGCTCTACCTGGGGACCGAGGTTCAGCAGCTCGCCCAGCCGCACCTCCTCGACNGGCACGTCGAGGTTCGCGGCGAGGTAACTCTGCAGCCCGGTGTCGGCCGGGGTGGGCGCGACGAGGACCTTGCCGACGCCGACGAACGGAAATTGACGGTCAAGGTGGTCGAAGCTGCGCTGCAGCTCGAGATGAACGCGGATCTTTGCCTGGTCCGACGCATCGCCGAGCGCCTCGAGCTCGTCGAGACCCACGTCGATGCGGCGTACAAGGTAAAGATCACCCCGGTAAGTCGCGGTCAGAAGAATGTGGTCGCGGGCAGGGTAGAGCATCGCGACACCGCGCCCGGGCGTTTCTAGCAGGGCCGCGATGTTGCGCTGTGCGGTTTCCACGATATCGATCACGCAGAGCTGCAGACGCAGCCTTGCGAAGCGCTCCATGTGGGCGCGGATCACTTCGTTTTTCGCCGCGACGGCGTAAATCGAGTGCACGCTACTCGAGGAGTCCGGATTGGGCGGGATGTCGAGCACGTCGATCGTCGCCGCATCGACCGGATAGTCCAGCATGTCTTTGATGCGCCAACGCGCAGCCTGCTTCACTTCGGCGGCCGGCACATTGGGCGAGTCAATCAGCAAGAGCTGGTAATCCGCCGGCGCGAGTACCGTCAAACATTGATAGCGCTCGAGTTCGAGCGTCTTCGACACCTGTTCGAAAGCCTTGTCGTCGCCGACCGCCTCCGAGCCGCACCGCGTGATGCTGTTGCCGTCGATGCCAGGCACGCCATGGGCGTAATGGAGGCGGCCGCCGTCCACGGAAATGGCCAGCCAGCCCGGTTCAAGCCTGCGGCGCTTTTTCAGAAATTCGAGCAATGCCTTCCTGACGATCTCGAGTTTGACTTCAACTTAAATCAATAACCGATTGTTGTCAAATGAGTTTTCTGGTTCACACGGGATCACTGCGCTAGTACGAGCTGCATTTGGCGCTCCACGTAAGTGGCGTCGCCGACGCCGGTGCAATTCGCGCGGTTGCAGCCTGTGGAGGTGACGACGTAGACCTGGACGGCCCGCCCGCCTTCGTTTTCCGTGGTTCGGCTGCACGCCACTGTGACCTGGAAGGCGCCCCCAGGTCCGCCAAACGCTCCCAAGGGAAGGGTTTGGCTCGCCAGCGGCGTCGTGCACGTAGTCGTCGCGAATGCGCCCGCGGAATTGATCAGTACCTGGTAGGCCGCCCATTCAATGCCCATCCGCGCCGCCTGGTAGGCGCGCGCGCCTTGTTCATCCTGGGTGGTGGCCTCGATTTGTCCGCTGGTGACGGTTACGAGGTAGGCCCCAATGGCCGCGAACGTGACGATGAGAAACACCGCCGCCATGAGCAGGAATCCTTGCGAGCGCTTCATGGCACGTTGTTGATGTGGATGGACTGATACAGGGTGATGGTCTCGTTGCCCGTGGTTATCGCCTTTCGCAGGGTGAGCTGCACCGTGAGAAGCCCCACCATCGGTGCGACGTTGTCGACGTAGGCGAAAGTGCAACCGCCGACATTGGCCGCGAGCAGCGCAGAAGTCCCTCCCGTGAAAGTCGTCTGCTGCGTAGCGGTGAAGGTGTAGCCCGCAAAGCGTGTGAGGGTGCCGGCCGCGAGGTCGCAGACGTACGAGACCGGGTTGGTGACGATGAAAAACCGGCGCCCCGGCGAGTCATGGAGGCTGCGGACGAACTGAAATCCACCGCTCGTGTCGTAGGTCACCTGCTGCCCGGCGACGGCGAGAACCGCCACGCGGTTGCCGCCGGAGTAGGCGTCCTGTGAGAGGGTCGAAAAGCCTCTGCCGTAATTGTTGAGGACGAGAAAGTCGGTGGCTGCGACGCTCGCCGCGTTCGGGATCGGGCCTATGGATTTGAAGCAGCCGTCTACCGCGTCGAACACCAGATGATCGTCGGAGACCCCGGTACATGCGCCGGCGGGCTCAGCGCGATAGCGGCCGCCGGTGCGCAGCGGGATGAATTCGATCGCAGTGCCGTTCGCCCGCACGCTATTCGGCAACGCCAGCCGCACGTCGCGCGAGATGCGCTGCAGCGCGTTGTCGGCAATGTCCGTCAGCTCGGCGCGCGTCGTCGTGTCGACGGATTCCTGCAGCGGGGTCACCAGGAAAATGCTCATGCCGACGACGATCGCGGCGATCGCCATCGCGATCACCATCTCGATGAGCGTCATCCCGCGCATGCGGTGGGCCTCATGGCGTATTCGGCGCATACCGAACCCGATACCCCTGGAGCTGAACGGACACCCCTGCGGGCCCGGTGACAGTCACGGCGATCTTCAAGGCCTCACTTGCCGGCACGGCGGCGCCGAGCTCTCCCGCGGCAATGTTCGCCACCGCGATGCTCACGGAGTAGCCGTTGAGGCCGGTCGCCGAAATCGGCGAGCCGGTGATGTCGCGGATGTTCGCTCCGCTCACGGTGGCGAAGCCGCTGTAGTCGTTCACATTGTCGAGCGATGTGCGCGCAGCGCCGGAAGACTCCCCCGCCTCCGGTCCCAAGTTCTCGAGCGTGCCGGCGCTGCTGCAGCCCGTCGCGCCGACGCTGGCCGATTGCGCGCTAAAGACCTGCGGATCGTCGGGATCGCAATACGTAAATGGCCGCAGCTCGATTTCCTCGAGGAACGCCGCTGCGAGCGCGAGCGCCTGTTTGCGGATCAGCGGATCGACGCTGACGCGCGCGGTATTGGCATGCAACATGAATAGCGACGTAAATCCGATCGCGACCACGACGATGAATATCACGACCTCGATGAGCGTGAGGCCGCGCGCGTGGCGCCTACGGTACATAACCGGTCTCCGCCTGGACCGTCACTGGGTTGCCAGCGACGGTGAAGGTCAGGGTGCTGCCGATACTCGGGCGGCCGAGCCCGTCGAAAGAAAAGGCCGTCGTCGTGCTGATCGGCACGCCACTCGGCGCGACGAGGTGGTACGCAGTGAACTCGTTGGGTGCGGTGCAGGGATTGTCCAAGCAAAGGCGCACCTGCGCGGGGTCGATAAACACGTACACCAGGCGGCGGTTGGCGACCGCCTGCCGCTGCGCGTAGCGCAGCGCGGCCTTAACCTGCTCGCGAAACCAAGCGCCATTCGCCTCTCGATCGGAGAAAAACGGCAACGCCATGGCGGCGAGAATCGCCGAGATGACGAGGGCGACCACGAGCTCGAGCATCGTAAAGCCGCGGCCGAGCCTCATCGCCGCTCCTGTTGCGCCGAGAAGCGTGCCAAGAGTTCACGATGCTCGGCGACGCGCACGTCGAGCGGCGCGATTTCTACCGCCCGCGCCATCCAGGCGTGCAGAAGGGAAAGATCCGCCGGCTGTGGCAGCAGCGACCTGAGAAAAATGTGAGTGCGGATGCGCCAGACAAGGTTCGATACTTCATGCGGGTTGGCGCGTAATCCTGCCTCGAATGCCCGATCGGCAAGGCGCGCGGCGGCGGCATTATTGCCCGCCTGCGCTTGCACGAACCAGAACTGCCCCGCGTACCAGTGAAAGCGCCAGTCTCCCGCCTCGACGCGGCGAGCGACCTCGAACCAGTGCGCCGCGCTCTCGCCGTGTCCTACGCGCCATTCACGTCGCGCATGCTCGGCTGCGGCCTCGGCTGCGACCGGTCTCACCAAGAGCCATACGCAACCGGTCACGGCCGCAGCACGAAGCATTCGAGCAATCGGGGGCAAGCCGGCGCGCGCCGGCGTCGGCGACAAAGCGGCGGAGACGATGCCGCCGCAAGCGGCATACATGACCAGGCACAGGGCAATGTAGAAGGGGAAATCGACGAGCGCATGGACGGCCATCGACACCGTGGCTGTCGTCGCCGCGATAAGCAGCAACCGCTCGTGGGAGGCGATCCGAACAAGCCGCTTCCACGTCTGGCCGAAAGGCAGCACGGCGATAGCGACAAGCAGCGCGGCGCCGGGCACACCCAGCTCGAGCAGCACCTGCAGGTAATCGTCGTGCACGAAGTAGGTCGTCGCCTCGTGATACGACTGGATGCCCGGCCGCGCCGCCTCGAACACATAGCGGAACTCCAGGTACCCCGAGCCGGTCAGCCACGACGAATGCGCGAGCGCCTTTAGCGCGGTGGCATATAGCTCGAGCCGCGACGTACCGGATGCCGCCGCCGTCCCCATGGCCGTCTGCCAGTTCAGCGGTGCGAGCAGAACCAGGACCCAGCCGCCGGCGAAAATCCCTGCAATCGTGAGGAGGGAACCGCGGCTGACGGTCATGCGGCCGCGCCGGAAAAGCAGGAACGTCGCGCAAGCGGCGGCGGCAAATGCCAGCCAGCCGCCGCGGCTGCCGGTACCAATCAACGCGCCGGCTAGGACGACGAGCGCGCCGAGCAGCCATTTGTTGCGGTTGCCTGCGGCGACGAAAACAAGTCCTGGCACAAGCGTGAGGTTTAGCGTGGCGGCAAGCGTGGCGGGCGTCTCGAAAACCGCGCGCCCACGGGAGTCGAGGCCCTCGATCCGCTGCCAGAGGGACCACGCCGCGAGCACGACCACGCAGGCGAGCGCGATCGCGAAAACTCGAGGGCCTTCCGACCGTCCAGCCCGCCGGCCGAGCATGAATCCGGTGACGAGGAAGGCCGCGTCGTACGTTGCGCCCGACGTATAGCTCGCGATCCAAAGATTCGTGCACGTCAGCCAGGCGGCGTACGCCAGGACGACCGCACCGAACGGCGTGAACACGCGAGTCTCTGCGCGAGGCAGGCATGCGATAGCGGCCCAGAGAGCGAGCAGCGATGCGAGCCAGAGATAAACGGATGCTTCGGCCGAAGCCTTCGCGGTGAGCGCAAGACCGCAAAATAAAAAAGGGGCCACGAGGCCCCTTTTCGGTAAATGTCCGGCGAAAGTCAGATCAAGCTGGCGCAGCGGCTAAAGGCAGACCGCCGCCGGAATCGCCGCGCACGTGATCGTCGAGCCCGCCGTGCCACCAGTCGGCGTCCAGATCACCGTAGGTGCGGCGCACGTGCCGCCATAGGTGACGGTTCCGCCGCCAGCCGTGGCGCCGGCGCTGGTAATCACTGCGGTGCGGATCGTCGGGTTATAGGAACTCGCCGTCCGGTTGGACGCGTAAAGAATGACGGCCTGCGTCTGCAGTGCGCCGCAAATGCCGCGCGCCACTGCATCTTTAGCATCGCGTTCCGAGTTGGTGAACTGTGGAATGGCAACGGCGGCCAGGATGCCGATGACGACCATGACGACGATGAGCTCGATGAGGGTGAAACCGCGATGCGCCAACCCCGGTGGGCTCATAGCCATCGGCTTACGGAAAACAGGTCGCCGCTGGAATGGCCGCACAGCTGATCGTCGAGCCCGCCGTACCGCCGGTGGGTGTCCAGATCACCGTCGGTGCGGCACAGTTACCACCGTAGGTTACGGCGCCACCGCCAGCTGTCGCGCCGCCGCTCGTCAGGACTTGGCCTTGGACGACGTTATAGGAAGTCGCCGTGCGATTCGAGGCATAGAGCAGAACGGCAGCGGTTTGCAGCGCGCCGCAGATACCGCGCGAGACGGCGTCCTTCGCGTCCCGTTCCGTATTCGTGAACTGCGGGATGGCGACTGCGGCAAGGATGCCGATGATCACCATCACGACGATCAATTCGATCAGTGTGAAACCTGCCTGCTTCTTCATTAGTGCCCCCTAGCCCCAGCGCTCGACAACCGATGTCCCGCATGGGACATTTTGACGGACCGCAGTTTCGCCGCGCTCCATGTTTTTGTCAAGAAAAGCAACGACCTCCGAAGCGAATCGCAGAAACTACCTGAAAAATTTTCAACTACCTGACGCCCGCATGCCCCAGCGTCAGTCCCAGGAGTATTGCGCTGCGGGCACCAGCACGTAGCCCTTGTCGCTGGATCCGACAAGGCGAAAGCGAACCAGGCCTTGCGGCCCTTCGCCATGCAGACGGCGGTGGTGTAGGGCCAGATAAACGAGCTCGTGGTCGGAGCGATCGAACACCCAATAGCGCCGCTCCAGCTCCGGCAGGGCTTTGGCATCCGCCACGTCGGGATGGACGTTCGGCACCTTAACCCTCGCAAATTCGAACGGATTCCTTTGCAGCGCCTTGACCGGTTCCAGGGCGGCGCCGTCGAGAAGTTCCGTCGCGCGCCGGATGCGCAGCGCGGAATTCACGTGCTGTACCGTAACTTCCATGGCCGTGCGTTCCGCCAGTTCCATGAGGTCAAACGCCTTCTCCACGAAAACGCCGATCAGGACCGCGGCCAGCCCCGCGAACAAGCCGAGCTCGAGGCGCGTGAGCTTGCGTTGCCAGTAGACGGCCATCTATTTCCGGTTGAGCATCACCCGGCCCATGTCCCACATGGGCAGGAAGATGCCGAGGGCGAGCATTAGAACCAGGATGCCGAGCGCGATGGTGATGATCGGCTCGATGGAGGCGGCGAGGTTCTTGATTTCGTGGTCGACCTCGCGTTCGTACATCTCCGCGACTTCGCCCAGAAGATCATCGAGCTCGCCGGTCTCCTCGCCGACGGCGATCATCTGCAAGACGACCGGCGTGAACACGCCCGCCGTTACAGCGGTACGCAGCACGCTTTCGCCGCGCTCCACGCCATCGCGCATGCTGTCGATGCGGGAGGCGAGATAAGCGTTGTCCACTACCTCAGACACCACGTTCATGCCTTGCACGATGGGTACCCCGGCGCCGCTCACGAGCGCGAAGGCGCGGGCGAAGCGCGCGAGCGTGGCTTTCAAGATGATCGGCCCTGCAATCGGTACGCGGAGCTTCCAGCGGTCCCAGTTGTAACGTCCGTGCTTGCTACGCGTATAAGTCCGCAACCCCCCGATGCTGCCGATGATGGCGATCAGCATAAGGGGCCAATACGCGAGGAAGAAGTCCGAGCTGCCGATAAGGATGCGAGTGAGGAGCGGCAGCGGCACCTTATGACTTTCAAAAATGCGCGCGAAAGCCGGGATCACGGCGAAGTTGATGATCGTGATCGCGGCCGCGATGACCACCACCACGATGACGGGATAACGAAGCGCGCTCTTGATGCGCTCGCGGACCTCGCGCTCGAACTCGAGGTAGCCGAATAGTCGGTGGAAGGACTCGTCTAGCTGCCCGGTTGCCTCGCCGACCCGCACCACGCTCAGGTAGAACGGCGAGAACACCGCNGGATGGCGCTGCATGGCGCTCGACAGCTCGCGGCCCGCGTCCAGGCTCGCGCGCAAGTCGGCGATGACGCTGCGCAGCGTCGGATTGATGGCCGATTCCTGTAGGCCGCCCAATGCCCTCATGATGGGCACGCCGGCCTTCAGCAGCGTGTACATCTGGCGCGAGAAAAGCGCTGTGTCGAGCAGCGAGATTCCGGGTGCGAGAAGCTGCGAGAGACCCCTCGGGCCGTGCGCCTCATGGCTCGGGACGGCTTTCGCCGAGGCTCGGATATCGACCGGCGTCACGCCAGTATTCAGCAGTTGGTCGACGACGGCCCCTTGATCGGTGGCGTCCATCGTTCCGCTGACGAGCTCACCGCGCGCGTTGCGTCCGCGGTAAGCGAATGCTGGCACTTACTCTTCCAGCTGGACCGCCACCTTCATAGCCTCGGCTACGGTGGTGCGGCCTTGTTTGACGATGGCGAGCGCGTGATCCGTGAGCGTGCGCCCCTTCAATTGCGGCCGGGCAGCTGACAAAAAGACATTCGGGTCCGCGACGGCGGCGGCGCGCACGAGCTCGGGAGTCATCTCGAGCATTTCGTATACGCCGCTACGGCCGACGTAGCCGATGCCATTGCAGTGCGAGCAGCCTTGGCCGCGCTTGAATGGATAGTCCTTCCAGCCGGGGCCGGCAACCGCCTCGAGCCATCGCAGCTCCTGGTCGTTCGGTTGGGCCTCAGCCGCGCACGATTCGCAAACAAGCCGCACGAGCCGCTGGGCGAGCACGGCGTGCACCGAGCTCGCCACCATATAGCTCGGCGCACCCATGTCGATGAGGCGCAGCGGCGTGCTGGCCGCGTCCTTCGTATGCACGGTCGACAGCACAAGGTGCCCGGTGAGCGCCGCGCGCAGGCCGATCTGTGCCGTTTCCTCGTCACGGATCTCGCCGATCAGCAGCACGTCCGGATCCTGGCGCAATGTAGATCGCAGCACGCGCGCAAACGTGAGATCGATCTTCTCGTTCACCTGGACCTGCGTGATACCGGGCAAGCGGTATTCGACCGGATCTTCGACGGTGATGATCTTGTGGTCCGGCGTGTTCAGCGCCGCGAGCGCGGCGTACAGCGTGGTGGTCTTGCCGCTGCCGGTCGGGCCCGTGACGAGCACCATGCCCGCGGTGCGCTGGATGATCTCGCCGAAGCGCTGCTGCACGTGCGCCGGCATGCCCAGATTCTCGAGCGTCTGCAAGGTGGCGCGCCGGTTCAGCAGCCTCAGCACCACCGTCTCGCCGTACTGCGACGGCATGGTCGACATCCGCACGTCTATCTTCGCGTCGCGCACGCTGATCATCAGGCGACCGTCCTGCGGCAGCCTCTTCTCCGAGATATCGAGGCCGGCCATCAGCTTCAGGCGCAGCGCGAGCGCCGGCGCGATCTTCGGATCGGACTGGGTCTGCGGCATGAGCGAGCCATCGATCCGAAAGCGGATCTGCAGGCGCTTTTCCTGCGGCTCGATGTGCACGTCGGATGCGTTCACTTGCACCGCGTCCTCGAAGATGGACTGCAGGAGCTTGACGACGGGAGCTTCCTCGACGCCGAGGCTCGCGCCGAGAGAGCCGAAGTCGATATAGCCGCTGTCGCCGACATCCTTCTCCAGCTCCCTCGCGAGGCCGCTGATCTGGTCGGTGTGGCGGTAGACGCGATCGATGGTCTGCAGGAGCATCGCTTCGCTCACCACCGCGGCTTCGATTTCGCGGCGCAAGAGCCGCGTCATCTCGTCGAAGGCGAAGAGATCGGTGGGATCCGCCATGCCAACCAGGTAGTTCGCCTTGCGCTCCTCGAGGATCACAGCGCGAAAGCGCCGCGCCTGGGTCTCGGGCAGACGCCGAACGAGGTCGTTATTGAAGTTGTAGAACTTCAGATTGACGTAGGGGATGTTGAGCTGACGCGAGATCGCCTCGCAAATCTGCTCTTCGTTGGCAAACCCCTGATCGATCAACACGCGGCCGAGCCGCCGGCCGGTCTTTTTCTGCTGCTCGAGCGCGGCGCTCAGCTGGGCCTGCGTGATGATCTTCTGCGCGACGAGCGTATCGCCGAGCCGGATTTTTTCTGGACGGCCCATCCCCTCTCCCTTCTTGCCGAACGATTATCACATCCGCCTGAAACGCGCCTCGATTGCCCGACGGCGGCGCGCAATTGACTGCGGAAGGGGAGCTGGAAAAAACAAGGGCGGCCCTTTTGGGGCCGCCCTCTACGCATCCCGACGGAAAAGAGGAGGAGGAGGATCCGGCGGGTGCTGCAACGCAACAACTATAACGCGCTTCTCCATCGGTTTAGAATCGGGTCACTCCGTAAAACACTTTTGCAGGATCTGCAAAGATGGCCGATGCCCTCCAAGAGATGTCTGTTTTCTCTAGGGTTGTTGTCTCTGGCAGCCTCTCCGCTGCCGCCCGGGAGCTCGGCATTTCCCCCGCTTTAGTCAGCCGAAGGCTCGCGGCCCTTGAAAATCGACTGGGGGTCAGGCTCATCAACAGAACTACTCGAAGCCTCAACCTAACGGTGGAAGGAGCGCGGTATTACGACGCGTGCACGCGAGTGCTGGCCGAGATCGAAGAAGCCGACGCGGAGGTCTCCGTCGGCCGCGTGGAACCGCAGGGCGCGCTGAAGGTTGCCTTGCCGGCATCCTTCGGACACCAGCATGTCGCGCCGCTCGTGCCGCAGTTCGCCGCGCGCTATCCGAAAGTGCAACTGGCGCTCAGCCTCTCGGATCGCACGGTCAATATCATGGACGAGGGCTTCGACATCGCCGTTTGCATCGCCGACCTGCAGGACTCCTCGCTAGCCGCACGGCGCTTAGCGCCGAACCGCCGCATCGTATGCGCGAGCCCGGCTTACCTCGATGCGCACGGGGTACCGCGCACCCCGGAGGAGCTCACCCGCCACAACTGCCTGGTGACGGCGGATTTCGCCAGCAACTGGGATTACAAAACACCCGACGGCAGGCCGGGAACGGTGCGCGTCTCCGGCCGGTATTGCTGCGACAACTGGGAGGTGCTGCGCGACTGGGCATTGGCCGGACTGGGCATCGCCCTGAAATCCACCTGGGACGTGCACCGGCAACTCCAGGATGGATCGCTGGTCGCACTCTTTCCAGGCTATGCGTTTCATTCCGACGTCGCCATCTATGCGGTGTATCCGCACCGGCGCTTCCTGCCGGCGAAAACTCGGGTGTTCATCGAATTTCTCGCGCAATCGTTCGGACCCGAACCCTACTGGGACAGCGCGGAACGCCTGCCGGCAGTACCAAAGCCGCGCATCCGCCCGCGAGCGGCTCAATAACTCTATGCTACGTTGTCCATTCCCATGAATGCTCCGGTCGATCCCACCGCCCTCGCCGCCGCCTCGCTAGACGACAAGTACACGCTCGAACGCGGCCGCGTATTCCTCACCGGCACGCAAGCCCTCATCCGGCTGATGATGCTGCAGCGCGAGCGCGACTTGCGGGCGGGCGTGAACACGGGCGGTTTCATCTCGGGCTATCGCGGCTCGCCGCTCGGCGGCCTCGACCAGGCGCTGTGGCGCGCGCGCCCGCACCTGGAGAGCCACCACATCCGGTTCCAGCCGGGCGTCAACGAGGATCTCGCGGCCACTTCGGTTTGGGGTACGCAGCAGCTCAATCTATTCCCCAAGGCACGCTACGCCGGCGTGTTTTCGATGTGGTACGGCAAGGGGCCGGGCGTGGATCGCTGCGGCGACGTGTTCAAGCACGCGAACGCGGCCGGTACGTCGAAGTACGGCGGCGTCCTCGCGCTCGCCGGCGATGACCACGCGGCGAAATCCTCGACGCTGCCGCACCAGTCGGAGCACATCTTCAAGGCGTGCCTGATGCCGGTGCTGAATCCGGCGAACGTGCAGGACTATCTGGACCTCGGGCTGCACGGTCTTGCGATGAGCCGTTACTCGGGATGCTGGATCGCGTTCAAGTGCGTGACCGACGTCGTCGAATCGGGCGCATCGGCGATCGTCGACCCCGAGCGCGTGCAGGTGCAGGTCCCCGCGGACTTCGCCATGCCGCCAGGTGGCCTCAACATCCGCTGGCCCGACGGGATTCTCGAGCAGGAAGCCCGCATCCTCGATTACAAGGTTTATGCGGCTTTGGCGTATGCGAGGGCGAATCGCCTGGACCGCCTCGTATGGGATTCGCCCAAAGCGCGCCTGGGCATCGTCACCACCGGCAAGTCGTTCGGCGACGTGATGCGCGCCCTCACCGATCTGGGCATCGATGAAGCAGCGGCACGCGACATCGGCCTGCGCGTCTACAAGGTGGCGCTGACTTGGCCGCTCGAGCCGCAAGGCGCGCGGCGGTTCGCGGAAGGACTCGAGGAAATCCTCGTGGTCGAGGAGAAACGCCAGGTCATCGAGTACCAGATCAAGGAAGAGCTCTACAACTGGAAGGAAGGTGTGCGCGCCCCGCGCGTCGTTGGCAAATTCGACGATAGCGGCGAATGGAGCCGCAGCGGCGGCCAGCCCGCCGGAACGTGGCTCCTGCCCGCGCACTACGAGCATTCGCCGGCAATGGTGGCAAAGGCCATTGCGCAGCGACTCGAGAAGCTGGGAATGACGGGGCAACTCGGTAGTCAATTCCGCGAGCGCCTCGCGTTCCTCGATTTCAAGGAGAAGGCCCTCGCGCGTCCGCGCGTGACGTCGGTGCGCCAGCCCTACTTTTGCTCGGGCTGTCCGCACAACACCTCGACGCGCGTGCCGGAAGGCAGCCGTGCGATGGCCGGCATCGGCTGCCATTTCATGGCTCTCTGGATGGATCGCAACACGGCGACCTTCACTCACATGGGCGGAGAAGGCGCGCCGTGGATCGGGCAGGCGCCATTCACGGACGAGAAGCATGTTTTCGCCAATCTCGGGGACGGCACCTACTTCCATTCCGGATTGCTCGCCATCCGAGCCGCGGTGGCTGCGAAGGTGAACATGACGTACAAGATCCTCTACAACGACGCGGTGGCGATGACCGGTGGCCAGCGGCACGACGGTCCGCTCGACCCGGCAATGATCTCGCGGCAGATCGCGGCCGAGGGTGTGAAGCCGATCATTGTCGTGACCGACGAGCCGGAGAAATATCCGGCTGGCACGAGCTGGGCGCCGGGCGTCACGGTGCGGCACCGCGACGAGCTCCAGGCCGTGCAGAAAGAATTGCGCGAGACGCAGGGCGTGTCGGCGCTCATTTACGACCAGACGTGCGCGTCGGAGAAGCGCCGCCGCCGCAAGCGCAACGAGTTCCCCGATCCTGCGAAGCGCGTCGTGATCAACGAACGCGTGTGCGAAGGCTGCGGCGACTGCAGCGTCAAATCGAACTGCCTGTCGGTCGAGCCCCTGGAGACCGAGTTCGGGCGCAAGCGCGCGATCAACCAGTCGTCCTGCAACAAGGACTTCTCGTGCCTCAAAGGCTTCTGCCCGAGTTTTGTCACCGTCGAGGGCGGACGCCTGCGCAAAGGACGCTCGGCGGCGAAGAGCGACGCCGATTTCGGCCCGCTGCCGGAGCCCGCGCTGCCGACCCTCGAGACGCCCTACGGCGTGCTCGTCACCGGCATCGGCGGCACGGGGGTGATCACCATCGGGCAGATCCTCGGCGTGGCCGCCCACCTGGAAGGCAAAGGCGTCACCGTGCTCGACATGTCGGGTCTGGCGCAGAAATACGGCGCCGTGATGTCTCACGTCCAGGTGGCCTCCAAACCGGAGAGCCTCGCCGCCACGCGCATCGACACGGGCGGAGCGAGTCTCGTCATCGGCTGCGACCTGGTGGTCACCGCGAGCACCGACGCCATCGCCAAGATGGCGCCTGGCCAGACGCGCGCGCTGGTCAACGCATCTGTCACGCCAACCGCGGAATTCGTGCGCAACCCAGATTGGCAGCTTCCCGGATCGAACCTCGAGCAGGACATCGCCGAGGCATGCGGGCGCGGCAACGCCGCATTCGTCGCAGCGACGAAAATCGCTACCGGGCTGATGGGCGACGCGATCGCAACCAACATGTTCATGCTGGGTTATGCCTACCAAAGCGGGTGGGTACCGGTCTCGGCGGCATCGCTCGAACGCGCGATCGAGTTAAATGGCGTCGCGGTCGAGTTCAACCAGCAAAGCTTCCTGTGGGGCCGCCGCGCGGCGGTGGACCTCGAGCGCGTAGAGCGGCTCGCCAAGCCCGCCGACGTGGTGGCGATCGGCGAGCATTTCTCCCGCACGCTGGACGAGCTCGTTGAGCGGCGCGTTCAATTGCTGACCGCCTACCAGGATGCACGCTACGGCGAGCGGTATCGCGCGCTCGTCCAGCGAGTCAAGGAGCGTGAGCAGGCGATCGCCGGCTCAACCAAGCTCACTGAGGCGGTGGCGCGCTATTACGCCAAGCTTCTCGCGTACAAAGACGAGTACGAGGTCGCTCGCCTGCACGCCGACGGCGCCTTGCAGCAGAAAATCGCCGGCATGTTCGAAGGCGACTACAAGCTCGTCTTCCATCTTTCACCGCCGCTTCTCGCCCGCACGGACCCGAATACGGGGGAGCCGCGCAAGCTGCGCTTCGGCGCCTGGATGCTGCCGGTATTCAAGGTGCTGAAGTCGCTGAAGGGCTTGCGCGGCACGGCGCTCGACCCGTTCGGCCATACAGCCGAGCGCCGCACGGAACGCGCGCTCATTGCCGAGTACGAATCCACGGTCGAGCGGCTTCTCGAGAAGCTCGCGCCCGCGAATCACGCCCTCGCCGTGCAGATCGCTTGCATTCCGGAGGACATCCGCGGCTTCGGGCACGTGAAGAACCGCAACCTCGCCGCGGCGCGCAAGAAGCACGAAGAGCTGATGGCGCGCTTCGACGCCGCGAAAGCCGAGCGCGCCGCGGCTTGAAGCCCGGCATCTGGTTCGCGTTGCTGCTTCTCCTCGCCGCGGCGAGTCACGCCGAGGAGCGCACGTTGCGCATGCCGAACGGCAGCACGGTCGCCTATCGCGTTGTCGGTGCGGGTGAAGCCAGCGCCCAGCCGGTCGCGACGCAGCTTCTCACCCACCTCGCCGCCGGCCAGATCGACGAGGCGGCGCGCCTGTCGAACGAACCGAGCCGGCGCACTGAAGTCCTGCGGGACTACGTAGCCATCGTTGGCGAGGCGGAGTTCCGGCGCGTCTATGCGCAATACCTCCAGCCCGAGAACCGCGTCATCGCCGAGATCGCGATGGGCCCAAGGCGACTATTGATCTGGGACCTGCAAACGGCGGGCCATCGCCTGGCCGGCCAGTACTACATCGAGGCGGACGGGCGGTTCCTGATGGACGATCGGCCCGGGCCGGAGCGACTAGCGCTGCAGCAGGTTCTCGCCGAGCACCGCAAGCAGCTGCGCCGCTAACTCTTCAGCGTGAAGGGATTGAAATCGGTGTCGCGGTCGTAGTAGTCCTCGTCCTCGGCGCGTTTCAGAAAGCCCACCACGCGGTACGTCACCGGGGTCATCACCACTTCCCAGCCCGTCTTCAGGACGTACTGCGCAACGGCGATCTTGAAGACATCCGAGCTCGTCCAGATGCCGTAGAAGGCGATGGCGTAGAAGAGGCCCGAATCCACGGCCTCACCGACCAACGTGGAACCGATGGTGCGCGTCCAGAGCCATCGCCCGTGCGTCCACAGCTTCATCCTTGCCAGTACGTAGCTATTGGAGAAGCTGCCCGCCCAGAACGCGATCATCGAGCCGAGCGCGATGCGCCAGCTGTTTCCGAACACCCCCTCGAGCTGGCCTTGGTAGGCGGCCATGAAATCGCTGCGCGCAGGCGGCAGGTGCACGACCACCCACGCCATTACTGAGGCAAAGGCAAGCGCGGCGAAGCCCGCCCAGACGACTCGCCGGTCGCGGCCATAGCCGTAGACCTCGGTGAGGATGTCGCCGAAGATGTAGGAGATGGGGAAGAAAAGGACGCCGGCCCCAAAGGTGGTGTCGCCAAGCAAAGGCAGCGACACCGTGGCCTGCTTGGCAGCGCCGATGAAGTTCGAGCACAGCAGCACGGTGACGAACGCCGCCATGACGAAGTCGTAGTAGCGGTAGCTGCGCGCCGGCCGCGGCGCCTCGCTCACGGCAGCTTGGGCTGGTAGTCGCGCATGTCGTCTTCGAGCTGCACGCCCATCGCGTCCAGCATGCGCCCGACCATCGCATAGAAAGCCGCCACCGCCGCGAGCTCCACGTAGTCGTGCTCGTCGAAGTGCCGCCGCGCCTCGGCGTACACGTCATCGGACACCCTGCCCTGCGTCACGGCGTCACTCAGTGCAATCGCGGCCTTTTCGCGGCTGTCGAAGTGCGACGACGTGCGCCATTGCGACAGCTCGGCGATCTGCGGCTCGCGCACCCCCGCCTTGCGCGCCATCCCGACGTGCTGTGCCCATTCGTATTCCGAGCGCATGAGCTGCGCGCCGCGCAGGATCACCAGCTCGCGCAGCGCGCGCGGCGTGCGGGTGTCGTAACGCAGCATCTTGGAAAATTCAGTCCAGGCGGCCACCAGCTTCGGATGGTTGCCCAGGCACCGGTACAGGTTGGGCGGCGTGCCCCAGAGCTCTTCGAGCCGTTGCTTGAGAGCGGGCTCGAAGTCCGCCAGCGGAACGCGTTTTGAAACCTTTTGCATAGGGGGCGCATCATACAATCGAACATGGGCGACACCTGGGAAAACGCGATCCAGACCGACGGGTTCGAATTCGTCGAATATGCGGCGCCCGATCCGAGGGCGCTGGGGGCGCTCTTCGAGACGCTCGGCTTCCAGCGCGTCGCGCGCCATCGACACAAGGACGTCGCGCTCTACAAGCAGGGCGACGTCAATTTCATCTTGAATGCGGAACCGCGCTCCTTCGCGCAGAACTTCGCGCGGCGCCATGGCCCGAGCGTTTGCGCCATGGCCTTCCGGGTACGAGATGCCGCCGTGGCCTACGAGAAACTCGTCGAGCGCGGCGCCTGGGGCGTGGAGGCGCATCCCGGGCCGGGCGAGCTCAATATCCCGGCCATCAAGGGCATCGGCGACTCGCTCATCTATCTCGTCGATCGCTACCCGGAAAACGCGTACGGCAACACCATCTACGACGTCGATTTCCGGCCGCTGCCCGGCTTCGAAGCGTTCTGGCGCGGCGATGCGCCGGCGCCCGCGGGTGCCGGGCTCACCTTCGTCGATCACCTGACGCACAACGTGCACCGTGGGCGCATGGCGGAGTGGGCCGAGTTCTACGAGCGCCTGTTCAATTTCCGCGAGATCCGCTACTTCGACATCGAGGGCAAGCTCACCGGCCTCAAGTCGAAGGCGATGACCAGCCCCTGCGGCCGCATCCGCATTCCGATCAACGAATCGGCCGACGACCGCTCGCAGATCCAGGAGTATCTGGATGCCTATCACGGCGAAGGCATCCAGCACATCGCGCTGCATACCGCGGACATCTATCGCACCGTGGATGCGCTGCGCGCGAACGGCGTTGAGCTGCTGGATTCCCCGGATACCTACTATGAGCTCGTCGACCAGCGCCTTCCCCGCCACGGCGAACCGCTTTCGGAGTTGAAGAAGCGCAGGATCCTCGTCGACGGCAATCCTGCGGGCGGGCTGCTGCTCCAGATCTTCACCAAGACGCTGATCGGACCGATCTTCTTCGAGATCATCCAGCGCAAAGGCGACGAAGGCTTTGGCGAAGGCAACTTCCGCGCGCTCTTCGAATCGATGGAGCTCGACCAGGTGCGGCGCGGCGTTCTGAAACCGGCATGACAGCCCCCGCGCCGGCGGCCAACTCCGAGCTGCGAGGCGACTACAGCAGCGCACGGCCGGATTATTCGGTCGAGCAGGACTGGAGCACCTACAGCCCAGGCGAACATGCGCTCTACCGTCGGCTCTTCGAGCGGCAGTCGAAGCTCGTGCCGCGCTACGCATGCCCCGAATGGATCGAGGCCATCGAACGGCTCGACGCGGCGAGCGAGATTCCGCGCTTCGAGCGGGTGTCGAAGAAGCTGCGCTCGGCGACCGGCTGGGAAATCGTCGCAGTGCCGGGGCTTATTCCCGACGAAGCGTTCTTCACGCACCTCGCCAATCGCCGCTTCCCGGTGACCGTCTGGCTGAGGCGGCCCGATGAGTTCGACTACATAGTCGAGCCCGACGTATTCCACGACTTCTTCGGCCACGTGCCGCTGCTTTTCGACCGCGCGTATGCAGACCACCTGTATGAGTACGGCAGAGGCGGTCTCAAGGCTATGCGGCTGGACGCGGTGAACATGCTCGCGCGCCTTTACTGGTACACCATCGAGTTCGGGCTCATGAAGACGCCGCTCGGCGTGCGCGCGTACGGCGCTGGGCTCCTCTCATCCGGTGGTGAGCTCGCCTATTGCGTCGACGATCCGCGGCCGCAGCGCCTGCCTTTTGACCTCGAACGCGTGATGCGCACCGAATACCAGATCGACCGCTACCAGGATGCTTACTTCCTCATCGACTCGTTCGATGATCTGATGCGCGAAACAGCGCCGGATTTCACGCCGATCTACGCGCGCCTGCGCAACCAGCCGACGCTCAAGCCGGGAGCGCAGCAATAGCCCGTCGCGTCCTCGTCACCGGCGGGCTCGGCTACATCGGCTCGCACACCAGCGTGCTGCTCGCGCAGGCGGGGCACGCGGTCGGCATCGTCGACAACCTGTCGAATGCCAAGCTCGCCGTGCTGGAGCGGATTCGCGCGCTAGCGGCGGCTACCATCGATTTCCGGCAGGGGGATATCCGCGACGAGCAGGCATTGAGCGCATACCTGGAACGCGGGCGCTTCGATTGCGTAGTGCACTTTGCCGGCCTGAAGGCGGTCGGCGAGTCGATGGAAAAACCGCTCGAGTACTACGACAACAATGTCGGCGGCAGCGTGGCGCTTCTCAAGGCGATGCAGAGCCGCGGCGTGAACCACATGGTGTTCAGCTCGTCCGCCACCGTCTATGGCGACGCGCAAAAGCTGCCGCTTACGGAAGACCAGCCGCTGCGGCCGGTCAACGTGTACGGGCAAACCAAGGCGGTCGTCGAAGATGTGCTCGCCGCGCAGGCTGGCGCGCATTCCGATTTCCGCTATGCGGCGCTGCGCTACTTCAATCCCGTGGGCGCGCATCCGTCGGGACGCATCGGCGAAGATCCGCGCGGCATTCCCAACAACCTGTTTCCGTACATTGCGCAGGTCGCGACCGGCCGGCGCTCAGCCTTGCGAGTCTGGGGCAACGACTACGCCACGCGCGACGGCACCGGCGTGCGCGACTATGTCCACGTGATGGATCTCGCGCGCGCGCACCTCGCGGCGCTCGACTATCTGCAGAGCCGCGGACGCTCGATCGTCGCCAACGTCGGCACCGGGCGCGGATACTCGGTGCTGGAGGCCGTCAAAGCCTACGAAAAGGCCTCCGGGCGGCGCGTGGCGGTCGAGTTCCACCCTCGCCGTGCCGGGGATCTCGCCGAGAACTACGCCGACCCCGGCCTCGCGCAGCGCGAGATGAAATGGCAGTCCAGCCTCGGGCTCGATGAAATGTGCGCCGACAGCTGGCGTTGGCAGTCTGCCAATCCGGAAGGCTACGGCTAAGCTTAGGCCATGGCGACCGGCTACCAATCGGGGTTCGGCAACACCTTTTCCAGCGAGGCGCAAAAAGGCGCGCTGCCGATCGGACGCAACTCGCCCCAGCGTGCGCCGAAAGGCCTCTATGCCGAAGTGCTTTCCGGCACGGCGTTCACCGCGCCGCGCGCCGAGAACCAAAGCACCTGGCTCTACAAGCTGCGTCCTTCGGCTATGCACGGTCCATACAAGCGCATCGCCGATGGCCTCGTGCGCTCCGGGCCCTTCGACGAGGTCGACACGCCGCCGAACCGGCTGCGCTGGGATGCGTTCGCCATGCCCACGAAGGCCGCCGATTTCGTCGACGGCCTCGCCACGCTCGCCGGCTCCGGCTCGCCTGCAGCCCAGC
>C688J18823_10000577_pt1 | contig 21498 bp, 19 predicted proteins | sample HopSoiMetagenom1_FD_18823 | JGI IMG/M metagenome (IMG submission 18823) | reverse complement strand
GTTGTTTCACCATTGCTTGTGCTAATGTAATTTGTGCTCTTTGTGCATCGGCTTGTGAGCGTACACCTTGAGATGTAGCAGATGAAGATTTAAACTGGTTAACAGCAGCTTCATATTGTGATTTAGCAACTTCTAAGTCACCGGTTGCTGCATCATATTTTTCTTGTGTTGCAGCTTTTGCATTAAACATATTTTGCACACGTTTGAAGTTCGCTTCAGCAACCGTTAATTTTGCTTTCGCAGAATTGATGGATTGTTCAACGGATGACGAGGTTAAAGCGGATGCATTTGCATTTTCATTAAAAGCAGCTGAACTATTTTGAGCTGCGATTAAACTTGCTTTTGCATTTTCCAGGGTAGCTTCTGCTTGCGCGAATTTTGTTTTTAAATCCGTATCATCAATCGTGATGAGCAGTTGTCCTTTTTTTACCTGTTCATTGTCTTTAAAATGAATGGTTTTAATATATCCAGAAACACTGGACTTAATGGAGATGATGTCTGCATCTAATTGTGCGTTATCGGTGCTTTCATACTTGGCAGCATTTACGAAATAAATGATTCCGATAATGACTACTACAGCAAGTATCCCAATCAGCATTGGTAGTTTACTTTTCTTTTTCTTTTGAGTATCGTTTGTTTGCATTGTTTCTTTTTCTGATTGTTGTAATGTTTCCATTTGTATTGTATTGTTAAAAATTGTTGATTCCCTTTGATGTGTTAAATGATAAAATCGCGTACATTAATTTTACTTCATGCAGCTTTTGGTTTAGTGTAGCTTGCATCTCTGCATTCAATTCTTTTAAATAATCGGTTGAGGTAATGCTTCCGTTTTCCAATTGTTTGGAAACTGTCAATGAAATATTGTGTCTTTTTTCAATGATGAGGCGGTCCTTTTCAATGATGCTTTTTAATGCATTGATTTGAGCCGTTTGTGAAAGCATGTTACTTTTTGTATTGAATTCAAAAACTTCCTGTTGCACATCAATCATTTTTTTGTTGATAGAAACAGTTTGTTTTTCATTGTTTAAACTATACAAGGAAGCGATGTTCCATTTTAAGTTTACATTGGCCTGCCCGAAGAAACGTAAATCTTGATTTAAGAAATTAGGACCCGGACGACCGTAAGCATATTGTCCACCTATTGTTAATTTTGGTAAAGCGTAGGAGTTATTCAATTTATGACGGGCATCCCAAATTGCTCTTTGTGTTGCAAACACTTTTAATTCAGGTCGCGTAATGTCATCTCCTGGAGCTGTATTCATCCCTGTGGAGGTGAAAAACTCTGTATTATCATCAACAGGTTTATTGATAAATAATGTCAATGTTTTATAATTTGCTTGAATTGTTTCTTTTGCTTCTTCAATGTTTTGATCGGTTTTCAATTCTTCGGCATCCAACACATCCACATCACTTTGGAGAGCGCTACCATTTTTAAAGGATTCCGCTACAATAGATTTCTTATTGTTCAAATCATTTTTGTAAATAGTTAATATTTTCAAATTTTCGCGATTCAATAAAATGGTACTGTATAATTGTGCAATGCGATCAATCAATTTGTATAATTCAACTTCATTTTGCTGAAGGGCGCCTTCACCGCCGAGCTTATCTAATTTTTTTTGCTGATGAATTTGTCCGCCATCAAAAACATTTTGTTCCAATTGTACAGCGGTAAGATAAGAATCATGAGGGAAGGTTGTACCGGCAAAACTGATCACTTCACTTTGGTAAGTGGCATTACCAATGAATGCTAATTTTGGTAACCATGATTTATTATCGTTGCTGACAGCATTTTTTTCATTTTCTGTAATGAGGTTGTTTTGCTTAATAAGGGGGTAATTGCGTTTTGCCATTTGTAAGCAAGAGTCGAGGGTAAGCGTATTGCTTTGTCCAAAACTGAGTGTACTAATCGTTAATAGGAGTAGTGTTAATTGTTTCATTTCTTAAGTAATAAAATTTTATTTGTTTAATGAGTTTTCAATAAAAGCGTAAACTGATTTTTTTAATTTTTCCGGACTAAAATCTATGTTCCAATCTTTTCCATATGATTTTAAAGAATGTTTAAACATAGGAGAAGCAAGAAAAGGGAAGCTGCATAATGATTGCAGGTTAATCATAAACATGGCTGTATCGATTTTTGCAATCTCTCCTTTTTGAATAGCTTCTTCAAGTGAGGTGATTAATCGGAAAGTTTTATTTTTTTTTGCCGCCATTACTTTTTGTTTGAAAAGGTCCGGGTTATTGCCAATCTCTTTAATAATAAACATGGACATTTGTGGATATTCGGCATAAAAATCAATGATGCGGCTAACGTATTGGAAGACGCGTTCTTTAACAGGTAAATCATTATTGTCAAAAACCTGGGCTTGTTCAAAAAAGCGTGATAAAGCTGTTTCAAAGATCCGGTCAAATAATTTTTCCTTATTTCGAAAATAATAATGAAGAAGTGCTTTGTTGATACCTGCTGTATCAGCAATATCCTGCATACGGGCTCCATATAAACCGTATTTCATAAACACCTCTTTTGCGGCATCCAGGATCTTCTCTTCGGTTGAATTATCTGTTAACTGTTTCATTTAATTTAATGGTTTAACCATTTGGTTAACGCAAAAGTAGAAAGAAAGTTTATACGGAATCAAGTTTTTTAAGAAAATAATATGGGAATTCGGCGAAAGTGAGTGCTTGATCGGTGAATGGTAATAGTTAGATAACCCGACAGGTTTTTAAAACCTGCTGTTGGGTTTGAATATCAGCTATATTCATTGCTAAAATTAATTGAAGTATTACTTAAAAAAAACAAACCCAACAGGTTTTAAAAACCTGTCGGGTTGCTGTATAATATAGGACCCTGAATGGATTGAGCCTCCTACTTCCCAGCCCTTCTCTTCTTCTCCTTCATAATCAAACTCAACTCTCTTCCGGTTTGTCCTTTTACAGATGTATTTTCTTGTGCCCTGCGAATGAGGTAAGGTAATACTTCGCGAACGGGACCATACGGAACGTACTTGGCTACGTTGTAACCTGCGTTGGCAAGGTTGTAACTGATATGATCACTCATTCCTAATAATTGAGAGAAATAAATATGCTTATCTGAAGGAGCAATGTGCATTCGTTGCATTGATTCTGCAAGCTTCATGGAGCTATTTTCATTATGTGTACCGGCACATATAGCTATACGATTGGCGTGTTCAATGCTAAATAAAACCGCTTCATCATAATCGGTATCGGTGTTTTGCTTGGTATCATGGATAGGAGAAGGATACGCTTTTTCGGCTGCGCGTATCCGCTCTTTCTCCATATAGGCACCTCTTACGAGTTTAGCACCTAAAAAATACTTGCCTTCCGTTGCTAATTTAAAAGTGTGTTTTAAATAAGCCAGCCGGTCCTTGCGGTACAATTGGTAGGTATTGTAAACAATTGCTTTCTCCGTATTATAAAGCACCATCATTTGATTGGCGAGGTTATCAATAGCTAGTTGGATCCAGCTTTCTTCTGCATCAATAAAAATAGGAATACCGGCATCATGTGCAGCCTTGCAAATGGTATTGACCCGGAGTTGTACACGTCCATATTCCTTTTGCTCTTCTGGACTAAGGCTATTGTAACTGATACCTACTTTTTCAAGTAGGTCAAAACGGGCGAGTCCGGTTACCTTAAATACACAAAAAGGAATATAGTTGTTACCTTTTGCTTTGGTAATGGTGGCAATGGTTTCTGCAGTACAGGCATCAAAATCTTTTTCTGTTTCTTTGCCTTCAACAGAATAGTCCAGGATGGTACCAATATTAAATTTACCAAGCTCAGCAATAGTTTTATCACATTCTTCGATGGTTTCACCCCCGCAAAATTGCTTAAAAATGGTTGCTTTTATAATTCCCTTGATAGGTAAATGGGTGTTTATAGCAAAGGTCGTAATGGATTTTCCGAGGTTTACAAACGCGCTGTTGCTCACTAATTTGAACAGCCAATAAGAGCGGTTCAAGTCATTCTTTGTCTTACCTGAAAAGGCAACTTCTGTATTATTAAATGATAACATTGGTTTTAGATTTACCTGCAAATATAGGCAAAGCATTAAATAGGATGCGGTTCTGATACTTTTTTAGCAGAAGCAGAAAAAGGCCTGACTTGGCGGTTATTAACAGTTAACTTATCAAATCGGGATAAAATTAACCGTTTAAAAATAAGCATTTTGATAAGTGTTGAGTATATTTGCGGCTCACAAAATTTTTTATGGGGGAAATTAAATCCGCAGATTATTCTGTATTTATTACAAGAGATATTAGTAAGGAAATCAATACTTTTTTTCAGGTAAACAAAGACCTTTATTCTAAATTGTTTATCCTGGTTGATGAGAACACCTTTAAAAATTGTTATCCGCAATTGGTAGAAAAGGTTTCTGCTTTTAAGGATGCAGAGCTTATAGAAATAGAAAGTGGAGAAGAGAATAAAAATATAGATGTATGTGTTCAAATATGGGGAACATTGAGTGAATTGGGTGCAGATCGGAAATCGCTTTTTATTAATTTGGGTGGTGGAGTTATTGGAGACATGGGAGGTTTTATTGCATCTACATTTAAACGAGGAATAGATTTTATCAATATACCAACAACATTATTAGCGCAGGTAGATGCTTCGGTTGGAGGAAAAGTGGGCATTGATTTAAACCACTTGAAAAATGAGATTGGTGTTTTTAATAATCCCAAAGCAGTTTTTGTAAACAGTAGCTTTTTAAGCAGTCTGGATGAACGGCAAGTATTATCCGGTTTTGCCGAAATAATAAAACATGCGCTAATTGCAGATGCTGCGTATTGGAAAAAAGTAATGTTGGTGGATCTGGAAGATATGGATGTGTTGGATAAACTTATCGAAACATCTGTTAAAATAAAAAATAAAGTGGTGATGTTGGATCCACATGAATATGGTATTCGAAAGAGTTTGAATTTTGGTCATACCATTGGCCATGCGATTGAAACCTGTTCGTTGGAAGAGACGGATTCAGATTCGTTTTTGCATGGAGAGGCCATTGCTATCGGAATGATTTGCGAAGCTTATTTATCAAATAAAATTTGTGGTCTTCCGGCAGATCAACTAAAACAAATCACCGATTTTATTTTAAGTCATTACCAGTCGTTGACAATCGATCATATGGATCAGCAGCATTTAATAGAATTGATGGGTCATGATAAAAAGAATGAAAATGGTCAATCTAATTTTTCGCTGTTATCGGCAATAGGAACTTGTGAAATCAATAAGCAAGTAAATAGTGCTCAGATTGTCGAATCATTGAACTATTATGCAGAACAGTTAGAATTAAGGGAATAATTTATAATTTTATGAGCAGGGCCTTATTTCTTAAAACAGGCTATATTCATGTTTTAAGATAAGTTAAACAGAGGATAATTAAAGATGAAAATGTTAAGTCCAGAAACAGCAGCACTTCAAGAAGAGCAGATCGAAAATAAAGTCAGCGTGGATGCGTTGGAAAGAGCATTAAAATCAAATAGCGAAGAAATGTACAGTATATCAAATCCAACTAAGAAATTAAAAGGAAGCATCCAACTTACCGCTTCGAAGAGTGAAAGTAATCGCGCATTAATTATTCAGGCCTTATCAAAAGAAAAGTTTCCGATTGAAAACCTGGCTACGGCTCAAGATACACAAACCTTACAACAAATATTAACAGCAGATCAACTGCATTTGCAATCAGATAAGAGTCAAGAAGAACGTACATATGATGTTGGACCTGCAGGTACCACTATGCGGTTTCTTACTGCTTATTTTGCAACAACACCAGGCACACGTATTCTAACAGGATCAGAACGTATGAAGCAGCGTCCTATCGGTATATTGGTAGACGCCTTACGCAAGCTGGGAGCAAAGATTACTTATTTAGAAGAAGAAGGATATCCACCGTTGCAAATTGATGGAAAAACATTAAAGGGAGGAGAACTGGAAATTGTTGGAAATATTAGTAGTCAGTTTATCTCTGCATTATTACTGGTATCACCGGCTCTTCAAAATGGGTTGGTTATTCATTTTAAGGGAGAAGTTACTTCCAGACCTTATATAAATATGACCTTGAAAATGATGGAGGAGTTTGAAGTGGTGGGTAGCTGGCATGATGATTCCATTTCTGTGAGCAGACAAAAATATCAATGCAATGGAGATGAGGATTATGCATATATGGTAGAAGGTGATTGGAGTGCAGCATCCTATTGGTATGCATTTGCAGCTTTAGCCGATGAAGTTGATTTCACCATCAAAGGATTAAAAAATGCAAGTTTACAAGGAGATTCAATTGTATCTGAATTGTTTTCTTTTTTCAATGTAAGTACAACATATGCAGATGATGGTATTCATCTAAAAAAGAGAGATGTAAAAAATGAGCATTTTGGATTTGATTTTTCAGATTGCCCCGATATTGCACAAACAATGGCTGTTGTAAGCGGTCTATTAAAAATACCTTCTTACTTTAATGGATTACATACCTTACGTATTAAAGAAACGGATCGCGTACGTGCGTTAAGAGAAGAGCTTGCAAAGATTGGAGTAGATGTGGAAATGATTGACGATTGTTCGATGCAGGTTACAAGCCCCGATTTACATGCTCCCACAGCATCTATTAAAACATATGATGATCATCGCATGGCTATGGCATTAGCTGCTATTGCAATGAAATATGATGGTGTGTTAATTGAGCATCCTGAGGTTGTTCGGAAATCATATCCCGATTTTTGGAAAGATTTAAAAAAGACAGGATTTGTTGTGAAGGAAGTAAAGAAGTGAATTTTTAAAAATAAACCACATAAATATTTAGCTATGTGTCTATGTGGTTTATTTTTTAAATTTTTTTACTCACCTTATTAAACCGTAAAAAAAGAAGTACTGCTGCACTTGTAAGCCCCAGAAAGAGACCATACCAAATACCCAAAATTCCCATACCGAATTTAAAAGCAAAAATATACCCCATAGGTAATCCAATGACCCAATAAGCAATAAGTGTAATAATCGTTGGGATTTTCACATCTCTTATTCCTCTTAATGCGCCTAGTGCCACTACCTGTACACCATCACTTAACTGAAAAAAAGCAGCAACGATTAATAAAGAAGAGGCTACCGAAATTACTTCAGGTGTCCTTGTAAAAAGTGTAGGAAGAAAATCTCTAAAAACAATAAAAGAAGTTGCTGTACAACTCATAAAAAGTGTAACGAGAATAAATACGCTAAAGCCCGCCATTCTTACGCCACGTCTGCTTTTTAAGCCATATTGATTACCTACTCTTACGGAAGCAGCAGCCGATAAACCACTAGCCATCATATAGGTAACCGAAGCCATACTCAATGCAACTAAGTGAGCAGCTTGTGCCTTTGGACTGATCCATCCGATCATAATAACAGCAAATGCAAAAGCAGCAACTTCAAAAACCCATTGCAATCCGGAAGGAATACCAATAGCCAGAATTTTTTTCAGCAATTCTTTTGAAATGGATCTTAAATTAAATGATTGTGTATAGCGTCGAAATTTTTTGTTGTAAAATATATAAATGATCATTACGATGGCCATGAGCACGCGTGAAATAAAACTTGCCCAGCAGGAGCCCATTAAACCCATTGCAGGAAAGCCCCAGTGCCCAAACATCATAATGTAATTTAACAGGATATTTAATAAGCTTGCACCAACAGTAATATACATCGCTGGTTGTGTATTGGATAATCCTTCGGCAAATTGTTTAAATGCAGAAAAAATGCAAAGAGGAATCATGCTTAGCATCATTACATTTAAAAAGGGAATGGCGAGTTCAACTACTTCTTTATCCTGATTGATGTTTCGAAGCAGAGGAGAACAAATAAATAATGCTAAAAATAAAAGGATGCCCAATAAGGTATTGATGATGAGTCCATGTTTTAATAAGGAAGCATTTTCAGTATAATTATTAGAACTATCGGCAGCAGCTACCAAAGGAGTTACGCCGTAAGAAACACCTAATCCAAAAACAAGTACAATTGTATAGAAACTGTTTGACAAGGCAACAGCGGCTTGTTCAATTGTTCCAATTTGTCCGACCATTGCTGTATCAGCAACACCAACCATAATATGTCCCAACTGACTAAGTACAACAGGGTAAGCAAGAAGGAGAGTAGCTTTGTAGTTTTTTAAATATTCGGAAGAAAAGAAAGGCTTCATAAGGTTGCAAAGATAAGGGTTTATTTCACACGGGCGGGCCTGTGTGAACCTACCACTTCACCTTCACCTGTACCTTTACTTCCGATTTCTTATTTCCCTGAATCTCCGAAAGTGTTCCTTCATTTATGATTTCCTTATCATCATAGAATGTTTGTGAATATCGTAACCAGCATTCCAGGTGTTTGTTAATTGCATAATTGAACAAGATGTAGAATCGGGAGCCTTTGCCGGAATAAGCTGGAATAGCAAATGTGCCGGACACATCATTTTCATAAGCATAAATACGTGCATCATATCCATCTGTTTGAAAAAGGGCATAACGTAAGGTAATGGAAAGTGGTTTGCCAGGTTTGTTGTAGCGAACATCCTGATAAAGGAGATAGCCCTTTTGTGTGGATTGCTCAGATTGATATTGAACAACCTCAACACGGTTGGAAAATTTAATACGTGGTGTTACAACATAGGAAATGGTAAAGCGATAGTTGAGGTATCGTGTTTGGATTAAGTATTTCATAGCAATAGCGTTACTGGTGTTTTGTTGTTTGTTCCGCTGTGAAGCACGAAAAGATACATTCCATTTTTTTGATGGTGTATATGTTATCTGTGTATTTGCATCACTGCCATGTGAAGGAGCATCCACTTGATAATGCAACCAGGGAAATTCAAAACGATCGTAACAGGATGTCCAGGTAAGCCCGTGATGAAGTTGAATGGTCATTCCCATATACAATCCTTTTTCATTGCCACTTGATTCAGTAAATCCGGCATTTAACTCATTTTGATAAGTGGCAGTATAATACCGGTGGACAGCAGTAAACGTAATGCGAGGATGAAGACTGATAAATACACCAGTTAAAAAAGCAAGGCCTCTGCTTTTAGTTCGTGTGGCTTCTCCAAAAAAATTAAAATTTTGAAAAATGAAATTGTAGTCGATACCAAGATTTATGTTTTTTGAATTTACCCTATTAAGTGTATTATCAGCTCGTAATGTTGGTTTTAAAGGGATATTCAAAAAATCATGTATTCCTGAAATACCAACGTTGAAACGGTTGGAATGATAAGAGAGATTACCTCCAAAAATAGTTTGATGAACAGTATGCTTATCTGTTAACTCAGCTATAGTGGTATGCATGCCGGTTTGCTGTAAAGCAGAAACGGTTGAAGGACTTCCATCTTCCAATGTATCGGTGACATTTGCATCAATTGCTTTATGCGAATAAAAAACAGTCAGAAAGAATTTTTTTTGTTGAAGTGTTGTCGCGATTCCATGCATGAATTTATTTTCGTCAACAGAAGTATAGGGACGAATACCTTGTGCTGTTTTTTTAGCATACAAAATAACGGAGCTTTTGCCAAAGGAAGCCCCGTTCCATGCGGTTAAACCCTGTCCGAATGTAATGGTATAATCACCAAGCACCAATGCTTGAATGCATTTTACATGTTCTAGAAAGAGATGAGCCGTATAAAAATCAAAGCCGTTTTTTGCTTTTGTTCTTACTAATTTATCTGGAATATTCTTTTTAAGAAATGCTTCGCCTGGATCTTTTTCAGCAGCGAAACCGACGCTTATGTGAGGATTTAACCGAGCCTGGTATCTGGTATATAACTTTTGAGGACCACCAACATATCTTGAATTTGGATTTTTATGTACGCTGAGGCTATCAATTGATTGGAATCCCAATTGTTTTTCAAGCACCTGTGAATAGCGAAAAACAAGGCTTTGCTCCATTTCCTGAAAAGGCTTTTTTTTATTGATCGAGATCGTGTTGCCTGGATCACTCACGTAGATATAAGGAAGCAAATTTTGTATCAGTGTTTGATCAAACCCTTCAATGGTTTGTAATTCAAGTGTCAAGAGAAGTTTTCCATTTTTCTCGATATGAGAAAATAGCTGATTGATTTGCAGATCGGATAATAGATTTAAGTTTTGTAATTCCTCTTTGTTTGTATGATTCAGGTCAATCGGGTGTTTTCTGTAATAGGTTAAGGATTCTATGAAAGCAGAATAATCGAGTTCTTCCTGTTGTGTTTGTTCGGCAATGAGCTCCAATTGTTTTTGCAAGTTTTCATTTTCATTGTTGAGAGGTTCTGGAGGTTGAGCCAGTGAGGGAAATACAAAAAAGCAACAAAAAAGGATGAGTCCTAATTGATAGCGCATAAGCAAGAAATATAAATGAGGTGGAAAATTACTGGTCGTCACGGACAGTTTCCTTTTTTTTTAAAAAGGAATAGCTGAATCCTAGTTGAGTGGTAAAACCCAGTGTTTGGTGATAATTACCGGATAGGTCAACTGTTAACTGGTGTTTTTGAAAACCAAAACCGAATGAGGTAAGCAGGGGATTGGTACTGATTCCTGTTCGCAAAAAGAAAGAAGAAATAGGTTGGTATTCGATACCTGCTTTGAAAACAGGTTGCTGCTGAATGTCTTTTTCCGTTTCAATTAGGAGGGTAAGACTTGAAGATGCTTGATAGTTAAGACCCAGGCGCATAATGGTAGGAACACGTTCCATTGTATTTTTTCCTGTTTTGGAACGCGTAGGATTGTAAACATGTGCACCAAGACTAAGATCCTTGCGCAATTTTGTTTGTATTCCTACTTCTCCAATGAGTGTTGTAAAACGAGTATTTCCTTCAGCAATGCTGGTATTAAGGTAATCAAATGCGATACCCATGGAAAATGTATTGGAAAAAGCTTTTGCAAAAGAGAGGTTGAATTTGTTCTCCTTATAGGCGTGATATCCAAAATTGCTGAAAGAGGCGCCAAGTGTACCTGCTTTTACGGGTAGGACGAATAAGGCGGTTCGTAAACCCAGCTCTTTTACCTGGAAATGGTTTTCGTAATAAAAACCTGCGGTGGTGTTGCGGACAAATCCTAGTCCGGCTTGGTTATGAATTACACCCCATGCATCGCTAAGGGAAACAGAAGCCGTACCGAGTGCAGAAGAACGTGCCCCTGAAAGAAGATATCCATGTTGAGCAAGGGCGCTTAACTGGATACCAATGAAAACAAGAAGAAAATACTTCTTTTTCATGGTGTATTGCTTGCCTCGTGCATTGCAGATACACAAGACAAGCTTAGATCCTTCTTTACTTAATTGGTTTTAAAATCAAATTTTACCTCAGAAAGCTCTTTATTCGCTTTCAAAATTTTATTTTTTAGGTTTTCTTTGAAATCAACTACTTTTTTTAATAATTCAGCATCTCCGGCAGCTAAAATTTGAACGGCTAAAATACCTGCATTTTGGCCACCATCAAGGGCTACCGTTGCAACAGGGATGCCTGGAGGCATTTGAAGAATAGACAAAACCGAGTCCCAACCATCAATAGAAATGGAAGAACGACAAGGTACGCCAATCACCGGAACGGGTGAAAATGCGGCAACTACTCCTGGTAAATGAGCAGCTCCTCCGGCACCGGCTATAATAACTCGTATACCTTTTGTATGCGCAGTTTTTGCAAATTCAGCCACTGCATCCGGTACCCGGTGTGCACTCAATGCGTTGATTTCAAAGGGAATTTTGAATTCATTTAAAATTTTAGCAGCCTCCTGCATAACTGGCATATCGGAGGTACTGCCCATGATAATACTTACTTTAGGACTCATAGTAATGATAATTTAATTTAACGAAGGGCAAAAATAGCTTTTTTTACGGTCAAGACAGAGGCTATTTAAAATTTATTTACTTGTTTAAATAGCTGTTTTTTTTCTTATTTTCGTAGAGTTAATACTGTTTCAGAAGATTATGGTAATTAAGGATAAGCCGTTTAAAATATTTCTACCAAGCAAGGAGATAAATAAAGCGGTAGAGGAAGTGGCAAATCGTATGAATACAGACTTAGCCGGGCAATCACCTTTATTTTTAATTGTGTTGAACGGAGCATTTATGTTTGCTTCTGATTTAATGAAAAAAATCACCGTTGGCTGTGAGCTTTCATTTGTAAAGGTTTCATCATATGATGGTTTATCAAGTACATCAAATCTGAAACAACTCATAGGCTTGGTTGAAGATGTTCGAGGAAGAACCATTGTGATTATAGAAGACATTGTGGACACAGGTATTACCATGGAAGGTATCCTCAATTACCTGAAACCGTTGAAACCAGGATCTGTTAAAATAGCAACCCTGTTGTACAAACCGGAAGCGTTTACAAAGACATTTGCAATAGATTACGTAGGCATAGAAGTGCCCAATAAATTTTTAGTCGGCTACGGATTAGATTATGATGGAGAAGGGCGTAACTTGCAGGATATTTATATTTTAGATAAAAATTAATATACATAAAGACAGACCTAATAAAACTTCATTCATAAATTTAAAATTTCAACATATGCTAAACATCGTGTTATTTGGCCCTCCGGGCGCAGGCAAGGGCACTCAATCAGAAAAATTGATTGCTGAATATCAATTGGTACACCTTTCTACAGGAGATATTTTACGAGCTGAAGTTGCCGCAGGCACAGAACTTGGTCGTGAAGCAAAAAAATTAATGGATGAAGGAATCCTGGTTCCTGATGAGATTGTGATTGAAATGATCAGCAATAAACTGGATCAAAACAGACATGTGAAAGGCTTTATTTTTGACGGCTTTCCACGTACATCAAACCAGGCAAAAGCCTTGGATAAATTATTAGCAGAGAAAAAAACATCTATTACGAAGATGATTTCGTTGAAAGTGACGGATGAAGAATTGATGGACCGCCTTTTAAAACGAGGTCAACAAAGTGGAAGACCGGATGATCAGGATCAGGATATCATTTTGAACCGCATTCAGGAATATAATTTAAAAACGGCTCCATTGGAAGATTACTATGAGCATCAAGGTAAATTTGAAGCGATAGATGGAATCGGAGAAATCAGCGAAATTTTTTATGCGATCTCCAGTGTTATAAAAGAAGCAGAATTAAAAGAAGCATTTGCTAGTCCAGGTGATGACTTTGAAGATAATGAGGAAGAAGAAGAATTGGTAGAATCACAAGGTGAAGAGTCGTTCCTTAAAAAAGCGACACATGCTGCAAAAGTGGTGAAAGAAGTGATTAGCGGTAAGGTGCATGATATGTTGCATTCTTCTTCTGCTTCGGCGGAGAAGCTTAAAAAAGTAGCTAAGAAATCGGCAGCTAAAAAGGTGGCCTCCTCCGTTAAAGCTTCGGCGGCCAAGCCAGCTAAGAAAGTAGCGAAGAAGGCACCAGCTAAAAAAGCGGCAGCAAAAACGGCGGCTAAAAAAGTAGTGAAGAAAGCAGCAGCAACGAAAAAGGTTGTGAAAAAGGCAGCTAAAAAGCTTGTAAAGAAGGTTGTTAAAAAGACAGCTGCTAAAAAAACAGTGAAGAAAGCCTCTTCCGCTAAAGCTTCAGCGGCCAAGTCGGCTAAAAAGGCAGCTCCGAAAAAATCAGTTAAAAAGATTACAAAGAAAGGTGTAAAGAAGGCTGCAAAAAAAGCAGCTCCTAAAAAAGCTATAAAGAAAGTAGTTAAAAAAGCGGCTAAAAAAATAACGAAAAAAGTTGCGAAAAAAGCTTCAAAGAAAGTAGCAGCGAAAAAAACAAGCCCAAAGAAAACAGCAAAAAAATCAGCTCCAAAGAAATCAGCAAAAAAAACTGGTAAGAAGGCAAAACGTAAATAAGTAAAATGGAAAAAGGCAGATGTAATATCTGCCTTTTTTTTACCGTGCTTTTGGAAGTATCAAATAATCTTCCGGTTTTGTTTTGACAAAATAAATTGTTTTTTCTTCAGGGTCTATGAAGAAGTCTGGTTGACTGTTGCCTTCTTTTCTAAACTCTCCATCGCCTACTACAGCGTATCCAAAGTCGCAGGAATATTGACCATCAATGGTTTTAATTACTAATTTGTTTTTTGAAAAAGTAAATAACCATTTACAATATTCGTTTCTTATATACTCAGACGCTCTGTAAAATAGTCCAATGCTATCCTTTATTTTAAGTCTTCCATAAAGGGAACCCATATTATACGATGGTGCCCCTCTGTTTAGGTCAATATAAAAAAGCATGGTACTGTCCGTTTCTGGAAATAAAGTTATAGAACCAACTCTTTCTTTTTCTGCATCTTTTCCATAGCCATAAATTCCTGCATATTTGGATGTTAACAAGTGATGAGCTGAGCCAACCTTTGTTTGCCCATACATATTTGCACATGAAAGTAAAAGACTAATTAGAATTAACTGTTTCACAATACATTTAAATGATAGTATCATTTTGATACTATCAAAATACTTTTTTTTCTTGAAAGTTCAAAAAATTATAGGTGTAATATGGATGACGATAGAGCAAGACAAAATCATCCACCAAAAACTCGCGAAAAAAGCGTAATTTTACCGAAATTATTAAAACTGCATGGATTCGAATTTTGTTGATTATGTAAAGATCTGTGGCCGGTCCGGTAAAGGTGGAAGCGGTTCTACGCATTTACATCGTAGTAAACTTACAGCAAAAGGTGGCCCTGATGGAGGAGATGGAGGCAGAGGTGGGCATATCATCGTTCGCGGTAACAAGCAATTTTGGACACTTATCCATTTAAAATATCGTAAACATGTTATTGCAGAACCTGGACAAAACGGCGGAAGTGCCCGCATGACCGGTGCTGAAGGAAAGGATGAAATTTTAGATGTTCCCCTGGGAACAATCATAAAAGATGCAGAGACAGGTGAGATAGAAGGGGAGATTACAGAAGATGGGCAAGAATTAATCATTGTTCCGGGAGGAAAAGGTGGATTGGGAAATGATCATTTCAAATCTTCCACCAATCAAACACCTCGTTATGCCCAGCCTGGAATACCCGGACGGGAAGAATGGAAAATATTAGAATTAAAAGTATTGGCAGATGTTGGATTGGTAGGTTTTCCCAATGCCGGTAAATCAACCTTATTATCAGTTGTATCTGCCGCCAAACCGGAGATCGCTAATTACCCGTTTACCACCCTGGTTCCCAATTTAGGAATTGTAAAATACCGCGATTACAAATCCTTTGTAATGGCCGATATTCCCGGAATCATTGAAGGGGCGCATGAAGGAAAAGGAATAGGATTGCGTTTTTTAAGACATATTGAACGCAACTCTACTTTATTGTTTTTGGTTCCTGCAGATACAAATGATATCATCAAAGAATATAAAATCCTGATCAATGAACTGGATCAATTTAATCCCGAGCTTCTTCATAAAAAAAGAATCCTTGCTATTTCAAAATGCGATTTGCTCGATGAAGAATTGTTAACAGAAATTAAAAAGGACCTTAAGAAACGATTCAAAGAAAAAGAGACGGTACCTGTTCTCTATTTTTCATCTCAAACAAATTTTGGATTAACAGAATTAAAGGATGAGCTTTGGAAACAGTTGAATAGTAAGGAAAATGCATTTGACTATTAACAGCATTGTTAATTTTAATTACCACTAATCTTGCTCGATGGACATTATTTCTTCCATAAAAAAACTCGATACGGAGTTTTTTTTATTTTGCAACAGCAAGCATAACGCATTCTTCGATTCAGTCATGGCAATGGCGAGTGGAAAATTTATCTGGATTCCGCTTTATCTCTTTTTATTATTTCTAGTTTTCAAATATGTTGGAAAACATATCTGGCTGGTTGCTATCTCTGTAGCATTGATGATACTGGCAAGCGATCAACTATCGGTTCATTTATTTAAAAATGTATTTCTGCGGTATCGGCCTTGTCATAATTTACTCATTCAGGATATCATGCACCTCAATGGCAATTGTGGCGGTACGTATGGATTTATTTCATCTCATGCTGCAAACACATTTGCATTGGCAATGTTTTTAACATTGTTTTTTAAAAACAGGATCAATTATTTCGGCGTTTATATTTTTTTATGGGCAGGTTTTGTTTCGTACAGTCGTGTTTACAATGGGGTTCATTACCCTGCAGATGTAGCTGTTGGAGCGTTGGTGGGAATGCTGATCGGTTGGTTGATATATAAATTGTATCAGGTAGTTAACCGGAAATTGCAGGAGCAATAAATTCAGTGTAACAACCCGACAGGTTTTTAAAACCTGTTGGGTTTGGAAAAATAATAATTATGTCATTAAAAAAAATAATACTAGCTGCAATAAAACCCAACAGGTTTTAAAAACCTGTCGGATTGCTGTGTGTCCAGGTAGCTAAATTATTTTTAATACACTAACCAATGCCCAACACATTTTCCATTCTTAAAAAAGAAAACCCATCTTTCCTCTACATCATGCGATGGCTGTTAGCTTGCATCTGCCTTGGGCTTGGAGCAGGAATAGCCGCAGCAATTTTTTTAGCTTCTCTGGATTTTGTTACCAATTTCCGTGAGGCACATGTATACATCATTGCATTTTTACCAGTAGCAGGTTTATTGATCGGAATGGTTTATCATTATTATGGAACAGCTGTCGTAAAAGGGAATCATTTACTGCTGGAAGAAATCCATTACCCCAAGAAAATACTTCCGTTTATCATGACTCCTTTTATTTACCTGAGCACTGTTATCACTCATTTATTTGGTGGTTCTGCCGGAAGGGAAGGAACAGCAATACAAATGGGAGGAAGTATCGCCGATCAATTTGCGCGCTTGTTTAAATTTAATGCTCAGGATCGTAAGCTTATATTAATTGCCGGCATTGCAGCAGGTTTTTCAGCAGTGTTTGGAACACCAGTCGCAGGAATTGTTTTTGGCTGGGAAGTGGTGAGTATTGGCAAAATAAAAAACAGAGCCATTCTTCCAAGCATTATTACAGCCCTGGTAGCAGATATAACTTGCAAATACTGCGGCATACAACATACGCAGTATACTATTTCATTTGTTCCGGATATAAGTTGGGAAGGAATTGGTGTTGCGATAGTTGCTGGTATTTGTTTTGGTTTTGTTGCACGCTTATACACCTGGACACTGCATAAGCTCATCCATTTATTTAATAAAACAATTCCGTATCCACCTTTGCGCCCTTTTATTGGCGGTATTATCCTGGTTATTTGCATTTGGAGTTTGCATACCACCAAGTATATTGGTTTAGGCATTCCTACCATTGTCGAATCTTTTCACACATCACAGCCAGGTTATGATTTCATTATTAAATTAGTTCTTACGGTGCTAACATTGGCTGCTGGTTTTAAAGGGGGAGAAGTAACACCTTTGTTTTTTATTGGTGCTACTCTGGGTAATGCGATGGCGTTAGTTGTTCCCCTGCCCATGGCATTGCTTGCAGGAATGGGATTTGTAGCCGTATTTGCGGGAGCAGCCAATGCTCCCATTGCTTGTATCATTATGAGTATTGAGTTGTTTGGGATGGAGTCAGGTGGATATATTACCATTGCTTGTGTTTTTGCATCAGTTGTATGTGGAAAAAATGGAATTTATAATTTTCAAAGAAATGATTAAATTGTGGTCAGGATTAATACTATTTCCCCATGAAAAAAATAACCAACATCATTCCAGTGTTTTTATGTATTGCTTGCCTTTCACTTTTCTCTTCCTGGGGTACCTTCGGTCATGAACACATCAACAGAGCAGCAGTTTTGGCACTACCTGATTCCATTCGCCCGTTCTTTTTCAATCACATTGATTACATCACGCAAGAGTCTACTGTTCCGGATCTGCGAAAATACACCGTGCTTGATAAAGCTGAAGCACCACGACATTATATCGATCTGGAAAAATTTGGAGCAATAGACAGTATTCCAAGAAATTTTGCAGAAGCCTCGTTAAAATACAAGCCAGAGTTCCTGGATGAATATGGAATTTTGCCCTGGTATATCCAGGACATGATGGATAAGCTAACAAAAGCATTTAAAGGAAAACGCAAAGCAGAGATTCTTTTTTTAGCTGCTGATATGGCCCATTATATTGGAGATGCACACATGCCCTTGCACACTACTATTAATCACGACGGGCAGTTAACAGATCAACGGGGAATTCATGCCTTATGGGAATCAAAGTTACCGGAGATGTTCGGACCTAATTATGATTATCATACAACTGGAGCAGTATACATTAAGGATGTACAGAAAAATACCTGGGATATCGTTTTACATTCATTCAAGCTGGCGGATACCGTATTGCTAACGGAACGACACCTAAGAAAACAAGTTTCAAAAGATAAGATTTTTAAACTGGATGAAAAGGGCAACATTAAAAAAAACAAATTCAATCAAAATATATTTACAGATGAGTATGCCGAACAATTTCATGAAGCGTTAAAAGGTATGGTAGAAAATCAGATGAGAGCCTCTATTATTTGCGCGAGCAGCTATTGGTATACAGCATGGGTAAATGCTGGTAAGCCGGATCTAAGTGATCAGGATCCATCTTATGTTACGAAAGAAAATGAGCCAGCTTTAAAAGATGCCTTAAGAGTGTTGAAATATGGAAAGCTGCTTGGGGTAGAAAGCGAAAAAGAATTTTAATTAAAAATTGCTACATCATGCTCAAACGTATATTTACATATAGTTTCTTTTTTATAGTGACACTGCAGTTTGCGCAAACAATAGACCGACCCAAACTGGTTGTTGGAATTGTGATCGATCAAATGCGTTATGATTACATCTATCGGTTTTGGAATAAGTATGGTGCTACAGGATTTAAACGATTGGTAAACGAAGGCTTCTTTTGTAAGAATACTAATTACAACTATGTACCTACGTATACAGCTCCAGGACATTCAGCAATTTATACAGGAACAACACCGGCAGTAAACGGGATGATTGCCAATGATTGGTTTGATCGGGAACTCGGAAGAAACATATACTGTGTAGCCGACACTAAGTTTGAAGGTGTTGGAAGTACGGATGAAGAAGGAAAGCGTTCACCAAACAATTTGTTGACAACAACCATTACGGATGAATTGCGCCTGGCAACAAATATGAAGTCAAAAGTAATTTCTATCTCATTAAAAGACAGAAGCGCAGTTTTGCCCGGCGGACATATTCCGAATGCGTCATATTGGTATGATGGAAGTACGGGCAATTTTATTTCCAGCACATATTATATGAAAGAATTACCGAAATGGACGCAGGAATTCAACTCGCGTAAGCTTGCACAAAAGTATTTAACTGGAGATTGGAAGACGTTGTTACCCATTGATGAGTATGTCGAAAGTTTGAAAGATGATTATCCTTTTGAAAAGAAATTTAACGACGAGCAGAATCCAGTTTTTCCGCATCGCATATCTGATTTAACTGCTGGTAATGGCGGATTGGCTTTAGTGCGTTCCACACCATTTGGCAACACATTGCTAAAGGATTTTGCAATCGAAACAATTACCTCTGAAAGCTTAGGAAAATCAGGATCAACTGATTTTATAGCAATTTCTTTCTCCGCAACGGATTATATATGTCATGCTTTTGGTCCTAACTCTGTTGAAGTAGAGGATACCTATATTCGTTTGGATAAAGAAATTTCTGAGCTACTGGATTTTATTGATGCACAGGTTGGCAAAAAAAATGCATTGGTGTTTTTAACATCCGATCATGGTGTAATGGCAATACCTTCCTATTTACAAGAATTGAGAATACCGGCAGGCATTGTTAATGAAAAAAAATTAGCAGATACGATCCAGCACTATCTAATGAAAACGTATAATTTACCATTACTGTCTAAGTATTTTAATCAACAGGTATATTTGGACCGTAAAGCAATCGAAGAAAAAAAATTGAAATTGGAAGAGGTTCAACTGGCTGTTGCAAATTTTTTGCAAAGCCTTCCTATAACTATGGAAACACTTACAGCAAGCGAGTTAAATCGTACTTGTTTTAGTGAAGGCACAAAAGCATTTATGCAGAAGGGCTTTAATGTAAAACGTTCTGGTGATGTATTGATTAACTATTTACCAGGTTATGCCGGTTTTCCATCTGCGGGCACAACACATGCTTCTCCGTTTTCTTATGATACACATGTTCCTTTAATTTTTTACGGATGGCATATTCCAGTAGGAAGTACAGTAGCACCAATTTTCATTACAGATATTTCACCCACACTGGCGATGTTGCTAAGCATTGAATTTCCGAGTGGATGTACTGGTAAACCAATTGAATCCATTTTTGTAAAATAGAGGTTACCCAACAAACCCTTTTTTAATGTGGGCACCGTCACAATGAGGTATTTTCCATTCCTTTTAAGCTCAATGCACCAGAAGGACAATTGTTTACCTGTTCACGAATGCGTTCGGAATGCGCTCCTTTCATATTGATCCAGGGGCGGGCACTTGGATCAAACACTTCTTTTAGTTCTTTCCAGCATTTTTTAGAATGGATGCAAACATGTGGTTCCCAAATAATGGTTACATCCTCATTGCTGTAGTGCTTCGTTAGTTCGTGCTCCATCACTGTGCATTTTTATTTTTTCATTTTATTAAATGCTTCTGCAAACCAAAGCAATTCTTTCAAGAGTGCAGCCGCTTTTTTATCAGTAGCTTCTTTATTAGCAGTTGCATTACCAAGATCATCAAAACTATTTTGAACGGTTGGAACCGGAAATGGAGGAAAGACAGGAACTGCACGTATTTTTAAAAATACGGTTTGGATAAGCGACAGCGCATTCACACCTGCAAAACCACCTGCTGAAACACTGGCCAAGCCAATAGGTTTGTGATACCATTCATCGTATAACAAGTCGACCGCATTTTTTAAACTGGCTGGATAACCTCCATTGTATTCGGGGAAAACAACAATAACGGCATCTGCATTTTTAATTTTTTCAGAAAATAGTTTTTCTTTAGGCCCTGGATTGGGCATATGTGAAAGACGTTCCTCCAGTACCGGAAAATTAAATTCTTTTAAATCTAAAATTTCAGCAGTAGCTAATTTATTTTCTGTAATATACTTTTCGAAGTATAATGCTACTTTATGGCTTTGACGACCAGTTCGAACACTGGAGGAAATGATGGTAATATGGGACATAGGTTTAATTTAAATAACGGGTTAACAAATAAGTTAAATTTTTTTCAATAGCTCTTCCGTTTTTCCTAACATCTCTTCCGTAAAATCCAGATGTGTTACAAACCGTATGGCTTGTTTACCAAAGCCAGTTGCTTTAATTCCGGCTGCAGTTAATTTTTCTATATACGCTTGAGGCTGTATGTTTTTATTCAGGTTAAAAATAACGATGTTGGTGTATACGGGAATTACATGGTCTACATAATCCAATTTACTCACTATTTTTTCCAACGCTTTTGCACGTTGATGATCTTCTTTTAATCGCTGTACGTGATTGTCAAGCGCGTAAATACCAGCAGCTGCAAGATATCCGGCTTGACGCATGCCACCACCAAAAATTTTACGAACCCGCCGTGCTTTGCGAATAAACTCTTTGTTTCCTAATAAAAGTGACC
>C688J18823_10000576_pt1 | contig 21510 bp, 26 predicted proteins | sample HopSoiMetagenom1_FD_18823 | JGI IMG/M metagenome (IMG submission 18823) | reverse complement strand
ACTTTTCCACCGGCACCGTCGCCATTGCGCTCGCCTACGGTGCGTACTTCGGCAGCATCGTGCTAATGCCGCTGTGGCTGCAGCAGTACATGGGCTACACCGCAACCGATGCCGGACTCGTGCTGGCGCCGGTCGGACTGCTCGCGCTCATCCTCACGCCGATCGTCGGCCGCACCTCGGGCACGCGCATCGACGTGCGCGTCTACGCCACCTTCTCGCTCGTCCTGTTCGCGCTCGTCGCCTGGATGCGCTCGCGCTTCAGCACCGACGTGGACCTCTGGACGCTCATCATCCCGACCCTCATCCAGGGCGCGGCCGTGTCGTGCTTCTTCATTCCGCTCACCGGCGTCGCCCTCGGCGACCTGCGCCAGGACCAGATCGCCGCGGCGTCCGGTCTCAATAACTTCCTGCGCATTTCCGCCGGCGCCTTCGCGACCTCGGTCGCCACCACGTTGTGGGAGGCCAGGGCCGCGCTGCATCACGCCCACCTCGTCGAGCATCTGAACCCGGGCAATCCTGCGACCAGCGCCACGCTCGACTTCCTGACGCGCCTCGGAATGAACGAGCAGCAGCGCCTTGCGTACCTCGAGCGCCTGGTCACGCAGCAGGCGTTCACGCTTTCCGCGCTCGATCTCTTCTACGCGTCCGCCATCGTCCTCGTGCTCCTCATCCCGCTGGTCTGGATGGCCCGCCCCCCGCGCCGCGGAGGCGGTGCCGCAGCGGCAGGCGCGCACTAGCGGCTAAGATAGGCAGCGCTCATGCACCCCGGCTTCCGTTTGCAGCAGAGTTTTTCAGGTGCGGTGCTGGGTGCCGCCGTCGCCATCGTCGCCAGTGCTATAGCCGCCTGTGCTGCTCAATCCGTTCCGACCACCAGCGCCGGTGGAGGTTGCTTGCCATCCAGGCCGCCGCGCGATGCGGCAGTGGTGAGCAACCACGACGTGTTTGCCTTCGTGTCCCCAAGATCATTGCCGCCGTCGTACACCGGTTGCCAGGTGATGTGGGACGAAAGTGGCAACGCCCAGTACGTCATCCGATTCGCGAACGGCGAGCTCTCGGAATTTTCGACCTACCCCGCGCCTTCGGACACTAACAAGACGGTGCAGGTATGCCGTTACGCGAGCGGCAAGCTGTTGACGGCCGCTCCAGCCGACTGTCCGTCCTATGACGCGGTCAAGGGCGGCATCAAAACCTTTCCCGTATCGTCGGAGCCGCCCGTTCCTGGCACGCGCGACCCGCGTTTGAGGTCGCCCTAGACATGGCGTGGGGCCTCCTCCTGCTGGCGGGCCTTTTCGAAGTGGCCTGGGCCATTGGCCTCAAGTACACCGAGGGCTATACGCGGCTATGGCCGACGCTCGGCACTATCGCCGCGATGGTCATCAGCGTCGTGCTCCTCGGCATCGCGATGAAGACGCTCCCGGTCGGGACATCCTACGCAGTGTGGGTCGGTGTCGGCGCGATCGGCACCGCGATCCTCGGCATCGTGCTCTTCGGCGAATCCGCCGACGCCGGCCGGCTCATCAGCCTCGTCCTCATCCTGGCGGGAATCGTGGGCCTCAAGCTCGCGACGCCCTAGCACCGATCTTGCACGGGTTCTTCTTTCTACAACGGAGGGAACCCATGACGATCCAAGGGAAACGCGTAGCCATCCTGGTGGCCGAGGGATTCGAGCTCAGCGAGATGACCGGTCCGAAGAAAGCGCTCGAGGATGCCGGCGCGAAGACTGCAATCGTCTCGCCCGCGAAGGGCGAAGTGCAGGGCTGGAAGCACTTCGACAAGGCCGACAAGTTCAAGGTCGACGTGCCGGTCGACGCGGCGAACGCCGATGAGTTCGATGCGCTGCTCCTGCCGGGCGGTGTGGCGAATCCGGACCAGCTGCGCGGCAATCCGAAGGCGGTGCAGTTCGTTAAGCGCTTCGTCGAGACGGGCAAGCCGATCGGCGTGATCTGCCACGGACCGTGGACGCTGATCGAGGCCGGCGCAGTCAAGGGCCGCACGATGACGTCCTGGCCGACGCTCAAGACCGATCTGCAAAACGCGGGCGCGAAATGGGTCGACCAGGAAGTGGTGGCCGACAACGGCATCGTTTCGAGCCGCAAGCCTGACGACATTCCGGCCTTCAGCAAGAAGCTCATCGAGGAGATCGCCGAAGGCAAGCACGCCCAGCGCCGCGCGGCCTAGTGAACGTGCATTTCCGGCCGCGGCCGCGGCCGCCGCGGCCGGAATCCTTATCGATAAATCTCAGCGATAGACCATGTCGCTGCGGCGGTTCTCGGACCACGACTTCTCGTCGTGGCCGTCGGCCTTCGGCTTCTCCTTGCCGTAGCTCACCGCCTCGAGGCGATCTTCCTGCACGCCGCCCGCGCGCAGCGCGCGCGCGACGTTTTCGGCGCGCCGCTGGCCAAGCGCGAGGTTGTATTCCGCGCTGCCGCGCTCGTCGGCATTGCCTTCGACGCGCACCTTCGATTCCGGATGGGCGCGCAGGTAACGCGCGTTCGCCTCGACCAGGCGGCGGTCTTCCGCCGAGAGATCGGCCTTGTCGTACTCGTAGTACACCGAGCGCGCCGTCGGGCTATTGCCGCCCGTCCCGGCGCGGTTCCCGCCGCCCATGCTCAACTCGGAAGCGCTGCGCGGCGCCGGCGCGGGCGCCGGGCTCGAGCTCGCCTGTTTCGAATTTCCGCCCGCCATCGGCGCGGCGGCGGCCGGGGTGGAGTTGTCGGTTGTTGCGCATCCGCCAATCAAGAAGGCGGCGGCCAGTGCGGTGAACATCTGCATGCGATTCATGGTGTATCTCCCTTTATGGAAACGAAATAACGACGCCGTTTATGGTCCGCCGCTTTTCGTTAAGAAACCCTTAAGCCAGCTTCGCGTCAGGCTGGGCGCAGGCGTTACACGCGTGACATACGCCCGCAAGGCGGCCGGTGTAGCGTCCTTGCACGGGCTAGGGGGCTCGAATGCTGAAGTCGATACAGTCGATGGCGGTGGCGCGCGCCATCGCGTTGAGAGGGGAGCTCGAGCTCGCGGCGGAAGTCGGCGTGACCGTCAATCGCCTCGCGCTGATGGCCGCCGGCACGACGGAAGTTCCGCTGCACGTATTCCTGCGCGCGAGCGAGATCCTTACCCAGAACAGTGTCGCCGACGCCCAGACGCCCAGCGCCGGCATTCCGGAAAAGCCTCCCGTGCGGCCGTAGTCCGCGTTCGGCGTATAACGTGGGATGAACCACCTTCTCTCCGCGCCCGCCGGGCGCGGCCTGCATCCGCTCATTTGCTTCCTCCACGGCTTCGACGAGGCCGCGCCGGCGCGTTTCGACAAGTCCCTGAGGCGCCATGGACCATTCGCCGCCGCGCATTTGCCGCTGCTAAAGGAGCGCTTCGTGCTGCTCGCGCCGCAGCTGCCGCATCCCGGGGACTTCTGGCATCGCTATGCGGACGAGCTGCAAAAGCTCGTCGAATCCGTGCTCGCCGGCGGCTGCGCCGACGAAACGCGCATGTATCTCACCGGCTTCAGCTTCGGCGGCAACGGCGTCTTCGACATGGCCGAGATGCAGCCGCATTGGTGGCAAGCGCTCTGGTCGGTGGATCCGACGCGCGTGCCGCAGCGCAATCCCGACCGGCCGGTCTGGCTTTCGGCCGGCTCGATCGCCCGCGTGCGGCAGAGCTCCTTCATTCCGGCACTGCGGCTGGAGCGCAATACGAGCGCGGCGCGCGTCTACGACGACCAGGGGGACGACCACGTCGGCGCGGCGCGCCGGGCCTACGGTGACGAGCGGATCTACTCTTGGCTGCTGCGCTTCAGCGCCTTGTCGAACAACGCAGCCAAGGCACACTAAGCTTGCGCCTATGCGCTGGCTAACCCTCGTTGCCCTGCTCGCCATCCAACCCGCCTGGGCGGAGACGCTCGCCGGCACGGTCGTGACCGTGCTCGACGGCGATACGCTGGTGCTGCAGGACGCGGCGAAACGCCGCCACGTCGTGCGCCTCGCCGAGATCGACGCGCCCGAGCCGAAGCAGTCCTTCTACACACAATCGGCGCGCTCGCTTGCTGCCCTTTGCCATCGGAAGAATGCCGAGGTCGAATGGTCCGAGCGCGACAAGCGCAAGCGCGTGCTGGGCTACGTCAAGTGCGCCGGCAAGGACGTGAACGCCGAGCAGCTCAAGCGCGGCATGGCGTGGGGCTCGCCGCGAGGTACGCGACCGACTTCCTCCCTCTACGAGCTCGAGGCCTACGCCCGCCTGCGGCGCATCGGCTTGTGGAAGGATGACAATGCCGTCCCGCCCTGGGAGTTCGCCTCGAGAAAGCCCTGATGCGCCTTGCCATGCCCGTCACCCACGCCGACCACAGCCTCGGCAACGAGCACGCGCCGGTCACCCTCGTCGAGTACGGCGACTTCGAGTGCCCGAGCTGCAAGCAGGCCATGCCCGCGGTGAAGCTGATCCTCGCGCATTTCGCCGGCGGCATCCGCTTCGTCTGGCGGCATTTCCCCCTCGAGGAAGTGCACCCGCACGCGCTGCACGCGGCGCTCGCCGCCGAGGCGGCAGGGGCGCAGCGCAAGTTCTGGCCGATGCACGACCGCCTGTTCGAGCACCAGTCGCACCTCAAGGATGCGCAGCTCGAGCACTACGCGAGCGAGCTCGAGCTCGACGTGGCGCGCTTTCGCTCCGACGTCACGCACGATGCGTATCTGCAGCGCGTGCGCGAGCACATCGAGAGCGGCCGAGCGAGCGGCGTGCGCTCGACGCCGACCTTCTTCGTGAATGGGGCGGTCCAGGACGTTTCCTTCGGCCTGCAGGCCCTGCACCAGCGCATCGAGGCCGAGCTCGGGAAGTAGCGCTGGATGCAGTGCACAAGGGCCCGACTGGCCCTTTCCTGGTGCGCTAGCTCACAATTTTTGTTGCTCCCGGCCTCCCTCGGCGCACCGACAAGTTGATAACGTCGCCGGCACAGCCACCTGGGGAGGGGGTCGATGCGAAAACTAACGTTGGAGGAGGTGCAGGCCGACGCGCGTAACCGCGGCGGACGCTGCCTGAGCGATTCGTACGTCGGCAGTCTCGTGCTGATGGAGTGGGAGTGCGGCGAGGGTCATCGCTGGAAAGCGACCGCGCATTCCATTCGACAAGGTCACTGGTGCAAGCGCTGCGCGGACGCGCGGCTGCGCTTCTTGCCGCAGCACGCCGCGGAGCTTGCGGCGGCGCGCGGCGGAAAATGCGTCGGCGATTACACGAACAGCGCGACGAAGACGAAGTGGATCTGCGCGCGCGGCCATGAGTGGCTCGCGACGCTCACTGCGGTGAAGCAGGGCAGATGGTGCCCGACGTGCAGCGGCAAGTCGCCGAAGCGCGCGCGCCGTGCGCGCTCGTGGGTAGCCACGCTCACGCTGCCGATGCGCACCGCGGAATCCGAGGAGAGCGCCGCCACGTAGGGTTGCGCCTGACGCGCGGACGCGCGGTTCCGGGTTCTTGCGGGATGGTGTACCGTGTGCGCGGCTTCACCCTGAGGCCGCGATGACCATCAATCCCGAAGACAAGTGCACGACCGGTGTACCCGGTCTGGACGAGATCCTGCGTGGCGGGCTGCCGAAAGCCTGTCTCTACCTCATAGAGGGTCAGCCGGGCGTGGGCAAGACCACGCTCGCCATGCAGTTCCTGCTGCACGGCCGCGACGCCGGCGAGAAGTGCTTGTACGTGACGCTTTCCGAATCCAAGGTCGAGCTGCTGGCCGTGGCGCGCTCGCATGGCTGGAGCCTCGATCGCATCTCCATCATCGAGCTTTCCACGGTGGCGCAGGCCATCGGCGAGAAAGGCGCGCCGACGCTCTTCCAGTCGGCGGAGGTGGAGCTCACGCAGCTCACGCGCCTCATCATGGACCAGATCGATCGAGAGAAGCCCTCGCGCGTGGTGCTCGACTCGCTCTCCGAGGTGCGGCTGCTGGCGCAAAGCCCGGTGCGCTACCGGCGCGAGATCCTGCGGCTCAAGCAGCGCATGAGCGAGCTCGCCTGCACGGTAATGATCCTCGACGACCGCTCCGCCGCCGGCACGGATGTCCAGGTGCACAGCATCGTGCACGGCGCGATCTCGCTCAACGCGGCGCCTCTCAAATACGGCGTCTTTCGCCGCAGCCTGGCCGTGACCAAGCTGCGCGGTGTTTCCTTTCGCGAGGGCAACCACGACTACGTCATCGACCGCGGCGGCCTGCGCGTCTTCGGGCGGCTCGTCGCTGCCGATCACCACGCGCCTTTTCTGCGCGAGCTTGCCCAAAGCGGCAACGCCGCGCTCGACTCGCAATTGGGCGGCGGGCTGCACTACGGCACCAGCAATCTCATCATCGGCCCCGCCGGCAGCGGCAAGTCGACCATCTGCGCGATGTTCGCGCACGCCGCCGCCGCGCGCGGCGAGCGGGTGGACTACTACATCTTCGACGAGACGCGGGCCACGCTTTGCCAGCGGGCCGCCGACATGCACATCGACCTCGCGCCGCACATGGAGTCGGGGCGCCTACGCGTGATGCAGGTCGACCCGGCGGAAATCGCGCCGGGCGAGCTGGCGGCGCGCATGCGCGCCGCCGTGGAGGGCGACAAGGTACGCCTGGTGATTCTCGACAGCCTGAACGGCTATTTGAACGCGATGCCGCACGAGGATGCGCTGCACCTGCACCTGCATGAGCTGCTCACCTACCTCAACCAGCAGGGCGTGATGACGATGATGGTGCTCGCCCAGCACGGCCTGATCGGCCCGATGGGCGCGCCGATCGACATCAGCTACCTCGCCGACACCGTGGTGGTGACACGATTTTTCGAAGCGCTCGGCTCGGTGCGCAAGGCGATCCTCATCATCAAGAAGCGCAGCGGCCCGCACGAGGGCACGGTGCGCGAGCTCACCATGTCCGAGCGCGGCGTGACGGTCGGGCAGGCGCTCGATGACTTTCAAGGCGTGCTGACCGGCGTGCCGGCGTATCTCGGCGGCACTCGCGGTTCGGCGAAGAAGGGCAACTAGCGCGGTGATCCAGGAGGCGCTAGCCACCGTTTACGTGGTGTCCCCCAACTTGGCCGACGCCGCCGTCGCGGTCGAGCTCCTTTCGAATACCGGTATCCGCGCGCGCGCCTTCGAAGGCCTGCGCGAGGTGGCCGGCGCCCTCGACGAGAGCACGGCTTGCCTGATCGTCGTCGAGGAGTCCCTGCTCGCCGACGACATGCCGGCGCTGCAGGAAGGCCTCGACCGCCTGCCCGGCTGGAGCGACCTGCCGCTCATCGTGATAGCGCGCGACGTCGGGGGCATCGGCCAGCTGATCGCCGATGCGTTTCCGCGCTCGGGCAACGTCACGCTCCTCGAGCGGCCGCTTAACCCCCACACGCTGGTCTCCGCCGTGCGCGTGGCCATGCGCGCGTCGTCGCACCAGCGCGAGGTCGGCCAGCTTCTCGCCGAGCGAGAGCAGGCGGTGCACGCGCGCGACGAGTTTCTCGCGATGCTCGCGCACGAGCTGCGCAACCCGCTCGCGCCGATGCGCAACGCCGTCTATGTGCTGCGCATGCTGCGCAAGGACGACTCGCTCTTGCGCTCGAACCTCGAGATCCTCGAGCGCCAGGTCGATCACATGGTGCGCATGGTCGACGATCTCATGGACGTCGCGCGCCTCGAGCGCGGCAAGGTCAACCTGCGAACCGAGCGCCTCGATCTCAACCGCGCGGTCGCCGCCGCCGTGGAGAGCTGCCTCGTCAACGCGCAGGCGCGCGGGCACCGCATCAGCGTGCGCTTCACCACCGACGCCCTGCCCATCGACGGCGACCCGGTGCGCATCGAGCAGATCATCTGCAACCTCGTGAACAACGCCGCCAAGTTCACCACGCAGCCCGACGAGATCCGGGTCTCGACGCTGGCCGAAGACGGCCACGCCGTCGTGGTCGTGGAGGACAAGGGCGTCGGCTTCGAGCCGGCGACCGCGGAGAGCCTGTTCGAGCCGTTCCTGCAGGTCGAGAACACGCTCGAGCGCGCGAGCGGCGGTCTCGGCATGGGCCTCACCATCGTGCGACGGCTGGTGGAGTTGCACGGCGGCGACGTGCGCGCCTCGAGCAGGGGCCGCGGGGAAGGCGCCACCTTCCGCGTGCGCCTGCCGCTAGCGAGAGGGGAGCGGCCCGTCGCTGCGATCCCCCGCGCGCACGAGGCCAGTCGGTCCGGGCGCCGCGTGGTGGTGATCGAGGACAACGCCGACATCCGCGAGACCATGCGCATGCTGCTCACGCTCTGGGGCCACGAGGTCCTGCTCGCGGGCGACGGCCGCAGCGGCGTCGACCTCGTGACGCGCGAACGACCGGATGTCGCGCTCGTCGACGTGGGCTTGCCCGGCATGAACGGCTACGAGGTGGCGCGCGCGATCCGGCGCGAGGCCGCGCAACGCGCCATCCGCCTGATCGCCGTCACCGGCTATGGACAGCCGGCTGACGTCGAGGCTGCGCGGCAGGCCGGCTTCGATGCCCACCTCCTGAAGCCGATCAACCCGGACACGCTGCAGCGCTTTATCGCTGGCTAGGTCTTCGGTAGCGAAAGCGAGCGCCATACCTCCGGCGGGAACTCGCGGCGGATATTCGGCAGCTCGTCGAGGATGATATCCACCGCGCCGAGCAGCACTTCCTCCGGCGGAATGGCCTTGCCTTGAAGATACATCCCTGCATCGGCCTGGGAGATGTGCAGGCGCAGCGCCAGATGCGCGACGCTGCCGACCCGGGCCGCGGCACGGCTGAATAAGCGCAATATCAGCTTGTGCTGGTCGTCCACGATCCGCATTGTAAATCGACGCGGGAACAGCGTTTGCGTCGGCGAGCGCATGCCATTCCCTCGCCAATCCCAGAACTGGCCGGGCCTCGAGAGCCGGATGCAGCCGCGGCCCGATTACGGCGCCGAGCGCTATCGCGGCAGCGGCCGCCTGAATGCAAAGAAAGCCTTGATTACCGGCGGCGACAGCGGCATTGGCCGCGCGGTCGCCGTCGCCTTCGCGCGCGAGGGCGCCGAACTCGCCATCAGCTACCTGCCGGAGGAGCAGCCGGATGCAGAGGAAACGAGGCGCGTCGTCGAGGCTGCGGGCCGGCGCTGCCTCATGCTGCCGGGCGACATCCAGGACGAACGGTTCTGCCGCGAGATGGTCGAGCACACCGCGCGTGAGCTCGGCGGCCTCGATGTCCTCGCCAACATCGCGGGTTACCAGATGAGCTTCGAGAGCTTCGCGGAAATCCCCACCGCCGACATCGAGCGCGTGTACCGAACCAACGTCTTCGCGATGTTCTGGCTTTGCCAGGCAGCGGTGCCGCTCATGAAGCCCGGCGCCTCGATCATCAACACCGCATCCATCCAGGCCTACCAGCCGAGCCCCTCGATCCTGCATTACTCGTCGAGCAAGGGCGCCATCGCGACCTTCACCAAAGGCCTCGCGCAGGAGCTCGCAGCCAAGGGAATCCGCGTGAACGCCGTGGCACCGGGGCCGATCTGGACGCCGCTCATCGTGTCCACCATGGGCGATTCGGTCGAGCACTTCGGCGAGCAGGCGCCTTTGGAGCGCGCGGGCCAGCCCGCCGAGATGGCGCCGATTTATGTCCTGCTCGCCAGTAACGAATCGAGCTATGTCACCGGTATGATCTACGGCGCCACCGGCGGCGAGATCACGGCCTGACCCTGTTCAAGAGAATCGACCACATCGAATTGCTGACCGCGGCGCCGGAGCGGATGCTGGCGTTCTACCGCGACGTGCTCGGTTTCCGCGAACGCAGCCGCAGCCGAATTCCGCAGACCCCCGCCGGGCCGCTCGAGCTCGTCTACCTCGACCTCGGCGGCACCACCGTCGAGCTGATGTGCTATCCGCAGGCCTCCATCCCGCCGCGATCGTCCGAGCGCTCGCTCGGCTACCAGCTGATCGCGCTGGAAGTCGACGACATGGACGAAACCTTGCGCGCGCTGAAGGCAAGAGGCATCGAGGCTTCCTGGGGCCCGATGAAGCGGCCCGACTACGCGCGCGCCGAAATCCGCGACCCCGATGGCAACGGCATCGAACTGCGGCAGTGGATCGGAGTCCGGCCCTAAGGCCCCGATCTTGCGAGGGGGTGGGGCATGCAACGGAATGCGTTCATTACGGCAGCCATGCTCCAGCGGGATGGCTTTGGCGTCGACGTTCGTTTCGTAGACGGTTCAATCGAGGTGCGCCTCGAAGGCGAGCGCGCCACCTTTCCCGCCGGCGAGGCCGAGAAGGCCGCCGACTGGCTCGCCGCCTGTGCCGTCATGAACTACCCCGAATCGGCCATGGCGAGGCTGTGGGTGATGCTCGCCGCGGTCGCCGGCGGCGCGATTCCGTTCGGCAGCCGCTAGCGAGCCTGCGGCTCTCCGGCCGTCGCGATCGCCGCCCAGCTTCGTCCCGCATCTTTCGACAGGTAAACATCGCGGTTGAAAGTGGCGATGGCATATTCGTCGCGTCGCGAGGGGTTCTGGGCGATGAAGGACACCGCGTCCTTGGTCAGGGGCGGTAGCTTTAGCGGCGTCGCTGCTCCACCTTTTGTGCGCGTCCGGGCAAGCCGCGCTTCGCTGTCGTACGTCCCATACCAGAGGTGCCGGCCATCCAGGTCGAAGAACACCGTCGTGCCTTGTGCCGGATTGATCTTCGCAAAGCTCGCGCCCGCATCGTTCGATTCGAAAACGCCGTCCGGCGTCGCCAGCGCGACGGATTTCGGATCGTCGGGATGCACGGCCAGCGCGTAAGGATTGCCTTGCAGGCCTTTGGCGCTCACGCGCGTCCATGAGAAGCCGTCGTTGCGCGTGTAATGCAGGCCGGCCTGCTTCATGCGCGAGTTCGGCTTCGGATTCCAGACGTAGATGGCGTTCGTGTTCCAGCTCGTCGCCATGACGTGGAAATCGCTTTCACCCTCGAGCGTCAGCTTGTCCCAGGTCTTGCCGCCGTCCTTGCTGCGCAGCAGCCCGAACGGATTCACCAATACCGAGCCCGCCGCCGGGTGCCCGCTGCTGTAAATCGCGCTCGCGGTGGCGGCGAAGCCCATGTAGTCGTGCTCCGGCCCGGGCGCCTTGGACCACTTGCCGTTCTCGTAGATCGCGAGGCCGAAGTGGCTCGGGATCATCAGCCGCTTGCCGTCGGCGCTGTAGGAAAGTCCATGCACGTGCACCAGGCTGAGCTGCGCGTGCGCGACGCCGGCTAGGAGCACGACTGCGAAGAGAAGCGTTTTGAGCATCATCCGAAGAGTACGGTGTCCGTTATAGACTCGCCATTCCCATGCACAACGAACTGCGCCGGCTGCGCTCAGACGCGAGTTTTTGGTCGGTGCGCGTGCACGACGAAAAACGCGAGACGCGCTCGATGCGGCAGGACACGCTGGAGCCGCCTCGTTTGTCGATGGACCGCGGCGCGATGGTGAGCGCGATGGTCGATGGCGGCTACGGCTATTGCGCCACCGGCGATTTATCCACCGCGGGATTGCAAGCCGCGCTCGATCGCGCGAGCGAATGGGCGCGCGCCACCAAAGGCAAGAGCGTCGTGCGCTTCGATCCGTCGCAGATCGGCGCGCCGAAGGGTGAGTACCAGAGTCCGGATTCGGGCAAGAAGCTGAACGCCGGCGAGATCCACGATCTGCTCGCCCAGGAGTGCCGGGGCGCGAAGCTGAACGACCGCATCGTCGAGCGCTTTGCGGCGCTGGAGGTGGTGGAGGACGAGCGGCTCTACGTGACCAGCACCGGCGGCGAGGTGCGGCAACGGTTCCGCTTTACGGTGCCGCACCTGCGCGTGACGGCGAACCAGGGGACCGACACCCAGTCGCGGAGCCTCGACTTCGCGCGCCAGGGCGGCTTCGAAAATCTCGATCACTCGGCCTTCCTGGGCAGCGGGGCGCGCTTGGCCGACGAGGCGCTGCAGCTCCTCGCTGCGCCGAACTGCCCGTCGGGAAAGATGGATCTGCTGCTGATGCCCGACCAGATGATGCTGCAGGTCCACGAGTCGATCGGGCACCCGCTCGAGCTCGACCGGATCCTCGGGGATGAAAGGAATTACGCCGGCACGAGCTTCGTCACGCCGGAGATGTTCGGCGCCTACCGCTACGGCTCGGAGCTCCTCAACGTGACCTACGACCCGACGGCGCGCGAGGAGCTGGCGTCGTTCGGCTACGACGACGAGGGCACGCAGGCCGAGAAAGTCTGGCTTATCCGCGACGGCATCCTGGTGGCGCCGCTCGGCGGACGCTTGTCGCAGCTGCGCGCCGGGCTGACCGGCACTGCTAACTCCCGCGCAAGCGGCTGGAACCGGCCACCGATCGACCGCATGGCGAACCTCAACGTCGAGCCCGGCTCGGCGAGCCTCGATGAAATGGTGACTTCCATCCGGCGCGGTGTCCTCATGCGCACGAACGTATCCTGGTCGATCGACGACTCGCGGAACAAATTTCAATTCGGCTGCGAGTGGGGCGAGCGGATCGAAGAGGGCCGCCGGGTCGGGGTGGTGAAGAACCCGAATTACCGCGGCGTCTCCGCCACGTTCTGGCGCAGCCTGCGGGCGGCCGGCGATAAGTCGACTTTCGAGGTGCATGGCACGCAGTACTGCGGCAAAGGAGAGCCTAACCAGGTCGTTGCCTGCGGCCATGCGGCGCCGGCCTGCGTGTTCGCCGGGGTCGAGGTGTTTGGCGGGTCCGAGTAGAGGCCGTCGCGCAGTGCCGCACAAATTTTTCGTTGAGACCATTACAAATCGCGGCATGGCGCGTGCACCGCTGGGCTTACCACCCGGAGACCCGCCCAATGAATCTTCGATTCACGGAGAAGTACGTGCATCAGGCGCCCGACGCGCCTGGCATCTTCTGCCTCTGGCATCACGCCAACCTCGTCTACGTCGGGCGTACCGCGCCGCGCTCGACGCTGCGCGAGGAGCTGCGCCATGCGCTCACCATGGCGATGGCGGGCGACATGTCCGCCACACACTTCTCCTACGAGGAGACGCGCGCGCCCCAGACCCGCGCGGCGCAGGAGCTGCGCGACTACTTCGAGCGCTGGGGCAGCCTGCCGCGGTACAACGAGTGCGCGCCGGCTCGGCATGAAGGAGCGTTTTCGCGAGCTGAGCGGCACGCTTGAGGGGGCGCTCGCCCCGGGCGAGACGCTTCTCTGCAATCTTTCCGCCGAGCGCTCGGATTTCGTGCGCTTCAACAAGGCGCTCGTGCGCCAGGCGGGTAGCGTCGAGCAGGCGTATCTGTCCCTACGGCTGGTGAGCGAGCGGCGGCAGGCGCAGGCCACGGTGACGCTGGCCGGCAACAGCGCAGATCTGGAAGTCGGCAAATCTGCCATCGCGCGGCTGCGCGACGCCCTAGCCGATTTGCCTCCCGATCCGCTCCTCCTCATCAACGAGAAGCCGCAATCCACGTCGATGGAGCGCCGGGGCAAGCTCGCGTCCGCCGCGAGCGTCGTCGAGCAGGCGCTCGAGGCGGCGCGCGGACGCGACATGGTCGGCTTCTATGCCGGCGGCACGATGGTTCGCGGCTTCGCGAGCTCGCTTGGCCAGTTCAACTGGCACGAGGTCGACACCTTCAATTTCGACTGGAGCCTTTATCGGCAGGGCGACCAGGCGGTGAAGACCAGCTATGCCGGCTTCGATTGGGATGCGCACGCCTTCGCCAGCAAAATGTCGCGCGCCGGCGAGGAGGTCGAGCTCCTCGCCGCCCCGCGGCGCACGCTCGAGCCTGGCGACTATCGCGTGTACCTCGCGCCGGCAGCGATGGCGGAGGTCATGAGCATGCTGTCGTGGGGCGGCTTCTCCGTTCGCGCGCGCGAGACCAAGCAGAGCCCGCTCCTTCTCATGCAGGAGGGACGCACGCTCTCGCCCCAAGTCACGATCGCGGAGAACGTTGCCGAAGGGATCGCGCCCGCATTCCAGGGGCAGGGATACCTCAAGCCGCCGCGCATCGATCTCATCCGCGAAGGGCGGCTTGGCGATCCCCTGGTCTCGCCGCGCTCGGCGAAGGAGTACGGCCTTTCGCCGAACGGCGCCGACTCGGGCGAGGGTCCCGAGTCGCTCGACATGGCCCCGGGTGCACTGGATGAGGGCACGATCCTGGGCGAGCTGGACCGTGGACTGTACGTCTCCAATCTCTGGTATTTGAATTTATCCGACCGTCCAGCCGGCCGCATCACCGGCATGACCCGCTTCGCCACGTTCTGGGTCGAGCGCGGGCGCATCGTCGCCCCCGTTACCCCCATGCGGTTCGACGATTCCGTCTACCGGATGCTGGGGAGCGAGCTCCTCGGGCTCACCCGAATGTCAGAGATGTTGCCGGACGCTTCGACCTACGGGGAGCGATCCACCGCCAGCGCCCGGCTACCGGGCGCGCTGCTGAAGGCGCTGCGTTTCACGCTGTAAGTTAATTATTGTTGAAGACCGGACCGGAGCGCCCGGACTGACAATAATTGCGTACCTCGGACAAATTCAGGCCATGGTCAACGGCGCTCCCGGATTCAAGAAATTTCCCAATCACCGCATCAAGGTGAAGACGGTCAAGGGACGCGTGCGCATCGAGTACAAGGGCGAGCTCCTGGCGGACACGAACGAGGCGCTCGCCATCGAGGAGCCGATGGGCGCCGACCGCAGCACCGTCGCGCCGGTTGTCTACTACATCCCGCGCAAGGACGTGAAGACCGAGCGGCTGATGCGCACGCCGCGCAGCACCCATTGCGCGTTCAAGGGCGACGCAACCTATTACGCCATTCGCGACGGCGACGACGACGTGGTGTGGAGCTACGAGCGGCCGTACGACGAGATGCTGCAGATCAAGGGCCGGCTCGCCTTCTATCCGGACAAGGTCGAAATCGTCACGGGTTGAATTCCGTACCCGGTACGTAATTATTCGGATGCGCTACAAAGGTAGTTGTCACTGCGGAAAGATCGCCTTCGAGGCCGAGGGCGAGATCAAAGACGTCCTCGAGTGCAACTGCTCGATCTGCCAGCGCAAGGGTTCGCTCCTGTGGTTCATCCCTAGGGCAAGCTTCAAGCTGCTCACGCCGGAGAGCGCGATGAGCACCTACACCTTCAACAAGCACTTCATCAAGCATCACTTCTGCCCCACTTGCGGCATCCATCCGTTCGCCGAAGCAATGGACCGCAGCGGCAAGCCGATGGCGGCGATCAACGTGCGCTCGCTCGAGGGCGTCGAGCCAAAGTCCTTTCCGACCAAGCAATTCGACGGACGCGCGCTGTAGCGCTTTTGTTTGGCGGGATAATTCCCGGCCTATGAAAGAAGCATTGAGCGTGCGCGACATCCTGGCCGGTCGCGCCCCGAAGGAAGCGGCCGTCACGGTGCGCGGCTGGGTGAGAACCCGGCGCGATTCGAAGGCCGGCATCTCCTTCATCCACGTCTCCGATGGCTCGACCTTTCACCCGGTCCAGGTCGTCGCGCCCAATACGCTCGCCAACTACGCCGACGTGCAGAAGCTCACCAGCGGCTGCGCCATCGAGGCGACCGGCAACATCGTGGCGTCGCCGGCCAAGGGCCAGCCTTTCGAGATGCAGGCCGCGGAGATCCGCGTGGTCGGCTGGGTCGAGGACCCGGACCACTATCCGATCCAGCCGAAGCCGCATTCGCTCGAATTCCTGCGCGAGGTCGCGCACCTTCGCCCGCGCACCAACGTCATCGCCGCGGCGACGCGCGTGCGGCACACCGTCGCCCAGGCGATCCACCGCTTCTTCAGCGAGCGCGGCTTCCTCTGGGTGAATACGCCGATCATCACCGCGGCGGACGCCGAAGGGGCGGGCGCGCTTTTCCGCGTGTCGACGCTCGATCTGGCGAACATCCCTCGAAAAGACGGGAAGATCGATTTCGCGCAGGATTTCTTCGGGCGTGAAACGTTCCTCACCGTCTCCGGGCAGCTCAACGTCGAGGCCTACTGCCTCGCGCTGAGCAAGGTCTACACCTTCGGCCCGACCTTCCGCGCCGAGAACTCGAACACCAGCCGCCATCTCGCCGAGTTCTGGATGATCGAGCCGGAGATCGCGTTTGCCGACCTCGCGGCCGACGCGGAGCTCGCCGAGGCGCTGCTGAAGTTCACCTTCAAAAAATTACTGGAAGAACGGCCGGAAGACATGGCCTTCTTCGACGAGCGCATCGAGAAGGGCATCGTCGCGAAACTCCAGGGCATCGTCGATTCCGAGTTCGTGCGCATGAACTACTCGGATGCCATCGCGATCCTCGAGCGCGCGAAGGACAAGTTCGAGTTTCCGGTGAAGTGGGGCGTCGACCTGCAGTCCGAGCACGAGAGGTATCTGACGGAGAAGCACGTGAAGAAGCCGGTCATCGTGATGAACTACCCGAAGGCCATCAAGGCCTTCTACATGCGCGTGAACGACGACGGCAAGACCGTCGCCGCGATGGACGTGCTCGCTCCCGGCATCGGCGAGATCATCGGCGGCAGCCAGCGCGAGGAGCGCCTGGAAGTGCTGGACGCGCGCATGGACGAGATCGGCATCGACAAGGAGCACATGGGCTGGTATCGCGATCTGCGCCGCTACGGCAGCGTGCCGCACGCCGGCTTCGGCTTGGGGTTCGAGCGCACCATCTCGTACGCCACCGGCCTCTCGAATGTCCGGGACGCCATTCCGTTCCCGCGGACACCCGGCAGCGCGAAGTACTGATTACTCGGCTTTGATGCCCTTCGACTTGATGAGGGCCGAGTAGCGCTTCACCTCGGCGGCGAGGAAGTTGCGGGTTTCCTCCGGCGACGTGGGGAAGGGCTCGAAGCCCTGCTCCTCGAACTTCTGCCGGACCTGCTGCGAGCCGAGCGCGGCGTTGAGCGAGGTGTTGAGCTTGGTGACGATCTCGCGCGGCGTGTTGGCGGGCGCGACGAGGGCGAGCCACTGGACGAAGACGAAGTCCTTGACGCCGGCCTCCTTCATGGTCGGCACATCGGGCAGCAGCTCCGAGCGCGTGGCGCCGGTGATGGCGAGCGCTTTCAGCTGCCCTGACTTCACGTGCGGCGCGGCGGCCGAGAGGGTCGGGAAGCTCATGTCGACCTGACCCGAAAGCGTGTCGACGAGCGCCGGGCCGCCGCCGCGATAGGGCACGTGCACGATGAAGGTCTTGGTGATGTCCTTGAACATCTCCGCGGCAAAATGGAACGTGGTGCCATATCCCGCCGACGCGTAGGAGAGCTTGCCGGGGTTGGCGCGCGCGAGCTTGAGGAGATCCTGCACGGTGTTGGCTTCGAGGCGCTTCGGCACCACCAGCACGTGCGGCGCGGTGGCGACCATGCCGACCGAGACGAAGTCCCTGAGCGGATCCCACGACAGCTTTTGGAACAGGCTCTGGTTCGTGACGAGCGGAATCGTGTTCAGCACGATCGTGTAGCCATCGGGCGCCGAGCGCGCCGCCGCGTCCATGCCGATGTTGCCGGAGGCGCCGCTCCGGTTCTCCACCACGATGCGCCCGTTGAGCTGCGCGGCGAGCGGGTCGGCGATGAGCCGCGCCATGATGTCCACGCTGCCGCCGGGCGGGAACGGCGAGATCATCTTGATCGGCTGGCTGGGATAGCCCTGCGCCCCCGCCGTGCCCGTTACGGCGAGCGCGGCGAGTAAAAAAAGCAACTTCATGTGCGATAGCCTCGTTGTTGTCCTTCGGTGCGCAGGCGGTTCTGCACGTCCATCACGCCCTTGATGCGGCCGGCGATCTCGGCGCACGCCACGCGCTGCTCGTCGCCATCGACGATGCCCTCGAGCTCCACGCGGCCATGCGTGGTGGTCACGCGCACCCAGCAGTGCGAGGTGGAGGCGTGCGTGCGCATCGCCGCGCGCACGTGGTGGGTGATGGCCACGTCGCGCAGCTTCGCGTGCGAGGCCTCGGTCTCCTCGAACTCCGGCGACTTCACCATGCCGAGGATCTCGTCCACGCACTGGTCGACGCTCATGCGGTCGGTGTTGAAGCCGACGTCGTACTCGTTGATGTCGCGCACGTCGACGTGGAAGTGGCGCCGCATCACCGCCTGCGCCGAGGTGTCGTTCTCGTCGACGATCTTCTCCGCCGCGCCGGGCTCGTTGACCTGCAGGCGGTCCATCATGCGCTTCACGCGCTCGCGGCGCGACGCCGACACGCACACGCGCACGCAGTGCGGCACGTCCTTCAGGAGCGAGGTCGCGCCCCAGCCGCGCAGGATCACGCCGGGCGTGGCTTCCGCCGCCGAGGCGATCTCGTCCGCGGTGAGCACGCGCAGCTTGACGTCATCGGTGGTCAGGCGCTCGATGAAGCCCTGCGAGCCCTCGAGAAAGCTGATGACGTGGCTCTTGCGCATGCGCGCGCGGTTGGCGAGATGATCGATGATCTCGTGGTGCTGGATCTTGAGCCCGAGCTCGTCCGCCAGGCGCTTGGCGACGTCCTTGCCAAGCGAGCCCATTTCCCGGTTCATTGCGATGAGCGGCATGCCGCCTCCTCTCCCTCAAGAAAAAAGTGTAGTCCACTTCGTGCATAATCGCCGCCGAGGAGGAGCACCGTTTTGAAAGCGCCGCCGTTCGCCTATGCCAGAGCTAAGTCGCTCGCCGAGGCGTTCGAGCTGATCGAGCGTCCGGGCGCGAAGATCCTCGCCGGCGGCCAGAGCCTCATCCCCTCGCTGAACATGCGCCTTGCGCATCCCGAGCTTCTTGTCGACATCACCGGCGTGCGCGACCTTGGCGGCATCGAGCTGCGCCCGGCGGGGTTGCGCATCGGCGCGCTCGCCACGCATTCGCAAATTGAAAAATCCGAATTGGTGGCGAAGCACGTGCCGCTCCTCGCCGAAGCGGTGAAGCACGTCGCCCATCCGGCGATCCGCAACCGCGGCACGATCGGCGGCAGCCTCGCGCTAGCCGACCCGGCGGCGGAGTACCCGGCCGTGGCGCTCGCATTGAACGCGACGCTCGTGCTCGTGCACCGGCGCGGCGAGCGGCGCGTCTCCGCCGAGCATTTCTTCAAGGGCCTCTTCGAGACCGACATCCGGCCGGGCGAGCTGCTCGGCGCGGTTGAGTTTCCGAAGGTCGAGCGCTCGGTCTTCATCGAGCTTGCGCGCCGCCACGGCGACTACGCGATCATCGGCCTCGCCGGCATCGCCGACGCCTCCGGAAAGCGCATCGCGTTCTGCGGCGCGGGCGCCACGCCGGTCCTCGCGCCCCTCGCTTCCAGGCAGAATTCCCTGGACGCGGCGCAAAAGGCGCTGGAAAAAGACATCCAGCCGCCCGCGGACCTGTACCACTCGTCGGCCACCAAGATGCACCTCGCCAAGGTGCTGCTCTCGCGCGCATGGAACACGCTCTCGAAACCACACTGACGGTCAACGGCCAGAAGGTCACGCGGCGCATCGAGCCGCGCCAGCATCTCGTCGATTTCCTGCGCGAGGAGCTGGGGCTTACCGGCTCCCACATCGGCTGCGAGCACGGCGTCTGCGGCGCCTGCACGATCCGCGTCAACGGCGAAATCGTGCGGGGTTGCCTGATGCTCGCCGTGCAGGCCGATGGCTGCAACGTGGAGACCATCGAAGGCCTCAGCGATTCCAAGGAGCTCGCGCCGCTGCAGAAGGCGTTTCACGAGCGCAACGCGCTGCAATGCGGCTTCTGCACGCCGGGGATGCTGATGGCCGCCCAGGACCTCGTGCGGGCCGGAAAGAAATGCACGCGTGACCAGATCCGCGAGCACATCTCCGGCAACTACTGCCGCTGCACCGGCTATCAGGCGATCGTCGACGCCATAGAGGAAGTCCTTGGGTAAAGCCGAGCTCCCGCTCCACGCGCCGGGCACGCAGGTCGATCGCGGCTACATCGGCCAGAGCGTGCCGCGGCCGAACGCCGCGCGGCTCCTGCAGGGCCGCGGTGCCTTTACCGACGATCTGCGCTTTCCGCGCCTCGCGCACGTGGTGTTCTTCCGCAGCCCTTACGCGCACGCACGCATCAAGAAGCTGGATTTTTCGAAAGCACGAAATGGGGAAGGCGTGATAGCCGTGCTCGACGGCCGCGCAGTGGCCGAGTACTGCACGCCGTGGATCGCGGTGCTCGCGCATCTCAAGGGAATCAAGTCGCCACCGCAGCACGCGATCGCCATCGAGCGTGCCTGCTCGCAGGGCGAGCCGTGCGCGGCGGTGGTCGCCGAGACGCGCTCGCAAGCCGAAGACGCGATGGCGCTCATCGAAGCGGAATGGGAAGAGCTGCCGGTCGTGGTGGACATGGACGAAGCGCTCGCGGGCAAGCGCGTGATCCATCCCGACCTCGGCGACAACATCTGCTTCAAGCGCGAGCTCGACACCGGCGGCGTGGAAGACAGCTTTGCCAAGGCCGACGTGGTGGTGGAGGACACGTTCCATTTCGGCCGCCACACCGGCGTCTGCCTCGAAGGCCGCGCCATTCTCGCCGACTACAACGCCGCCGAGCATTCGCTCACCGTGTATCACGCCACGCAGGCGCCGCACATGATGCAGGACGTCTTCTCGCGCCACCTCGGCATTCCCGAGGCCAACGTGCGCGTGATCACGAAGGACGTCGGCGGCGCCTTCGGCATCAAGGTGCACGTCTATCCGGACGAGATGGCGACCGCCGCGATCTCGGTGATGCTGCGCCGGCCGATCAAGTTCATCGCCGACCGGCTGGAGTCGTTCCTCTCCGATATCCATGCCCGCGAGCACAAGGCGCGCGTGCGCCTCGCTTGCAGCAAGGATGGCGACATCCTCGCGTTCGATCTCGATGACCTGACGGCCATTGGCCCCTACTCGGTCTATCCGCGCACGAGCGGCATTGAAGGCAACCAGGTGGTGAACCTCACCGGCGGGCCTTACAAGCACCAGCAATACCGCGCCAAGCTGAACGTCGTCTTCACCAACAAGAACGTCACGTGCCAATACCGAGCGGTGGGTCATCCGATCGCGGTCGCGCTGACCGAAGCCATCGTCGACCTCGCCGCGCAGAAGCTCGGCATGGATCCCGCGGAATTCCGCCGCCGCAACCTGATCCCGGACGACGCCTATCCGTACGCGTCCCCGGCGGGCCTGAAGTTCGAGAAGCTCTCGCACCACAAGACGCTGGATCTCCTTTTGCGCACCATGAACTATCCGGCGTTGCGCGCCGAGCAGGCGCAGCTCCGAAAGCAAGGCATCTACCGCGGCATCGGCCTCGCCGCCATGATCGAGGTGACCAACCCTTCACCCGCGTTCTATGGGGTCGGCGGCGCGCGCATCTCGGCGCAGGACGGCGCCACGCTGCGCCTCGAGCCGACCGGCATGGTGACGGTGCTCTGCAGCGTGACGGAGCAGGGGCAGGGAACGGAGGCCATCTTTGCGCAGATCGCGGCGAGCGCCGTCGGCGTCTCGCTCGACAAGATCAAAGTCGTCACCGGCGATACCGGCGTCACGCCATACGGTGGCGGCACATGGGCTTCTCGCGGCGCCGGCATCGGCGGCGAAGCCGTGCTGCAGGCCGGTCGCGCGCTGCGCTCGAACCTCCTCGACGTCGCGGCGGCGATCCTGAAGATGGAGAAGGCCGAGCTCGACATCGCCGGCAAC
>C688J18823_10000575_pt1 | contig 21540 bp, 15 predicted proteins | sample HopSoiMetagenom1_FD_18823 | JGI IMG/M metagenome (IMG submission 18823) | reverse complement strand
CCAGTTCGCGCGACCGCCGTTTCGCCTCCACAACGAATTGCCGGATCGCGCGTCGATTTTCTCGATCATTGGCGCGGCATCGCGGTCTTATCGGTGTTCATCTACCACTGCTTCGGTGCGGCTTTCGGCCGGTTCCATCCCGAATGGCACCACTGGTTGCCGGATTTGCACGTTCCTACGTCCTTTATTTTGCTGTTTCCCGCTACGTGGGGATGGGCCGGTGTTTCAGTTTTCTTCGTGATCTCCGGCTTCTGCATTCACTTAAGCTTTCATAAGAAACCCACTCTGCGGGATTTTTATTACGCCCGATTCTTTCGAATTTATCCGCCGTATCTGGCGGCACTGCTTTTCTTCGCGTTCATTTATCCATTCAGCCGACTGCCGATGCATTCAGTAGCCGGTGCCGAACAGCTGATCAGCCATGTTTTGCTGATTCACAATTTCAACTCGGCCTGGACGTATTCGGTTACGCCTTCCTTTTGGACTATTGCGGTAGAGGCGCAGCTTTACCTGCTGTATCCGGTGCTGCTGGTGATGGCGAAGCGGATTGGTTGGCGCAATGCTTTATTCGTCGCCGCGACGGTCGAATTCTCCCTGCGATTGGTAGCCACAGCGATTTTCCTGTCCGGGAATACGTATCCGCCGGAGTGGATCGGCAGTGCGCCATTCACCTATTGGTTCAGTTGGGGTGTCGGCGCGGCGATCGGTGCCGCTTACGTCGAACGTGAAAACCTGCCGTTCGTTAATTATTCGCCGGCTTTGTTTGCCTCGTTAGGTGCGATCTGTATCATGGTCAAACCTCTTTTCTTCATGGCGTTTCCCATGATCGCGATTGCAACGGCGGCAGTCATCTCCCGGAGTCTCGAGCGCGGCGGGCAGTCGTTGCAGGCGTTACCGAACTTCTGCAGAGAGCATCTGCGTCAGACCGGTGTCTGGAGTTACAGCATCTATTTGCTGCACCAGCCGTTTCTGCTCGCGGTTGGGTGGTTGATTTATCAAGTGCATATCGTCGGCTCCGCTCATCCGGTGAAAATTTTCCTTCTGTGCCTGGGCGCATGGATCCCAACGGTGGTCATTGCTTCCATGTTCTTCCGGTTTTGTGAACGTCCCAGCATCGAACTAGGAAAAATCGCGGTGAACCTGCGTTCGCCGTTGCCCCGGCTTGTGCTGCCGGCGGTTGTGCCGGAATAGGAACTCCGCCATCGCCGCGGCAAATCCCGCTTAATCGCCTAACGGCTAGGGCTCGACCACCACCCGGTAGGCCCGGCGAGTGGAAAGATTGGTGGGCGCGTCGGACACCTGGATAGGCGAGGCGTCCGCGGCAAAGATGTTTGATAGGAGAACCTTCCACACCCCTGTTGACGCCAGGTTGTCACTGTACTCGATCCGATACGTCTTGCCGGCTACGGGTTGGAAACTGATCTGTGGGGCACCGGCGGAAAAACTGATCGCGGACACGGCGAACCTGCTCGCGGCGGATTTCGGGTCGGTGCCAGCGCGATACTCTTGCAGGTTGGTCATGCCATCTCCGTCCGCATCCTGGTTGGCATCAGAACCGTTTGATTGAGCCAATTTGTTTACGACTTCGTAGCGGTTAGGCATCCCATCGCCGTCATTGTCGTTGCTGGTGACCGCACGGGCCGCCGAATACGATCCCGTATTTCCATCTGAACTGGTAAGCTTGGCAGTAATGAAATGACCCGGCGGTACTGCGGCCGTAAGTTTCACGCTATAGGTTCGATTGCCGGTAGATGACGTCGTCAAAGTCGTGCTGCCGATAAATGTTTGCCCTTGTCCGAAACCTGAGGGGTCGGGTACCGAGTTCGCGAAGAATTCGACCAGGAATGTCGTGTTGGGAGTGCTGGTCACAGAACCGGCCACATCGACCCCGCCGGCGTTTTGATCCGTAGCCCCGGCGACAGCTGAGCTGACCGTGGGAATTGTCTGCTGACCGTTGGAGTTGTCGTAAAGGACAATACCGCGTGCGCCATTACTGAAGATTGAATTCTGATTGAACTGATTGTGAAAAGTTGTCGCGTCATATACCGCAATACCCTCCTGTCCGTTAGACCAGATGCGATTGCCCGCGCCCGTAACGGTGCCGCCGATGGTATTGGACTGAGCTGAATTCGAAATGGCGACGCCTTGCAGGCCGTTTGCCACGCCCGAGGTGCCGGCCGTATTCAGACCGATGAAGTTACCGGCGATTACGTTTGAACCGGTGCCAGCATCGCTAAGCTTTACTCCGCAGCCTGCGTTCCCCGAGATCAGGTTACGCTCGGCGATAGTAAGGCCACCGACCGTATTGCCGTGCGCACCGGACTTGAACTCAACCCCAGTGAGACCGTTTGCCACCGCCGCCGTGCCGGCAGGGTTCGTTCCGATGTAACATCCTATGATTTCGTTTTGCGCGGCCTGACTCCCCGAGATCAGAATTCCTTGCTGAGGAAAGCCGTTAATCACCAGGTTTCGAACCGAGCAATTTGCTTCGTTCAACGTTAGGCCCGGACTGGCGAACGAGCCCAGGCGCGAGCCGTTGATTACGATTTCGGGACCGGCCGCGTTGGTGTCGCCGGTGAAAGTGGTTTGGCTGCTGCCGTCGAGAGTGGTTTGTGCAGCGATAGCCGGCAGTGGAGAAAGGGGTTTAATCGTAAAGGCGCTGCCGTCGAATCCGGGGTCGTTAAGGGGAATCTGAAACGTGATCGTACTCGAAAGAGGTGGTGAACTTCTGGAGCGTGCGAACGCTGCGATCAAGGCGGACCGCAAGCTTCCGATACCTGAATCAGCGGTGTTGGCTACCACCAGGGATGTTGAGGGTGAGGAGGTGGGTGTGGGTGTTGGAGTCGCCGTGGGAGCAGGTGTCGCCGATGGCGTTACCGTGGGCGTCGGCACTGGTGTCGGCGTCGGAGTAGGGGTGGGAGTGGCAGTAGCAGTAGCAGTAGCAGTAGGCGTGGTACTCGGAGTCGGAGTAGGTGTCGGAGTGGCAGTGGGCGTCGCCGTGGGAGTAGCCGTAGGTGTAGCCGTCGGGCTAACGGTAGGTGTGGCTGTCGGGGTCGGACCGGTTGGATTGATTTGAACGTTATCCAGGTAGGAGTCGACCGAATTGGTGATCGTGGACGCATCGCGGAACGAAAGGGTGGTCAGGGAGCGATCGGCGGTGAAGGCGAAGCTCTTGGACAAATACTGTACTGAACTGCTGAACGCGGATTGCGTAACCACGTTTGACAACTTGACCGAGTTTCCAAACACCGTGACTTCCAGCTGTTGTTGATTGAGGGCGCCTCCCGACAGAACGCCGTAATCGAACGTCAGGTTGTAGGGCTGACCGGCGACCGTAGCGAAGCTTTGTGTTACCACTGCATTTGTGGTCGTGTTGCCGGAGTTGAACCGCAACGCCTTTGATCCCACTGAGGCTCCGGCAGAAACCAAATCAAAATTTCCGGTGGCGGTCCAGCTCGGCAAGCCCTGTTCGAAACTTCCGTTGGCGAAAGGTTGTCCTCCGAGAACGCTGGCGAAGCCAAAATCAAGCAACTGAACGCTGTCGTTATGACGCGCGATATCGTTAGGCGATCCGGAGAAAAAATTATCGCCGGTGAAATTCGGATCAAACGATCCCAGAACAACGCTGATAATCGAGTGGTTGGATCGCGTGGCGCTCGCGACCATGCAAAAGCTGGCGGTGGATGATTCGCCGGTCTTGATCCCATTTGCGCCGGGGTACGGCCGGCTGCTCAGAAGAAGGTTGGTATTATTTAACGTCTGATTTTTCGGGACCAGCTGTGCGTTTACCCAGGTACTAGTCGTCCGGGTGGCGGTCGCCACGATTTGCGCGAAAAGGGGCTGATTCATGGCGAACCGGGCGAGAACGGCAAGATCGCGGGCACTCGAATAGTGGCCGCAGTTAGGCTGGCTGGAGTAGGGGGCGAAGCAATTGCCCGGGTCTTCTATTGGATCGTATCCGCCTGGCCGGCGATAAGCGGTGTTAGTCAGGCCTAACGACTGAGCCCGTTGGTTCATCAGAGCGACGAAGGCGTCCTCGCTGCCACTGATCCATTCGGCTATCGCGATGGCGGCGTCGTTGCCAGATGGCAACAGCAGACCATAAAGCAAATCGCGTAAGCTGACGCGGTCGCCAGCTTGCAAATTCATTCGGCTACCGGCCATACCGGCTGCTTTCGCGCTGATAGGCCCGACGATTTGATCGACATTGCCACCTTGCTGCTCGATCGCCAGCAACGCAGTCATGATCTTCGTGGTGCTGGCCATCGAGCGACGCGTGTCCGGATCTTTGGCGCCTTGGACCGCGCCGGTGTCACGATCGATGACGATCGCTGACGGCGCGCTCACCGGAGGCGTTGGCGGTTCCGCGAAAGCGGATAACGGCAAAGCAAAGAAGAGAATGGGGACAAACAAATTTTTCACGCAACGAGGCGGCGAAATACCGCGAGTTTTTAGTTTCCTACAGCATTGGAAAGACAGGTAGGAAAAATTCTGAAGGAACTGTTAATACTGGAAACATTCGGAGTCGAATCAATTATTACGTATTAATATCCATTCCAACAAGCGTGGTCCGCATAACCATCTAATGTTAAGGGAATTGCGCCAAGAAAATAAGGTCGTAAAAAGGGCTGTCGGGTGCTGCTTTCAAATCCATGATGTGTCCGGCCAAATCCTACGTTTCGGAAGGGGTGGCTAGCTGTGTCTAAGGGTCTTGCTTGTGAGGGGGACGGGCGAAGTTTGGCGCGGGAACAGCCAACGGACCTGTACCTCGCGCCTGGGTAATTAAGGGATAACATGTCTCGAAGCTCCGCTGGGTCGCGCGAGTTTGTGCCGAACCTCAGACGTGCTGCAGGGGCCACATCGGCCGCGGGGAGTTCCGCTTCACGACCCGAACGAATGTTTCGGCTCCGATAGAAAAACCGTGAAAATCGGGCGCAGCGACGGGCGGATTCTGCTGTCGGCGTAGGGGAGTTGCGGCGATGCTACATAAGCTCTTGCTGCCGGAGATTATTAAATACTAATATTATCCTGGTTCCTCGTTTTTCATGAATAACGTCTCTGCGGTTCCAATCGCCGGCCATGGGTCAGAGGTGTGGACCTTGGAAAGGAAAATATTGGATATTTCCAGCCTGTTACCATGACCGTGCCGCCGCCGGTGCAACCGAGGAACAGCGCTTGTCCTGCCATGTGCCGGCGGGTGCGGGGACTAGATGGCAGACCTGTGTTCGGAACGGCGATGCGCCTCGCCCCAATTGCTAACGTAAACGTGATCTCCCCGGAATAGACGTAGGCCTAGGATATTTGAAGTCCTTCAAAACCCGTGGTTACACGATCCTCGATTGTGTAGCATCACACCCGATCAGAAAGTACAATGACTCTGCCCACGCGAATGAGTAACCACATTCAAAACACGGATGGCCGCAAAAAAGGGAACGGCGGACGTCCGTTCAAATTCGCTGAGCCAAGCCGGGCGATTACCCTAACGCTGCCCGAGAGCACATTGCGCGACCTCGATGAAATCGGCCCAGATCGGGGCCACGCGATTGTGAAACTGACACAGCTGGCGTTAGGCGGAAAACAGGTGGATCGGCCAGTGGTCGAGCTCGTTAAGATGGCCGCGAATACCGGACTGGTCGTAGTAGGACCGAGTCGGGCGCTGCGCAGCATTGATTTCGTGCAGTTGGTGGAGATCGCGCCGGGCCGCCATCTTATCGCTCTGGGGGATGGCCGCGACTTCCGTGAGCTTGAGATTGCCCTGATCGATCTTCTCGATGACTTCACCGAAGAAGATGCGCAGGAGCGCCATCTGATTCAGCAGTTGCTGGGTTATCTGAAGAACTTCCGAAAGTCTGAGAGCGGAAGCACGGCGCAAATTGTGTTGGTGCGCCTTGTTTCGACGGGATACGCGTTGCGTCCCGGCGAATAGTCGAGCACCGCGGCCGGTCCGGCAGCGGCAAAAGATTAGAAGCTCACCTCTTCGCTGGGAAGCGTATGGTCGGGTGCGAGGGCCACTGAGCAGAATCAGGTCGCCTGTTTTCCAGCTGCTTTTCTCACCCGGTCGATTGCAAGCCGATCATTTGTGCGTCTAAGGTTATGGAGTCAGTGAATTCTCCTGAAACTAACCCGGACGCCCTTTGGTATAAGGATGCGGTCATATATCAGCTGCACGTTAAGACATTTCAGGATAGTGACGCGGACGGAATCGGGGATTTTCGGGGGTTGTTAGACAAACTGGATTATTTCCAGGAGCTCGGAGTCACGGCGATCTGGCTCCTGCCGTTTTATCCTTCGCCTCTGCGCGATGATGGCTACGACATCGCCAATTATTACGATGTTAATCCACACTACGGGACGCTGGATGATTTCCGCGCCTTTCTGAACGCAGCGCACGAGCGCAACCTTCGAGTGATCACCGAGCTGGTGATCAATCACACTTCCGATCAGAACGCATGGTTTCAACAGAGCCGGCGAGCGGTTCCGGGATCACCCGAGCGTGATTTTTATGTGTGGAGCGACACTCCGGAGAAATACAACGAAGCGCGAATTATTTTCAAAGATTTTGAAACGTCTAACTGGTCATGGGATCCGGTGGCGAAGGCGTACTACTGGCATCGGTTCTATTCACATCAGCCGGATCTAAACTTCGATAACCTGGCGGTGCACGAGGCCGTCGAGAAGGTGTGTGATTTCTGGCTGGATATGGGTGTGGACGGTCTCCGGCTGGATGCGGTGCCGTATCTGTACGAGCGTGAAGGAACGAACTGCGAGAACCTTCCGGAAACACATGCCTACCTGCGCAAGCTGCGGAAGCACGTTGATCAGAAATATCCCGGCCGAATGCTTTTAGCGGAGGCCAATCAATGGCCGGAAGACGCCGTCGCCTACTTTGGCAACGGGGATGAGTCGCACATGAATTTTCATTTTCCGTTAATGCCGCGGATGTTCATGGCCCTGCAAATGGAGGATCGCTTTCCGATCATCGATATCCTCGATCAGACCCCGCCAATTCCGGATAACTGCCAATGGGCAATGTTTCTTCGTAACCACGACGAATTGACGTTGGAAATGGTTACTGACGAGGAGCGCGATTACATGTGGCGCGTTTACGCCACCGACCCGACTGCGCGGATCAATCTTGGCATCCGTCGCCGCCTTGCGCCGTTGTTGGCGAACAGCCGGCGGAAAATCGAACTCCTGAACACAATGCTGTTCTCAATGCCGGGCACGCCAATCATTTATTATGGCGACGAAATCGGGATGGGGGACAACATCTATCTCGGCGACCGCAACGGCGTGCGCACGCCAATGCAATGGAGCCCGGACCGGAACGCCGGATTCTCGAAAGCAAATCCGCAGCGTCTTCTTCTGCCGATCATCATCGACCCCGAATATCACTACGAAGCAGTCAACGTAGAGAATCAGCAGAAGAACCTCTCCTCATTGCTGTGGTGGACCCGGCGCGTGATCGCGATGCGCAAGAACTACAAAGCGTTTTCGCGTGGAACACTCGAATTTCTTTATCCTGACAATGCAAAGGTGCTCGCATTCCTGCGGCGGTACGAAAACGAAACTGTGCTCGTCGTAGTTAATCTTTCGCGATTCGCGCAATCGGCGGAACTGAATCTGTCTGTCCTGGCCGGTTCGGTGCCGATCGAAATGTTTAGCCGCAATCAATTTCCGGTAATCCGCAAAGCGGGTTACCCGATCACCCTTGGACCGCACGCCTGTTACTGGTTCGCCGTGCACACGAAATCGGATGCGACTCGCACTGCCAGGAAACGGACTGTGCCGACACTTACTGCGGAGCCGAACCTTCAGACTCTGCTGGGGGATGGGCACCGCGCGATTCTCGAGCGCGATATTTTACCAGGCTATCTGAAAGGATGTCGGTGGTTTGGGGCGAAGGCGCGAACTCTGCGGGAAATGAAGATCATCGAACATCCTTCACTCACAGGTAACGGTAACGGCGCGCAGCTCTGGTTTGTGGAAGTCAGCTACATTGATGGTCCCACAGAAACTTACTCACTGCCGGTCACGATCGCTTCCGGCGAAGACGCCCGGAAAGTGGCTCAAAGCGCGGCACAATCGATCATCGCTCGATTCAATGACGGCTCCGTTCTTCATGATGCGATCTGGGACAGCGCATTTCGCGCCGAGTTGTTTGAAACGATTGCGCGAGGGGAACGTCGCCGCGGCCGCAACGGCGAATTGGTTGGCATGCCGGGAAAGGCTTTAACCGAAAACCCGGGAGGCGCCGCTTCGAACTCTCACGTGCTCGCGGTTGAGCAAAGTAATTCATCGATCGTATTCGATAACAAGTACTACCTGAAACTGTATCGGAAATTGGAAGACGGAATTAATCCCGACGTCGAGCTCACCCGGTTTCTAACTGATCGTGTGGGTTTCGAGTACGTTCCTGCGTTCGGCGGCGCAATCGAATATCGAAGAGGCAAGACCGAACCGACCGTGGTGTGTCTTTTGCAAAATGCCGTTACCAGCGAATCTGACGCATGGGTGATAACATTGGACCACGTCGGACGGTTTTATGAACGGGTCCTTGCTCGAAAGGCTGATCTCCAAACGGAGAACGCCAGCCCGGGCGAGCTACTGCCTGACCTGATCGGCGGAATCTACCCTGAAAAAGCAAAATTGTTAGGCCAACGAACCGGCGAGCTTCATCTCGCGCTCGCATCGTCAGCGGACGAGCGGGGATTTGCACCTGAGCCGTCCAACAGCATGGCTCAGCGGTCGGTGTTCCAATCGATGCGAGCGTTGTTGCGCCGGACCACAGCGTTGTTAGGCAAGAAGCTTGATGATCTTCCGGAGAAATTTCAAGGCGAGGCCCGGGAAGTTCTGTCGGCGGAAAAGACAATTCTGGAACGGGAGAAACGCATCCTCGACCGCCGGTCCGTCGCCGCGAAAATTCGAATCCATGGCGATTACCACCTGGGGCAGGTTCTTTACACCGGAAAGGACTTCATCATTCTCGATTTCGAAGGCGAGCCGGCGCGTCCGTTAAGCGAGCGGAAGTTGAAACGTTCAGCCCTGCGCGATATCGCTGGCATGATGCGATCGTTCCAGTACGCGGCCTACAGTGCTTTATGGCAGCCGGCAATGCGCCCGGAGGATGTTCCATTCCTGGAAGGCTGGGCGGACATCTGGTACCGCCACATGAGCAGTGTTTTTCTGCAGAGCTATCTGCAAACGACTGCCGGCGCGGTCTTCCTTCCGCAGAAATCGGACGATCTGCAGGTGCTATTGCAGGCTTACCTGCTTGATAAAGCGGTTTACGAAATCGGTTACGAACTCAACAACCGGCCGGATTGGGTGGTCATTCCGATTCGCGGGATCAAACACATCCTCGAAGCGACCTAGCAGGCCGTCGCATTCGTAATTCGCGTGAGCGCTTGCGCCACCCGTAATGTCAGCGGCCCGTAAAGTCTTGGACAGGAGCGACCCACGCGCTATAAACGAACTGGCCATTCCATCACACTATGAACAATCACCTGGACATCATCGACGCCGACATCGCTGCGAAGCATCTGCTTAAGCATCCTTTTTACCTGGCCTGGACCCGGGGTGACTTGCCCAGGGAAGCACTGGTCGATTACGCCAGGCAATATTACCACCACGTGGCTGCATTCCCGACGTATCTGTCAGCCGTGCACGCTCGATGCGAAGATCAGGCCACGCGCAAACAGGTCCTGACCAATCTTATCGAAGAAGAAGCCGGTACGCCTAACCACCCCGATTTGTGGAAACAATTCGCGAGCGGACTGGGGATTTCGGAACAGGAAGTTACAGCGGCGGAAAAGGAGCCGGAAACATCCAATGTCATCGACACGTTTCGCGAAGTGTGCGGGCATGGAACAACGGCTGAAGGCCTGGCCGCGCTTTATGCTTACGAGAGTCAGATTCCGGAAATCTGTGAATCAAAGATCGACGGATTGAAGAAACATTACGAGTTCACCGATCCAGAGCATTACCGGTACTTCACTGTTCACATCGAGGCCGATCGGGAGCATTCAGCAGCGGAGCGGCAGATGCTGGGTTCGCGGCTAAGTGACGCCAATTTGAATCAGGTACGCGCAGCAGCGGGGCGCGTCCTGGACGTCTTGTGGAATCTCCTGTCCGGAGTTTGCCGCCGCCACGCGATCGCCTGTTAACGTTTTTGTAGCGGCGGTCTATGACCGCAAATCCGGAGCGTACTCAACGGCCGGCGGTCACAGACCGCCGCTACAGTACCTTTGCTGTGCAATAAACCTGCGTATGGTCGTCAGGTATGCAGCAACAGGTTTTGGCCGGCAAAGTTGGTGTCGTTTTCGGGGTCGCTAACAAGCGGAGTATCGCCTGGGCAATTGCCAGGGCGTGGGCAGCGGCCGGGGCAAAACTGATATTCAATTATCAGGGCGAACGCCTGAAAGAAAACGTGGAAGAACTCACTGCCGAATTCGGTGAGAAGACCGCTTTGTTCCCGTGCGACGTTTCGAGTGATGCTGATATCGCCGCCTTTTTTGAGGAGGTTAAGCGGAACACAGACCGTATCGACCTCATGTTGCATTCCGTCGCATTCGCTCCGAAAGAAGCGCTGGAAGGGGATTTCGTCAGCACCACGCGAGAAGCTTTTCGGGTCGCTCATGACATCAGCGCGTATTCGTTAGTCGCGTTGGCGCGGAACGCGGCGCCAATGATGACCAACGGCGGCAGTATCGTCGCCATGACCTACTACGGAGCGGAGAAAGTCGTGCCGCATTACAATGTCATGGGCGTAGCCAAAGCCAGCCTCGAGGCAAGTGCGCGGTATCTCGCTTATGATCTCGGGCCGAAGAAAATCCGGGTAAATTGTATCTCAGCCGGACCGGTTAACACGCTGGCGGCACGTGGCATCAGCGGGTTTACCCAAATGCTGAAACACTACCAGGAACGGGCGCCGTTGAAACGCAGCTGCGAACCGGGTGAGCTGGGCGAGATCGGAGTGTTTCTGGCAAGCGATGGAGCTGGAGCGATCACCGGTCAGGTGATTTACGTCGACGGCGGATATCAGATCATGGGGATGTAGCCGAGCGTTTGGAAACAATGATTGCCCGAGTGTGGCATGGCTGGACGAAAACGGTGAACGCGTCTGCTTACGAGGAGATGCTTCGCAGCGAAATTTTTCCCGGCATAATAGCTCGAAAGATTAATGGATATCACGGCGCAGAACTGTTTATCAGGCCAGATGGTGACGAAGTAGAATTTGTGACCGTTCTTCGGTTTGATTCGATGGAAGGAGTGCGGGCCTTTGCCGGTAACGACGAGGCCCGGCCGGTAATTCATCCTAAGGCTGAGCAACTTCTCATCCGAATGGATGAGCGAGCGCACCATTATCGGATCGCGACTTGAAACCACGGGAGCCATGACGAATCTGGCTGAACGACTGCGTCAGTTGTTAGGCAACGACGTTGTTGCGGATGACGCGGAAACGCTGGCCGAACACAGCGGCGACAAATGGTTCGCCGCGGAAGCGCCCGAGGTCGTGGTGTTCGCTAAATCCACGGAGCATGTCAGCCAGGTGATGCGATTTGCGTGCGAATACCGGATTCCAGTGACGGCGCGGGGTGCCGGGTATGGCTATGTCGGCAGCTGTGTCCCCTGTCGCCGGGGAATTGCGTTGTCTCTTCGCGACATGAACCGGATCCGCGAAATCCATTTCGCTGATGCGGTCGCCGTTGTTGAGCCGGGCGTCATTACCTCAACTCTGAAAGCCGCGGCGCGCGAGCAGAAGCTGTTTTATCCACCGGACCCGGCCAGCATGGATCATTGCACGATCGGCGGCAATATTGCCACGAACGCCGGCGGACCCCGGTGCTTAAAGTACGGCGTTACGCGTCACTATGTTCTCGGCCTGGAGGTTGTTCTCGCGAATGGCGAAATCCTGCGGATTGGCGGACGAGTACATAAGAACAAAACCGGATTCGATCTGATTGGATTGTTTGTCGGTTCAGAAGGAATGCTTGGAATTGTGACCGAGGCCACACTGAGTCTGCTGCCATTGCCGCCAGCCCGAGCGACACTCTCAGCGTCGTTTGCGACGATTGCCGAGTCCGCGGCCGCGGTGCAGGCAATTTTCGCCGCTGGTTTTCTCCCTTCCTCGCTCGAGATTGCCGATCACTTCACGCTTGAGGCAGCGCGTCATGATTCCGGCGGGCATGATGTTCCGCCCGGTAATGCGCACTTACTGGTTGATCTGGATGGCCAGTCCGAAAGCGTTCGCCTCGAAACTGAGAAGTTGCGCAGCCTGGTCGCTGGACTTAGCCCCACTGCGTTGGAAATAGCCATAACTGAGCCGGATTGCGAACGACTTTGGGCACTCCGGCGACAGTTTAGTAATTCATTGCGAGCTACTGGCCTAACGAAATTGAATCAGGACATTGTGGTCCCGAGAAGTCGTCTGGTCGACCTGGTCGAGTTCGCCGAAGGCCTCTCGGCGCGCTCTGGTTTTCCCATCGCTTGTTTTGGTCATGCCGGTGATGGGAACATCCACGTTAACATCATGGCTGACCGGTATAACCGCGATGCTGCTGTCAGGGAAAAAGTTCAGCAGACACTCGATGAACTATTCGCCCAGGTGCTGGCCTGGGGCGGGGTGATTACAGGCGAACACGGGATCGGCCTGGCAAAGAAAAGATGGTGGCCGCAAGCGACCACCGACAACACGCGAGCCGTGCATCAAACCCTGAAGCGGGCGTTAGATCCTCACGGCATTTTGAATCCAGGCAAATTCCTGGACTGAGCCGGCAGCGAATCGGCGATGGCCTTCACTATGGGTCATTGTAGATCAAACGTTGCCACCACCGGTTTGTGATCGCTTGATTGACGCGTTGTCTCCACAACTCGGGCTTGTCGCAACGTTAGGCCGCGGTAGAAAATGTGATCGAAGCAGGCCGGCGGATAATACTTATCGCCGTGCAATGTCATGCGTGAACTGGCCGGCACATTTTGCCACGCCCATGACAATCCGCTCTTGACCAGCTGACGTAAGCTCGTCTCAGCCGCAAAACGCGGATCGTCCAAGGAGGTATTGAAGTCGCCGCCGACAATCCACGCCAGCCGCCCCATGTTGGCATAAGCCTTTTCCATCGCCGCCATGTGGGCAAGTAGCTGGCGAGTGGCTTCCTGTCGGATCGGGACGTTCTCCGATAATTCCCCGCGATTGCTTTTAAAGTGCACCCCATAAACCAGCAAGACCTGGTGAGGCTTGGGCTCGTATGCCGCGAAAGCAAAACCGCGTGGAGGCGTTGCGGCCCCCGCAGGCTTCCATTCTTCGACCCACGCACTAACCGGTTGGAATCGACTGGCGATCGCTACCTCCTGTGCTTCGTTTTGCCCTTCGCGCGGGGGAAAATTTGCGCATACGTCGACCTTCATCCCTGCCAACGGCTGCACGGCCAGACTGGCTGCGTTCCAGTTGCGGACTTCTTCCATTCCAATGATGTCCGGATTTACTTTGGTAATCTCGGAATGCACCGCGGTGATTTGCTTGTTTTCGGCGGGACCGCTCGCGTCCGGCTTACCGCCGGGGAACCACTGTATGTTCCAAAAAGCCACTGTGACGGTCTGATCTGAACGCGCCGCCGTTGTCGGAGTAGCCTGTTGTGCGAACGCCACCGTAATTTCCGCAACGCTGGCAATTGCGATCACGATTCCGACCCGTCGGCGCCTGACGCAGCAGCGTTGATTGAGGATTGTTGTTAAGAAACGATGCATGCCTGAGTGGCATCTTGATCGGCACCTCGACTCGGGACAACCGCTAATGTGCTTGACCCTCAGCGTATAGCACGCAAGGTGACAAACGCATTTATCGGATTGGCACTCACGCCCATGCCTGCGGGTCCGTCCGATTCCCACTAGAGAGTGGATGCGAAGCCCTGCCTCCCGGCGCTGACCAATTTATGAAACCAGGTACCGTTACTCACACCATCGCCGCGCTACTTTCATCGGTCACTTCGATGTTTGCTCAGTCGGCCCCGGTAAAGTCGGCGCCGGCCAAAATGAAAGTCAGCAAGAAGTCCGATCGCTTGTCCGAAGACGTGATGGTGAGTCTCGATTCGTTAGCGTTCGCACCGCGTCATCTGACTGATACTACTGCAACTGCTGGGGTTCGGTTCCCGTGGAAGCAGAGTATTGTCACCACCGTGTTTTGGATCGGCGAGGAGCCGACCGCCAATAACCCGGTGCCGAACCGTTCGAGCTCGTGGGACAAACAGTGGACCAAAAATTATGGCGGATTCGATGATCCGTCGCCAGGTCGCCGGAACAATTTTATTCCGGTGAAGTTCACGCCCCACCAAAACCCGTTCTACTGCGCGCTACCCTACAACGATAAGGCGAAAGAGGGCCACCGGCCGGAGGCGCCAACCGTTGTTCCGTGGTTCAAAGAGGCCTACCAAGGGCCCGCGGTTTCAACCTGCAAGGGCCACTGGATCGCGATTCGAAAAGGGGACAAAGTCGCATATGCGCAATGGGAAGACGCCGGGCCGTTTCGAACCGACCATTGGCAATATGTTTTCGGTAATGAACGTCCAAAGCCGAACCTGAACCGTGGCGCCGGTCTGGATGTTTCGCCTGCCGTCCGGGATTTTCTCGGTTTAGAATCCACCGACGTAACGGATTGGAAGTTCGTTGATTTCAAGGATGTTCCAATGGGACCGTGGGCAAAGCTGGGCGACAACAACACATTCGTGATGAACGCTCATAAGCTAAATAGCGAGGTGGCGGGGGGAGCCAAGCCGGCCGGACACGCCATCGCCCGTTAATTGAATAGACGCGGGCTCTTTGTCGTCGATGGTAACAGTGCTGCCACAGGAGAATCGGCCTGTAACCGTGTCGGCTGTGAAGAAAACTCTGGCGTGCAACTTGCAGCGTTACACCTCAAATTCACTTGCTGAAGAACGAAATGTTGCTTACTACTCCCCTCGGTTCGCAGACTTGCGAACCCGTAGTCATGGTGTTCGCAGCCGTGGCTGCGTAGAGTGCTCGGAGACACGTACGTGTTAACCGGAAATTGCGAAAGAAAACACACGACGATACGCCGCACTCCCGCTTCGTCGGTCACGAGCTTGATTTAATCTGCAACCACAATATCGCGTAAACGGCCGGATTCGCGCTCGCGAAGTCCGTGTCATCATGGGTTCAACCGGAGAGCAGTTAGGCGTCATGAAACTTTCAGACGCACTGCGAAGGGCACAGAGTCTCGGCCTCGATGTGGTTGAAGTTGCACCGACGGCGAATCCTCCGGTCTGCAAAATCGTCGCACTCGGAAAATTCCGTTACGACATTTCGAAGCAGGACAAGGATAAGAAGCCTTCCGGGGCCAAGCTCAAAGAGATCAAATTTCGGGTCAACATCGACGAGCACGACTACATGACGAAGATCCGCCACGGTGAGGAGTTTCTGGACAAAGGCAACAAGGTGCGGGTCCAGCTACAATTTCGCGGTCGCGAAATGGCTCACCAGGAATTTGGCATGCAGCTGATGCACAAGGTGAAGGAAGATCTCGCCAGCATGTCACAGGTCGAGATGGAGCCAAAGATCACCGGGCGGAACGTGACCATGACTCTTTCGCCTCTACCTGCAAACCGACGCAAACGGCGGTTTGCTCCGGTGAAGTCGGATGCCGAGGAAGAAGAGGCCCCGGCTACCGATCTTCAGAACGGCGCAGCATCCTGATTTCGCGCAGCGGCGTGCGATTTGTAATCGGACGAGTCGAATCGTCGCCCACTGGCATGCTGCCGGATGCTGCCTAAGCAAACCTAACCTCTGGGGCTTGCCTGTGGTTGCGGTAAGGGCGGAAGTTGCTCGCTCTGTGCTTGAGCTTGCCGCGCTTCGATTCGGGCTTTGCGCGCCAGCGCGTCGGCATTCGTCTTATCCATCTTCAGTATTTTTTCAGTGTCGGCCATCGAGTTCTTCAGATCGCCTTTCACCTCATAAATATAGCTGCGGTATTGCAGATAACGGATCTCCTTCGGGTCAGCCTTGATCGCTTCCGAATACATCGCCACCGCCTTGTCCATGTCATTGAGTTTCATGGCCATTGAAGCGCGGCCTTCCAAAGCGGTGGTATTTTTTCCCTCCAGCTTTATAACTTCATCGTAATCCGCTGCGGCCTCCTGGTACTGCTGCTGCGCGGCATAGGTGGCGGCTCGGCCCAATAGCGCGGCCACCAGACTGCGAGCATACTTTTTCTCCATCTCGGTCGCTTTCCGCAGGTCAGTGACGGCCTCGTCCCATTGCCTGTTCTTGGCGGCTTCTGTCCCTTTAACGGCCAGAGCGTTCGCCTCAGATTTGGGTGGTGCCGACAGCGCAACGGAAGCCGGCAGCAGTAAGCTCATGAAGAGCAGTGAGATAACAACGGATTTCATTCTTATATGACGATCTTGGTTCTAAAAGAATTCGATATTCAAGTGCCAACTAGTCGCCCGCAAGTGAGAAGTGCGTCGATAACCTAAGATTGCTCGGCTGAAACCGACTTTTCCGGCTGTATTTGCCGCGGTGGTTCGGGTGCCGGCCCATCTACCGGACCAGGTTCGTCCACCCGTGCAATAGATAGCGCGCGACCAGTTTTTTCGTCGATCTCGATAACGGCACCGCGTAGTCGAACCTCACCGGAGGCGACCGGAAATGTGGCCGGCAGATTAGACATGAAGCGTGTAACGATTGGCTCGATCGCCCTGCCGAGAATCGAATGGATCGGGCCGCACATTCCGGCATCACATAAAAACGCGGTGCCGCCGGGAAAGATCTGTTCGTCTGCCGTCTGCACATGGGTATGGGTTCCGATCACGGCAGAAACTTTTCCGTCCAGGAATCGGCCGATCGCAATCTTCTCGCTAGTCGTCTCGCCGTGCACATCCACGATGATCGTGTGCGTCTCGTTATGCATGTGCTCCACCGCTGCGGCGATGCTTTGAAATGGATTCTCCAGGATCGGCTGCATGAACGTTCGCGCCTGAACGCTCAGGACTCCGACTTTCCCTTTCGGGGTCTCCAGAACGATCGAACCGTTGCCCGGAGCACCGGAGGGATAATTGATCGGCCGCAGCAAGCGCGGCTCGAGATTGAGAAATGAGAAAATATCTTTCTGATCCCAAACGTGATCGCCAGTTGTAATCACCGACGCGCCGGCACGGAGCAAATCGATCGTGATTTTACCCGTTATTCCGCGGCCGCCGGCCGCGTTCTCGCCATTCACGACAATGAAATCGAGAGCAAGCCTGTCTCGCAATTCCGGCAGTTTGGCGATCACCGCGGACCGGCCGGGTTCGCCTACCACATCACCAAGAAACAGCACTTTCAACATCGCGAGGAAGACTAGACACGGCATTACTACAGTTGTCATGCCCGCCGGCGACAACCAGTCGATTTGGCGGCACCCGCATGACTTTCAGCAACGACACTGCTTCATTGCCATTCGAATGAGCCGATTACGCAACAGCTGCAGTGTCGCAAGAATTTCGATAGGCACCATTTCGGCGCTGATGTTATTCGCGGCCGGCGTTCACGGGGCGGATCACCTGAACACTCTCGGCTCGCCCCCGCGATGGGAGATCCTCGAGCACTATCAGCAGACCATCACTCGCGATGAGTTTTCGAACCTGCTCCAGAATGTCTACTGCACGCAGGGAATTCCGTCCGGCATGATTAACGTCGGTCAGAATTCCGCGGACATTTTGATGAACCGTCAGAGCAACGCCTTTTTCACCCTCCATTTTGCTCCCGACCAGCAGACGCAGAAGCGCGTCCCCCGACTTTGGCGAGCCGCGAACGAATTCGACTCCCGCGCCGCAAAGAGACCCTTGTTAGGCCTTCGAGTGGCGTTGGATCCGGGACACATCGGTGGCAAATGGGCGAAGATGGAGGAGCGCTGGTTCAAAATCGGCGATAGTCCACCGATCCAGGAAGGCAACCTAACGTTGCGAGTCGCCCGGATCCTGGCGGATCGACTACGACTGCTTGGCGCGAACGTGTCGTTTGTTCGAAACAAACTGGCGCCAGTGACGCCGAAGCGCCCCGACGATTTTCGGGAATTCGCGAAACAGGTGTTGATTCGAAACGGCGTGCCTGAACCGCGAGCAACCCCGCTCAACCAGGATGACCCCGAAAAGGAACATACGATTCGATGGCAGAGCGAGATGCTCTTCTATCGATACAGCGAGATCCGGCGCCGCGCAGTGCTGGTGAATACGAAACTCCATCCGGATCTGGTAGTCTGCCTGCACCTCAACGCCGAAGGGTGGGGAGATCCGAGCAATCCTACTATGATTCCTGCCAACCATCTCCATTTGCTGGTGAACGGTTCCTATCTCCAATCGGAACTCGAGTTCGACGATGAGCGATTCGAGATGATCCGCCGATTATTGAGCCGAGTGTGCAACGAAGAACTTCCGCTGGCCGACGTGATGGCAAACACGATGGCTAAGCAAACCGGTTTGCCAGCATTCCAATACCCAACAACGCGCACAACGACGAAGATCGGCACCAGCGGCTACGTGTACGCGCGAAATCTTTTAGCGACGCGCCTCTACCGATGCCCGGTCGTTTATTGCGAGCCTTACGTGATGAATAACCAGGAGGTGTTCGATCGGATCCAGGCCGGAGACTATGACGGCACCCGGGATTTCAATGGAGTGCAACGGAAGAGCATTTTCAGAGAGTACGCAGAAAGCGTGGCTGACGGTTTGGAGCAGTATTGCCGCCAAGCGGCGGGCGCCAAGGCTTCGAAGGAATGAATAAGATCATCGGCGAGACGCCGATGCCACGGGCTCGGTGCTATAGCTTCTCAACAACTCGCTCGATATCTTGCACGGTGACGTCGCTCGACAGATACGCTGAGCCAATCGCTGGTGTGACTACGAACCGTACCTCGCCCTGTTTGAACTTTTTATCGAATGTGAGTGCCTCAACGATTTTGCGCCGCGGAAAATCCTTCGGCAACTGAGTTGGGAGATCAAATCGCCGCAGCACTTCCCGAATTGAATCTCGCTGCTCGGCGGAGAGGCCGGCTCGTTCAACCGACACTTCGGCCGCAGCGATAATTCCGAGACTGATCGCTTCACCGTGGAGGAAGGTGTTGTAATTACCGGCCCACTCGATGCCGTGGCCCACCGTGTGACCGAAGTTCAACAACGCCCGTTCACCTTTTCGATCGTGGTCGTCCGCGGAAATAATCCGGCCCTTTATCTCGATATTTCGGCGAATCAACGATACGATGGCATCGCTTGCCGATTGGTTAGGCTGAAGGGTCGATATTTCGAGGCCTCGCAGTTGCTCGAACATTTCAGCATCGCTGATGATGGCGTGCTTGATAATTTCGGCAAAACCCTGCCGAAATTCGCGCTCCGGCAGCTTTCGAAGGCAATTCACATCGTCGATGACGAGGACGGGATGATGAATGGCACCAATCAGGTTCTTTCCGGCAGAGGTGTTCACGCCGGTCTTGCCGCCGATTGAGCTATCTACCATCGCCAGCAGGGTGGTTGGAACTTGGACGTGCGGAACCCCGCGGTGGAAGATTGCCGCAACGAATCCCGAAATGTCGCCGATGACTCCTCCGCCCAGTCCGATCACAAAGCATTCGCGGTCGAGCCCGGCGTTAAGCATCCGATCTATGACAACCCCGACGTCGGCAAGATTTTTGTGATTCTCACCTGGTGCCAACGTGATCAGGGTGGATGCAATTTTACCGCCCGCCAAACTTTCCTGAACGTTGCCGGCCAATAGTGGCGCGATATTCGTATCGCTGATAATGGCGCAGCGACGAGCGCTAAACATTTGTGAGAGAAGCGACCCGGTATCACCGATTAAACCCGAACCGAGCACCACATCGTAGGAATGAGAGTCGCCGGCAATGTGGATTCGGGTCACGCGCTCAAATAGAGCACACTTCACTTGACAAACTACTGAGCGAGCCTGTGTACTAAGATATGCCTGATCCCGCTGATCCGATCCAGCCCCAGCCAATCCCTTCGGGCTCCGCTGGCGTTCCGCCTCCTCCGCCGGTGCGGGAGATGAATGCATCGACGCTGGACCTGCCTTCCAACATCGCAGCTGCGCTTGCTTGTATTCCACTGATCGGCGGAATCATTTTTTATATCATGGAAAAGCGAGATGGCTTCGTTCGCTTCTACGCGATGCAGTCGATCATTTTTGGCGGTGCGTGGTTGCTGTTCTGCGTCCTCGATTCAATTATTCACGCAATCTTTGCGCATGTTCCTGGGATCGGAACGTTTCTCGCGTTTGTCTGGGGCTTGTTAGCCATGCTGGTGCATCTCGCTTTCGTTGTGATCTGGATCATTGCCACGATCAAGGCATTCACCGGTGTTCGCTGGGAAATTCCCTACATCGGAGCGACCGCTCGGAAACAGACTGAGGGTGGCGCCACAATCTGATTGAATCTCGTTAGGCGAATGGCCGCGGCGTAGTTCTGCCGCTACTTCACCTGCACGTTGTCGAGGAAAGAATCGACTGAATCGGTGACCAGAGAAACGTCGGTGAATGTCACTGTTGCGGTGCTGCCATCGGCCGTGAACGAGAAAACTTTCGGCGAATACTGGACGTTCTGGCTAATGCCCGACTGCGTAATCACTTGCGACACGAGGACCTGTTTTCCTTGAACCGTGAGCTGCAAGCGTTGCTGTTTCTGAGTAGCGGTGGAATACACTCCATAGTCGAAGCTGACATTATAGGTTCGGCCGGCAATGGTACCAACCGTTTGGCTTAATACCGCATTTGGCGGCTGGTTCCCTGCGTTGAACCTCGCTGCCTTCGCCCCCTGACTGGCACCCCACGCAATTACATCCTGGTTGCCACTGTGGTTCCACCCCGCGAAATCTTGTTCGAAACTTCCATTGATAAGCGGACTTGGCGCGGGACTCGGCGTTGGAGTCGCGGGTATCGGAGTCGCAGTTGGAGTAGGCGTAGGCGTAGGCGTAGGTGTTGGTGTTGGCGTGACTGGTGTCGCGGTCGGCGTTGGTTGCACGCCGCTGCTCAATCGCACATTATCGAGCAGAAGATCCGTGTTCGTTGTACTGTCCGAGGTATCTGTGAACGTAAGAGTCGCTGAATTGCCGGTGGCAACGAAACCGTAGCTCTTGTTTGTCCACCATGTTCCTGTTCCCTGGCCGAAAACCGTGACGCTCTGAGACAGGAGTGAATTCGATCCGTCGGTAATGCTCACCTGCACACGCTGGGCAACATTTGTCTGCCAGCCGTAAGCGCCCACATCGAAAGCGATTGTATAGGCGCTGCCCGCTGTTGTGGCGAAGGTCTGACGGAGCACGCCATTTGCCGGCAGATTCCCATTGTTAAACATGACGGTGTTTGTGCCGTCGGTGACGGTGAGGGGGAACGGATTGGACGTAGCGGATGCGATCGCTTGATTGCCACTCGCCGTCCAGCCGGTGTAACCCGATTCGAAACTTCCATTCACCAGCGCGATCGCCGGAGTTGGAGTTGGCGTCGGCGGCGGCGGAGTGGGCGTCACAGTCGGACTCGGAGTCGCAG
>C688J18823_10000574_pt1 | contig 21559 bp, 25 predicted proteins | sample HopSoiMetagenom1_FD_18823 | JGI IMG/M metagenome (IMG submission 18823) | reverse complement strand
GCCCGAGGACATCGAGCGAGCGCGCGCGTTCAAGCAGGAGCTCCAACAGCTCGACGACGCGCTCGCCGAGGCCGAACGCGAGCGGAAGCGGCTGTGGGATGCGGTTCCGAACCCGCCGCACCCGACCGCTCCCGACGGCGACAGCGACGACGACGCCGAACTGGTGCGCACGTGGGGGTCGCCGCCCGAGCTCCCGTTCACGCCGCGCGACCACGTCGAGCTGTCGGAGGGCGGGATCGAGCTCGAGCGCGCAGCGCGGACATCGGGGTCGCGATTCGTCTACCGGATCGGCGACGTCGCGCTCGTCGAGCTCGCGCTCTACCGGTTCGCGCTCGACCGGCTGGTCTCCCGCGGCTTCGTACCCGTGCTGCCGCCGGTGCTCGTCCGCGCAGACGCGATGTACGGCACCGGGTTCTTTCCGGCGCTCGAGGACGACGTGTACGCCGTGCCGGATGACGGGCTGTTCCTCGCCGGTACCTCGGAGGTTGCGCTCGCATCGCTGCACATGGGCGAGGAGCTCGACGAGCTTCCGCTGCGCTACGCCGGCTACTCGACGTGCTTTCGGCGCGAAGCCGGGGCCGCGGGCCGCGACACACGCGGCATGTTCCGCGTCCATCAGTTCGACAAGGTCGAGATGTTCGTGTTCTGTCGGCCGGAGGACTCGGAGGCCCAGCACGAGCGGCTGCTCGCGCAGGAGGAGGACGTCATCCAGGAGCTTGGCATCCCCTACCGGGTGATGAACATCGCCGCCGGCGATCTGGGCCCGTCCGCCGTGAAGAAGTACGACATCGAGGGCTGGTTCCCGGCGCAGGCGCGCTATCGCGAGCTCACGTCGACATCGAACACGACGGATTTCCAGGCGCGCCGGCTGAACATCCGCTTCCGGCGCGACAAGGCGCTCGAGCACGTGCACACGCTGAACGGCACGGCGGTGACCGCGCGCGCGCTGATCGCGCTGATGGAGAACTTCCAGGACGAGGACGGCACCGTCACGGTGCCGGAGCCGCTCGTCGAGGCCGGCGCGCCGCGGAAGCTGGGCGCCGACCGCCTACGTACCTGACGGGTACGGTTTCGCCCTCGGCGGGGTGCCGGAGCGGTCGAACGGGGCGGTCTTGAAAACCGCTGAGCCTTCACGGGCTCCGTGGGTTCAAATCCCACCCCCGCCGCTCTGTGACCGAGCGCGAAGTCTTCGAGTCCGGGTGCAGGCGAGAGCTTCGCTCGTGGAACGTCTCGGCCCCGGGGCCGCGAAGAACAGTGTCGGGTCTACGCCCCCGGGAGGGCGAGGTCTTGGGTTTTCGATCATTGGGCGCGGTTCCCGGCACACCTCGCGCGCGTCATCCCGCGTGGGCGATGCGCTCGTCGCCCACCGTGTCGACGCTTGGATTGCCGCGACCATGGAGCCGCATCCGCCCAACGGAAATGTCCGGCCTCGTTCGCGGAGAGAGGGTCTCGCGACGCGCGGGCGCGCGCTCGTCCGAGCGATACGGGCAGGCGATGAGGCCGCCGTCGAAAACGCTGTCCTCGAGCTGAGCCGGTCGCGGCGGATCTTCGCCCCGCTCGTGTTCGCCGTCGGCGCGTTCGCGATGCTGTTCCAGGGTGTGAGGCTGCTCTTCTACAACTGGCGGCTGACGATCATCCAGATCCTCCCGGCGATGTGGATCTGGGCGGCGCTGCTCGACCTCAAGCTGCATGCGTTCAAGGGCCGCGAGTTTCGCAGCTGGGGTAGCACCGGGCAGGTCGTGCTCCTCGTGGCGATCACGCTTCTGACGGTAACGACCTTCTACCTGAATGCGGTCTTCGCATTCGCAATCTCGCAGTCTGGCAAGCCCCAGATCCGACCGGCGTTCACGCTCGCGCGGAAGCATGCCGCCGTCGTGTTCGGGTTCGGGCTCGTCGTCGGCGTCGCACTCGCCTTCTCCGCGATCGTGGTCCCCCGCTGGGGTCGCGGGTGGTTCATGCTGTCACTCGGGATCGTGGTCGGCGTGATGATGCTGACGTACGTCGCGGTGCCCGCCCGTGTCGTCGGGATCCGCCCTGTCGGCTCTCGCCGCGACAAGCTCGCGGCGGGAGTTATCGCCGGGACGCTCGGAGCTCTCGTCTGCAGCCCGCCGTACGTCCTTGGTCGGATCGGAATCCTGCTGCTCGGATCCGGGGGCGTTGTGTTCGCAATCGGCATCGTCCTGGTCGTCGTCGGATTCACGCTTCAGGCGGGAGCGACCGGGGCGGTGAAGGCGATCAAGATGAGCGCAAAGCTCGCCGCGGGCAATCGGCCCCCGGCGGCCGCCCAGTCACCACCCGCCCCCGCGAGCGGAACCTGACTCCGCGCGTCACGTCCCTAGCTGTCTAGTCGGGAACGACGACGCCGGTTGCTTCCGGCGATTGCTCGCGGTGCGCTCTCTCACTCTCCCGCCAGCGGATCCAGACGGGAGAAAAGACAGCGCATACGAGCGACATCGTGATCAACACGAACACGTAGCCGAGCGTCGTGAGCACGACACCGAACGACCCGAACGCCTTCCCGTTCTCATTCAACGGGGCGGCGACGAACAACGGCGCGGTGGCCATGGTGCCGCCGATGACCAGGGAGGCAAGCACGGCTCCGGGGATTAGAGCGCGCAGCCCGACCTTGCGGTGCAGAAGCAGGTGCGGCACGAGCAGCCAGAAAGCGGTCGATGCGATCAACCAGGCGGGGACGAGCACGAGCCAACCTGTTGCTCGAAACCGCACCGACGCCCAGAGCTCGAGTACAACGGCGCCCGTGAGCAGGAAGAAGAAGCCGGCGAACAGCCCCTGATCGGCGATCGATCCAACCTCGATCCGCCAGGCGCGCGCGTAGACAGCCTGGTAGATCTGGCCGATACCAACGCCCCACAACAAGGCCGATACGACGGCCGCTAGCGTCGCTGCGAGTGCGTTGGCCGAGGCTGTGCCGAACGTCCCTTCGACGAGCGTGGCCGTGCTGCCGGTCAGCTTCATGTGGGTGACAAGTCGCTCGGCGAAGACGTTCGCGGTGCCGCCGGCGGGGTGGAAGTACGCGAGCGCGATCAGCGCCGTAGGCAACACCGACAGCGACGAATAGATCGTCGCCGCACAACCAGAGTTGCGACTCGCCTGGAAGTACGCGCGAAACCACTGCAACGCCAGCCGACCCAACGCGGTGTCGCTCCGACCGACGAGCCACTCCTGCTCCCCCTTGACCCGGCGGCCGCCGTACAGACGGCCGGCTCGAATCGCTTTATCCGGACGAGGTCTCGACATCAGCGGCGGTCCAGGTCGCGCAGCGTCGACTGAAGCTCGTCGAAACGGCGTCCGAACTCGTCGAGGCGCTCCTCGACCCGCGCCTCGAACGCCGCCTCGTCCGCCCCTTCGACCAGCGCGCGCTCGCGCGCGGCCCGAGCGACGAACGTCGACGTGATCGCCGCGGTGATGATCGCGAGGAACGCGATCCCCTCGAGCATCACGAACGCACCCACGGCACGTCCAATCGGTCGGGCGGGCGTCACATCGCCGTACCCAACTGTCGTCACCGTTTGCAGCGCCCACCACATGCCGACCCAAACGTTCGAATACTCGCGGTGGTCGAGAATGCGGATAAGAATCCCGCCGCCGACGACGACGATCGCCGTCGCCGTCACGATGACACCCGCAGCGACGCGAATCGACGGCGGCGCCCGCAGGAACTTCGACATGCGCCGCTCGATCAGGTTCGGTCGCGGGACGTTGCGAATCCCTCGGCCCCCATCGGCAAGCCGACCGCGGTTCGTCGTTGTCATGCGATCGCCTCCCGCCTCACAAGCCTCGTCATCCACGCCCGCGACGGGTTAAGCGCTGATGCCGTGCGCAGCAGCGCCGTGGGCCGCGGCCTCGTGCAGCGCTTTCTCGTCGTCGTGGGCCGAACTGTCACGTCTCGAGCAAAACGTCGCATCACCCGATCAGGACGAGTGGCGTACAGCCACTGACGATCGTTGCTAAAGAAGGCGCCGGCGACATCAGCCAGAGGTCATCACGTGTCTGGACGGCGGTAGCGGAGGTAGACGACGCGGTTGCTGAATGTGCGCGTTTCGAGGAGCTCGAGGTCGACACGGGTGTCGTCGGCGAAGAAGGGTTTGCCTCCGCCGAGAGCCACCGGGTAGACGAACAGGTGGTACTCGTCGATCAGCTGGTGCGCCGTGAGAGTCGCGGCCAGGTCTGCGCCGCCCACGGCGATCGGCCCGCCGTTCTCTTCCTTGAGCGCTCGAACGGTCTGAACCGGATCGGCACGGGAGAGGCGCGCGTTTCCCTCGACTGCCTCGAGCGTCTTCGAGAAGACCAGCTTCGGCAACTGCTTCCAGATCCGCGCGAACTCCACTTGGGCTACGTCGAGCTCGGAAACGTTCGGGAGCGCCAGGGGGTTGCGTTCTTCGGCGGTCTCCCAGAAGGCCATTACCTCGTAGAGGCGACGTCCGAGTAGATGCAGGCCGAGCTCGCGTGTCTGCTGGTTGTGGAAGCGGTGCAGCTCGGCGTCAGGCGCACCCCAGCCGTTCCCGTCAGGTCCCGCGATGTAGCAGTCGAGCGAGACGCCCATCGAGTAGATCACCGTCCTCACGCCGTTTTCTCCTTCTGTAGTGGGAAGCCACGCATAAAGGCAGCCAGTTCGATCGAGCTCGGTTCGCGCCGGCAGGGCGCCGTTCGGGCCTGCGACGGCGTGTTCGTCGCCACTCGGTGCGTAATCCGTCCGAAGAGTCGGTCATCGTCTGCAGGGGTGCGGGTCGATTCGCGCAGCCGCGATACTGACCTGCGAGCGTCACAAAGGGGTTCGTCGCATAAAGGGAGGCTTTGCATGGCGATGAGAACACCGATGGCCGGCTGGATCGGTTTCGCGTCGATCTTGATGATCACAATCGGCGCGATCGATTTGTTCGAAGGCCTGATCGCTGCAGTCCGCGGGCACTACTACGTGCTCGCCCCGAACCAGATCATCGTCTTCGACGTCTCGACGTGGGGATGGCTCACGCTCATCTGGGGCATCGTGCTCATTTGTGCGGGGCTCGCGCTCGGGTCCGGCGCAAGTTGGGCTCGCTGGTTCACGATCGTCGCGGCAATCATCAACGTCCTCGGCCAGCTCGCGTTCCTCGGCTCGTCGCAGTGGCCGCTTTGGTCGCTGACCGGGATCGCGCTCAGCATCGTCGTCATCTACGCGCTGACGGCGCGCTGGGAGGGATACCCCGAGGCGGTTCGCGGGACGCGGCTCTGAGCCTGGCGTCGTAGCGCAGCGCGCGTTGAGCGCCATCGGGGCGGTGCGAGCCGCTCCGATGGCGCCAGCCTGCCGCTAGCGGCCGCGCAACGCGCCGAGCGGGCCCGAGAGCACGGCCGCAGCCGCGGCGACGAGGACGGTCGTGCCGCCCGGCGGGAGGTTGCCGTAATACGCGACGGTGATCCCGACGAGGACGGACGCGAGCCCGATCCCCATCGACATCACGAGCGTCGAGCGCATGCTCCAGGCGATCCGGCCGGCGGCGATCACGGGCAGCACCATCAGCGCGGCGATCAGAAGGATGCCCACGACGCGCATCGAGATCGCGATCGTCACGGCGGCCAGCGCTGCGGTCGCCGCGTTCAGCCACGGGACCGGCAGCCCGCCGACCCGAGCCGCCTCCTCGTCGACCACGACTGCGACAAGCGGCCGGTAGAGGACACCGACGACGAGCAAGGCTGCAACACCGAGCACCGCGATGACGACGAGATCGCTGCGCGTGACGGTGAGAATCGACCCGAACAGGAACTGGAAGAGGTTGACGTTGAGCGCCCCCGCAGCGGAGACGAGCACGACGCCGCCGGCGATCCCCGTATAGAAGACGAGCGCGAGTGCCTGGTCGCCGGCGGTGCGGCGGCGCGCCCGCAGCGCCTCGATCGACAGCGCTCCCGCGACTGACACGACCAGCGCCGTTAATACGAGCGGCAGGTCGAGGAGATAGCCGAGTGCAACGCCGGCGAACGCGACGTGGCCGATGCCGTCGCCGATCAGGCTCAGGCGCCGCTGGACGAGGAAGAATCCCACGGCCGGCGCAAGCAGGCCGACGATGATGCCCGCGCCGAAGGCGTGCCGCATGAACTCGAGGTCAAGCATGGGCGTGCGACGGGTCGTGCCAGACGCCGGGAAGCTGTGACGGAGCGCCGTCGAAGACGATCCCGCCGCGCACGAGCACGAGCCGCTCGACGAAGCGCTCGACCGCGCCGAACTCGTGCGACGCGTACAGGATCGTCATTCCCAGCTCCGCGCGCAGCTGTTGCAACAGCGCCCCGATCGTCTCCTGTGCCTCCGCATCGACCCCGGTCGTTGGCTCGTCGAGGACGAGGAGCTCCGGCTCCGCCGCAAGCGCCTTGGCGATGAACGCGCGCTGCTGCTGCCCGCCGGAGAGGGTGGTCAGCCGGCGATCGGGGCGGTCGCCGAGCCCGACGCGGCCGATCGCTTCCCGGACTGCGGCGCGGTCGGAGGAACGCAACGGGCCGAGGAACCGCGTCCGCGGCGCGCGCCCTGCGGTGACGAGCTCGCGCACGGTGAGCGGCGCATCGACGCCCGACTGCGCGCGCTGTGGAAGGTAGCCGAGCCGGTCGACGAAGACACGGACGTGTCCGGCGTCGGGCTGCTCGAGGCCGAGGACGAGTCGGAGCAGGGTCGTCTTGCCACCGCCGTTCGGCCCGGCAATCGCGACGAACTCGCTTCGGTCGACGGTCAGACCGACATCGCGCAGCACCGGCGCCGCTGCGGCGTAACCGAAGAAGACACCGTCGAGCTCGAGCGCTAGCGGCACGCCAACGCCTTGCGAAGCGTTCGAAGATTGCGGCGCATGATCGAGAGATACGTGTCTCCGCGCGCTTGCTCCCCCGGTGTCAGGCCTTCGATCGGATCGAGCACTGCCGTGCGTGCGCCGGCTTCGCGCGCGACCGTCTGCGCGAGGCGCGGCGAGATGAGCCTCTCGAAGAACACGGTTGTTGCGTGCGTGCGGCGCACGATGGCACCCACATCCGCGAGGCGGCGCGGCGTCGGCTCCGATTCCGGGGCGAGACCGGTGATCGCCACCTGGTGCAGGCCGTAGCGCCGCGCGAGGTACGCGAATGCCGCGTGACTCGTGACGATCTCCTTCCGCGCGCAGTGGCGTAGCCCGACGCGGTATTGCCGGTCGAGTGTCGAAAGCCGCCGGAGGAGCGGAGCCGCCGCCGCGCGACGATGGAGTGCCGCCGCGATGTCGACGACGACGCGCTCGAACAGCACCGGGTCGAGCCACACGTGCGGATCCGCCGTCAGGTCTTGGTCCTGGCCGCTCCCCGAGTGAAGCGGAAGGCCCTCGAGGACATCGACCGCGCGGCCGCTCGCGTTGCGCACCGCGTCGGAAACGGCGGGCTGGAAGCCGTGGCCGAGATACAGGACGACATCGGCTCGCTCGATCCGCGCGACTGCCTGCGGTGCCAGCTCGATGTCGTGCGGCTCAGCGCCCGACGGCGTCAGGTCCTCGATGTCTGCGCTCGTTCCGGCGACCTGCTCGGCGGCGAACGCGAGCGGGTAGAACGCCGCGACGACCGCCGTCTTGCCGTTCGCAGCGCGCGTCGACCCGCAGCCGGTGGCGAGCCCGACGCAAATCAGAATGAGAACAGTTCTCGAAATCACTTCGAGACGATACACTCGCGGCATGCCCTGGACGAGTCACGCGCTGGAGCTCCTCGAGGACTCCGGCTATCGAAGCGGCGCAGCGCGCCGCGCCGTCGTCGAGCTGCTCGGGCGTCAGAACTGCTGCCTCAGCGCGCAGGAGATCTTCGACCGCCTTCGCGGCGCGCGCCGTCCCGTCGGGATTGCGAGCGTCTACCGCACGCTCGACACGCTCGCCGACCTGAGACTGGTCAAGCGGATCGACGCCGGTGACGGAGTGGCGCGTTACGAGCCGTCGCGGCCGGACGGCGACCATCATCACCATCTCGTCTGCCGCGACTGCGGGAAGGTCGAAGCGTTCAGCGACCCGCGGCTCGAGCGCGCGATCGACCGCGTCGCGGACGGTCTCGGCTACGCCGTCGAGGAGCACGAGGTCGTGCTCACCGGCGCCTGCTCCAACTGCGTCTGAGGCGCCGCGCCGCTATTGGCCGTTTGGCGTAACGCGAGGTCCGGCGACGCCGCTCGCGGAGCGAAAGTTGCGCCAAATGCGTCATTCCGAAATCGGCCGTCGGCACTACGGTCAACGTGGGGCGGTCGGTGGGTTAGCGTCACCACACGGGCGTTCGGCTCGCCACCGCCCCAACTTCACCTGAACATCCGTCGTCGCGTCAGTTCCGTCGCTTTCAGCGGGAGTGCCCGGCCAGGCGAAGGATGAGAGTGAGCGACGCCGGCGGCCCCGGCCAGAGGTCGCGGACGAGCGCGGCGTCTGCGCGAACGACGCGCCGCAAAACGAATGCGACCAGCACCGCATCGTCGAGCTGGCCCGCGACCGGAATGAAATCCGGGATCACGTCGAACGGGAGCGCGAGATACGGGATCAGTGCTGCGACGAGCAGCTTGTGGTGCTTCGGCACACGCTCGTCGCGTAGAAGTCGCCCGAACAAGACGACACAGTCGGGGACGAACCCCGCTACCGCGCGCGCCAGCTCGTGTCGCCCGGCGATCATGAACGTGAGAACGAGGGCCGCATAGACGGCGACCGCGGCGACGATCACGGCGAGAAGCCACCCGGGCACGCTCGGACGGTAGCGGTCGGTGTGCACCGCGTTGACGCGCGTCGACGGCCGCAAGCCCTGCGAGTGCCAGACGCAAAAGCGGACGACAAGCGAGCGGGCGCCGAAGCACCCGCCCGCGAATCAATCACTCACTCACTCAGTAGACGGTCCCGCGCCTGCCGCCTCGGCTGAGCCCCCACACGGCGCCCAGCAGGAGACCGGCAACGACCAGGATCACGCCAATCGCCATCAGGATCCACCCAATTGCAGGCATCACCGTCAGCCACAGGATCAGGCCGATGACGAACAACAGGATTCCAAGGCCAACCATGGTCTCGTTCCTCCTTTCGTCACGAGTACAACGGCCGACCTCCGTCGCGGGATACGGCGTGTTCGTCTAGCTAGAGGAGGAGCAGAACCGCAGGCGCGCAGGATCGGTGTGGAGGGCGACCGGAGCCGCCCTCCACACGCGTCGTCCTATGCGGGCCGCGGGCCGCCGCCGCTGCGGCGACGCCGTGTGGCGAACGCGGCCGTGATCGCGAGCAGCGCACCGCCGACGATCGCGCCGGTCGTCTCCGCGCTTGGCGCGGAGATCTGCGTTCCACCGCCCGACGCCGTCTGCACAGACGCGGCCTGCGCCGGCTGTGGACCGCTGAGGGCGTTGTCGCTGACGACCTCGGGCGATTGCGCGCCCGTGGCCTCGATCGCTTCGAGCGACGAGGGGCCCTGTGCGACCGACGCAGCCTCAACCGACTGCGGGCCGCTCAGTGCGTTGTCGCTGACGAGCTGCGGCGAGTTCGCCGCCGCCGTCTCGATCGCCTCGAGCGACGAGGGGCCCTGCGCGACCGACGCAGCCACAACCGACTGCGGGCCGCTCAGNGCGTTGTCACTCACGAGCTGCGGCGAAGAGCTCGCCGCATCCTCGCGCGCGAGGAGCTGGTTCATCGCGTCATGGCGAGCCTGCGTCGGGCTCTGCGTAACCGCGGCAGCCTCAGCCGACTGCGGGCCGCTCAGCGCGTTGTCGCTGACGAGCTGCGGCGAGTTCGCCGCCGCCGTCTCGATCGCCTCGAGCGAGGAGGGGCCCTGCGCGACCGACGCAGCCACAACCGACTGCGGGCCGCTCAACGCGTTGTCGCTGACGAGCTGCGGCGAGTTCGCCGCCGCCGTCTCGATCGCCTCGAGCGACGAGGGGCCCTGCGCGACCGACGCAGCCTCAACCGACTGCGGGCCGCTCAGCGCGTTGTCACTCACGAGCTCCGGCGAATTCACAGCCGCAGCCGGCCCGCTCAGCGCGTTGTCACTCACGAGCTCCGGCGAATGCGCGGCGGCGTTCTCGATCGCCGCCAGGCTCGACGGCCCCTGCGCGACCGACGTCTGATGCTGCAGGCCGCCCGAGCCGGCGTCGCTGACCAGCTCCGGCGTCTGGGCCGGTGCCACCGGGCCGCTGCTCGCGGCATCGCTCACCATGGCGATCGGCGCCGCGGATCCGCCTACGTCACCGCCGGACAGGATCGGCATGGCGCTTGCGTGGGTTGCAGCCCCTGCCGCCGCGGTGGCGGCGACCGCGAGAACGACTGCGCGTTCGCGGAGGCCGTGCGCCTCGACATCGAGGTCGTCGAACACCTTCTCGAGCTCGACGCCGTCGAAGAGCAGCGTGACCTCGTCACCTTCGGCGCGGCGGAGGAGCTCCTGGAGCTCGCCGGGATCCCATTCGAGCCGCAACGAATGAGCCTCGACGTCGCCGTTGTCACGCCGAACCAGGTCGAGCACGAGCTCCGGCGATCCTTCCTCCGAGCGGAGGACGTCCTCGATCTCCGACCGGGGGACGGTGGCCGTGATGCCGCGGCTCGCGACGGCTCCGGCGTCCACGAGTCGGGCCCTATCGCGTACCTCTTCCATGTCCCTCCCTTAGGTCGTGTCAGGTGCGAAGTGCACCGTCAGCAAGACGCACGAACTGCGCCCGATCTTCCCACCGAGCCGAAAAAAGTGCAACGAAAGTTACGAGCGAGATCCTGCGGGCTACTACTCGTCGCGCGGCTCGGAGATCGACACGATGCTCTCGTAGCGGACGAAGTCGCCCGAGGCGAGACGGATCCACATCTGCGCGTACGGCCCCTGCCGGTTGAGAAAGCGGGCAAGCTCGTCCCGGGAGGACGTGCCGTCCGGGATGGCGAGGTGGTCCTCCCCGTCGCGGCCGGCGACCCTGACTGTCAGGTTCATCGAGCCCGATTCTGGCAGGTCGGCTACCGGAAAAGCACGTATGCGATCAGAAGCGCAACCGCGGCGACAAAGAGCGCCAGCGCCAGGTACCTGACGGCGCGCGGGTCGCTCGGCTCCGACAGGACTTTGACGTCGATCAGGAGATCGCCCGCGGGCCCGGCGCCATCGTCCGGCACGTCGCCTTCGCCGCCGACTCGGAGCTGCGATCCGTCGTCGATCCCGCCCGGGATTCGGACCTTCAACGTCCGTTCGACGCGGACGTTGCCGCTCCCGGCGCACTCGACACAGGGGCCGCGCGCGCAAGCCGGGCAAGGAGCGAGGCTGAGGACGCGTGCCGCGTCGGAGTGCGAGACCTCGCGTCGCGTGCCGCTTCCGCCGCATTCCGGGCAGCCGGGATCCGGAGCCTCCTCGGTGCCGAGCCCGTCGCAGCGCTCACACGCCTCGGCGACCTCGTACGTGACGTTGCGCGAGAGGCCCTGCTCGGCCTCGAAGGCGCGGAGCACCACCTCGGCGTTGACGTTCTCGCCCCGGTGCGCGGGGCCGCGCGCCTCCCAGAGGGCCTCGTCGAAGCCCCTGTTGCCCCGGCCGCGATAGCCGAACCGGTCGTAGAGCAGCCGCGACCCGGGCTCGGACAGCACGGAATACGCCTCCGCGAGCTCGCGGAACCTCTGTTCGGCGTCCGGCGCATTCGAGACGTCGGGATGGACGTCCCGGGCAGCCGCGTGGAACGCCTTGCGAATAGCTTCCTCGCCCGCGTCACGCGGGATCCCGAGCACCTCGTAGTAATCAGCCTTCGCCGCGCTCACGAATCGGATCTTGCCCGCAACCGAAACGGGGCGAACCGAGTTATAGGAGCGTGAGGTCTGCGGCAGTTCTCACTGGCCTGGCGCTTGCGCTCGCCGGGGCGACGACGGAAGCAGCGCTCGGCGACGTCCTGCCGCCGGTTCCGACAGTGCCGACGCCGACGGTACCGACGCCGGTGCCGGTGCCGACGGTCCCGACGCCGGTCCCCGTGCCGAAGCTCCCGGCCCCGACGGTGCCGTCGACCACGACGCCCTCTACGCCCGCGTCGCCCGTTCACGTCTCGACGCCGTCTGTCGGCGTCTCGCCCCCCACGGCGCAACAACCCGTCCCATCCGTGTCGGTCGGCGGCAGGCCGGCGGTCGGCGGCAGTCCGGCGGTCGGCGGCAGCTCGGCGGTCGGCGGCGCGACGGTCGGAGCCTCCGGCGGCGCTGGAGCGAGCGGCCCGAGTGGCGGTGGAAGCTCGGCGAGCGGCTCCGCCGGCAGCACGGGAACGGGCTACGGCGCCGCATCGGGCTCCCGCGCGGGCGCGCACAGCATCGCGATCACGCGTCTACGCGTGTCACGGCCGTGGCTCTCCACCACGGGGCCTGCCGCGCACCGCACGACGACGTTGAACTTCCATCTACGCACCCGCGCGCGCGTCATCTTCACCGTGACGCAGATCGCCCCGGAGTGCCGCCTCGCCGGCCACTTCGTCTTCAACGGGCGCGCCGGCTTCAACAAGGTCGCGTTCTCCGGCCGGATCGGCGGGCGGCCGCTCGCCCCCGGCACGTACCGGATCTCGGCGCGCGTCCCCGGCGGCACGACGCTGCTTCGGGTCGTCGTCGTGATCGTGGACACGGCGCCGTCGCCGACCGAGCTCGACCGCGCGCGCCATGCGGACGTCTGCGCGGCCGCGCGGCTGCTCGCTGCGAACGCGACGCTCGCGTCCGGCGGCGCGGCCGGAAGCACGGGCTCCGGCGCGTCACAGCATCCCGGCGCGACCTCGGAAATCGTCCGGAACCAGACCGCCGCCGCCTCGACACGCACGTCCTCGCACACGAGCTCGTCGAAGAACGGTGGCCACGCGACGGCCGCGCCGTTCACCCCGGCGCGCGTCTCCGGCAATGCGACGAACCCCCTCGTGATCCTCGCGCTCGCGACCGCTGTCGTGCTGCTCGGGCTCGCGGCGTTGCCGCAACGGGCGATCCCGGACCCGCGCCTCACCCACGTTCTGGCGCAGCACAGGCTCGAGGTCGCGTTTGCCGGTGCCGGCGCGCTGGCAGCGGCGCTCGTCGCTCTGGCCCTGGCGTAGTTTCGCGGAGGTTTCACCGCGGAACGATCCGATTGGCCCCGAGCGACGAATGCGTCGGGGCGCACCAGTCGGGTGCCCCAGACCTGACCTGACCACCACGACACATTTCGAGGAGGCATGACTCATGCGCGATCGATCTCCTGTCCAGACCGCGGCGTTGCTCGTCGGCGTCGTGTTTCTGCTCGTCGGGATCCTCGGCTTCATCCCCGGGATCACGTCGCACTACAGCGACCTCAAGTTCGCCGGGCACAACTCGGACGCGAAGCTGCTCGGCATCTTCGAGACGAGCATCCTCCACAACATCGTCCACCTGCTGTTCGGCGTCGCGGGTATCGCGATGTCTCGCACGTGGGACGGCGCTCGGACGTTCCTGATCGGCGGCGGCCTGATCTACGCCGTCCTGTTCGTCTACGGCGCGATCTTCCACGGTGAGAAGGGGAGCAACTGGATCCCCGTCAACTGGGCGGACAACATCCTCCACCTGGTGCTCGCAGCAGGGATGATCGTCGCCGGCTTCGCGCTCAGCCGAGAGCTGGTCCGGCGCGACACCGCCGCGCCCGCGGTCTAGCGCGGCGCGCAGGCACGTTCGCGGGGCGGCCGTAAGCGGCCGCCCCGTGGCATCTCTAAGCGCCCCACCAGAAGCTCGCGGCGACGACGACGTAGAGGCCGACGAGGATGAGCCCCTCCTCCCACGTCGACTCGCCGTCGTAGACGACGAGTGCCCCGATTCCGGCGGCGAGCAGGAGCGCGATCGCGAGCAGCGTCGGGAAGACGAGGGTGAGCGTCGTCGCGAACGCGAGGCTCGCGAAGACGAGCACCGGCGTCAGGAAGAGCGCGACCTGCAGCGCCGAGTTGACGATCACCGAGATGGCGAAGTCCGGCCGGTTGCGGGCAGAGAGTTGGACGCCGACGACGTTCTCGACCGCATTGCCCGCGATCGCCACCACGACGAGCCCGGCGAAGTCCTGGCTCATGTGCATCGCGTGCGTCGCGGGTGTCAGCGCCGACACGAACCAGTCGCTCACGAAGGCGGCTCCGACGGCAGCGACGCCGAGGACGACGACCGTCGTCGCGAAGCGCCAGCGCGGTGCCTCGCTCGCCTGGTCGTCGCCGCCGCGCAAGAACCCCGGCAGAGTCGCGCAAAACAACACGATCAGCACCCCTGCGCAGACGAAGCTCAGCGTGCGGCCGTGTGCGGCGGCGGGTGTGTGAAAGGCGTGCGCGAGCGTCGGAATCGCGAGGATTGCCGCAGCCAACATCGCGAGCGTCGCGATCAAGCGAGCGCGCGAGGAGTCGAACCGCTGCGCGCCGTTCCGAAGACCGCCGACGAAGAACGCAAGGCCCAGCACCAGCACGCTGTTCGCGATCACGGAACCCACGAGGGCCGACTGCACGACGCGGACGAGGCCGTCATTGAGCGCGAACAGGGCGATGAACAGCTCGGGCAGGTTCCCGAGCGCCGACTGTACGACGCCGGCTGCGGATGACCCCACGCGGCCGCCGAGCTGCTCCGTCGCACTCCCGACGAGGCGCGCGAGCATCGCGATCGCGGCTGCGGCGGCGGCAAACGCGAGCACCGGCGTCGCCTCGAGGAAGTGCGCGAGAGCGGCGGCGACGACGAGCCCCGCCGCCAGCCCGAACTCGATGAGGTCGCGGCGCGTCACGCTCCTATGATCGCGGCATGACGGGCGAGGAGCTGAGAGAGACGATGCGGCGCTTTCCGGCACCCGTCGCCGTCGTGACGGGCGCCGACGAAACCGAAGTCTTCGGCCTCACCGTCGGCTCGCTCGTGTCGCTCTCGCTCGATCCGCCGCTCGTCGGCGTCTCGGTCGGCAAGGACTCCGCTCGCCACGAGCCGCTCCGAAACGCGGGTGCTTTCGCGGTCAGCATCCTGTCGGAAGAGCAGGCACAACTCGCGCAGCATTTCGCGCGGAGCGGCGTTCCGCCGGTCATCCTCTGGCAAGGCATCGCCAGCCGCGAAGGAGTGCACGGGCCGCTGCTCGAAGGCGCGCTCGCCTGGCTCGAGTGCACGACGTGGGCGCAGTACGACGCAGGCGACCACACGCTGTTTGTCGGCGAGGTCGTCGGGAGCGAGCTCGGCGTCTCCGGCCGCGGCCTCGTGTACCGCGACTCGACCTACCACCCCGCCTGAGCGAACGCCTACTCGTCGACGCGGCCGATGAGGACGCACCCGTTGTGGCCCCCGAGCCCCATCGCGTTCGAGAGTGCGACGTCGACGCGGGCCCGGCGCGCCTCATTCGGGACGTAGTCGAGATCGCAGCCGGGGTCGGGGTGCTCGTAGTTGATCGTCGGCGGAAGCACGCCTTCGTGGATCGCGAGCACGCACATCATCGCCTCGATCGCACCGGCCGCACCGAAGGTATGGCCCATCATCGACTTCGTCGACGAGACGGCGAGGTCGTAGGCGTGGTCGCCGAAGACGTCCTTGATCGCCTTCGTCTCCGCGAGATCGCCGAGCGGCGTCGACGTCCCGTGCGCATTGACGTAGCCGACACGACGCGGGTCCACGTTCGCGCGACGGAGCGCCGCGCGCATCATTTCCGCGACGCCGGTCGCTTCCGGCTCCGGCTGCGCCATGTGATGTGCGTCGTTCGACGCGCCGTAGCCGAGCACCTCCGCATAGATCGTCGCGCCGCGTGCGCGCGCGCCGTCGAGATCTTCGAGCACGAGCACGCACGCGCCCTCGCCCATGACGAAGCCGGCGCGCGTCGCGTCGAACGGCCGCGACGCGCGCGGCGGATCCTCGTTCTCTACGGCGAGGCCGCGCATCGCGGTGAACCCGGCGAAGATCAGTGGATGCATGCACGACTCTGCGCCTCCGGCGAGGACCGCGTCGGCATCGCCTCGTTTGATCAGCTCCGCCGCCTCGCCAACGGCGTGCGAGCCGGTCGCACATGCCGAGACGACCGCGTAGTTGGGCCCGGTGATCCCGAGCGAGATCGCCAGCTGCCCGCTCGCCGAGTCGACGAGCACGTTCGGCAGGAAGTTCGGCGAGACACGGTCCGCCCCGCGCTCGAGCCGCACGTGCTCCTGCTCGAGGATTCCGTTGACGCCGCCGATCGCCGTCCCGAACACGATCCCGACGCGCATCGGGTCGAATCCATCGAGGCCGGCATCCCCCATCGCCTCCTTCGCCGCAGCGAGGGAGAGGAGAACATTCCGCTCGAGCTTGCGCACCTCCTTCGGCGAGGCGACACCCGTCGCGTCGAAGTCCTTGACCTCGGCCGCCACGCGGACGGTGCTCTCGCTTGCGTCGAACGCCTGGATCCAGTCGATCCCGCTCGTCCCCGCGGTCGCAGCGCTCCAGGTCGAGCGAACGTCGTTGCCGAGCGGCGTGACGGCTCCGAGCCCGGTGACGGCGACGCGCTTCACGGGCCGAGCTTAGTCAGGCTGTTGCAGGTGTCAGGTTAGGAACGCGCGGTATTGGGCAAGAACAGTCCAGGTTTCGTCAGGGCCGGGTCCCCGCCTTCAAGTTCCCCCCGGAGGTGGTGTTGTGACCGTTGCCCCTGTCGCCGAGCAGCCTCGGCTCGTCTTCTTCCATTCATCCGTGTCCGGCTACTGCCGCCGCGTCGAGGGCTTCCTCGCGCAGGTGCTCCAGCGGCGGCGGAACCACGGGACGTTCAAGGTGCTGAGCGTGTCCGGCGAGGAGCGGCCGGATCTGCTCGAGCGATTCCAGGTCGAGATGCTCCCCACGCTTGTGGTGGTCGAGGGAAAGCGCGTCCGCGGCCGGCTCGAGCAGCCGCGCGGTTGCCGAGACATCGAGGGCTTCCTCGCTCCCTGGCTCAACTGAGACGCCGGTGAAAGGGTCAGACCGGAGGGTCTGACCCTTTCACCATGCACTGTTCTAGACGGTGACGCCCTCCTCGCGGAGCGACAGCTCGGCGAACTTGTCCCAGTTGTCGGAGATCGTGTTCGCCATCTCCTTCTCCTCGCCGATGATCTCGCCGGCCACGCGCGCCGTCTCCTCGTCGCCCGCCTTCTCCGCGATCCGGCGCAGCAACTCGTAGCTCGCGATCTCCATGTGCTCGGTCGCGAACCCGTCGCGCGCGTTGCGGCCGGCCTTCTCGCCGCGGACCATGTCGAGCGGCATCTTCGCCATCGCCTGGAGGATCCCGCCGACCTGCTTGACGCCGGACGGCGTCGCGTCATGGGCCTCGAGCCGCGCCTTCATCCGGTCGGAGTGGCTCTGCGTCTGCATCTTGTGATGCTCGAGCGCGTCGAGGATCTCGGGATCGTCGGTCGTGGAGATCATCCCGTCCAGCATCCGCAGGACGTTCTGCTCCATCGCGTAGGCCTCGTCGATGTGCTTGATCAACTGCTCCTTCAACTGACTCACGTTGTCCAACCTCCTCATTCGGAACTGACCGAGCTCGAAACCGCGAACCGTCGCGCGCCCGAAGAAACCGCCGTCCTGTCGCTCGAGCTTGTCGACGAGCACGTTGAACGGCGCGCGGTAGTGGAGCTCGAGCCCGCGCACTTCGAACGGCATGCCGGGCGCGCGCGCGAACTCGGTGGTCCCGCGTGCGCCGTCGATCCGCTTCACGCAGCCGTAGAGCGGGGGCAGGGCGCCGCCGACCCGCTCCACCTTCCAGACCCCGTCGAGCTCTCCCATCGAAAGAGGGGTTCCAACGCAGGAGCGCCCTAAACGCGGCTCCGGCGAGCTCTGGGGGCCGGCGTCTCCGCATTGCCGGCGGCTGGCGGAGCGGCCTCCGCTCCGCCGGCAGGACGCCGGCCCCCGAAGCCCCGCTTCGGCGTCCGCGGCCGGGTCAGACCCCCTGCGCGGTACGAGAGTAGCCTTGATCCGGATGCCCGGCCCGTCCGTTCCCTTCCCTCCGATGGAGGCCGAGCTCGTGAAGGAGTTGCCGGCCGGCGACGGCTGGCAGTTCGAGCCGAAATGGGACGGTTTCCGCGGCGTCCTCGAGAACGACGGCGGCGAGCTCGCGCTGTGGTCGCGGAACGAGCGGCCGCTGCTCCGCTATTTCCCTGAGCTGCGACCTCTGGGCGACCTCCTTCCACCGCACTCGGCGCTCGACGGCGAGATCGTGATCGCGCGCGACGGCGTGCTCGACTTCGATTCGATGCAGATGCGGCTCCATCCGGCTGAGTCGCGCATCCGCAAGCTGTCGGCCGAGATTCCGGCGGACTTCGTCGTGTTCGACGTCCTGCTGTGGGACGGCGCGAAGGTGTACGAACGTCCGCTCGAGGAACGGCGCGCCGAGCTGGAACGGATCGGCGGTGGATTCCGGCTGTCGCCGACGACGCAGGATGCAATACGCGCGCAGTCGTGGCTCGACTCGTTCGAGGCGGCGGGCCTCGACGGTGTGATCGCGAAGAAGCTCGGGCTTCCGTACCTGCCCGGCTCCCGCGAAGCGGTTCTCAAGGTGAAGCCGTACAAGACGGCGGACTGCGTCGTCGTCGGGCTGCGGTGGAAGGAGAGACCGACGCGGATCGCGACGCTGTTGCTGGGTCTCTACGACGACGACGGCAAGATCGGCTACGTCGGCTCGGCCGCGGTCGCCGCGAGCCGCCATGCGCAGATCGCCGAGCGCGTCATGCCGTTGCTCGAGGGCGCGCCCGAGCGCGGCTTCTCGGAGCCGAACCGCTGGGGCACAGGCGAGCTCGAGGAGGCTGCGCTACGGCCCGAGCTGGCGGCCGAGGTGCGCTATGACAAGGTGCAGGGCTCACGGTTCCGCCACGGCACACGCTTCCTGCGCTTCCGTGACGACAAGGACCCACGGGACTGCACGTGGCAGGAAGTCCGTCCGGCTCGAAACCCGAACGATCCGACGTTCGAGTCGCTGCTCGCTGCCGCTGGCTAAGCCGCGGGAACGGTCGCGTTCGCGCGCGAGCGGAGCTTCATGATCTCGGCGTCGCGCTCCTCCAGCTGCTGCTGCAGCCGGGAGACGTTCGCGCGCAGGCGCTCCGTGACCGACACGAGCTCGAGGAACGCCCGCTGGCGCTCCTTCAGCATCGCCTCGACCGTTTCGAGGCGTCCGCTCGGATCAGTCGTCGCCGGCACCGACGGAGCCACGACCGTCACGGGCGGCAGCGCCGAGACGGGCGGTTCGACGGGCGTGACGACCCTGGCAACCGCGGCGACCGGTGTGGGCGGTTCCGGCTCGGGAGCCGGTGCCGGCTCCATGTCGGTCGCCTGTTCGGCGATCGCATTCGCGAGCGTCAGCCACGTGATCCGACCGGAGTCGATCAGCACCTCGCCGAGCCGCCGCCCGCTCCGCCGCTGTTCGGCGAGCGCGAGCTCGAGCTCGTCCTGGCTGATCGCGCCGGACTCGACGAGGACGTGGCCGATCGGTCGCCATGCCGCAGACGTGGACATGGCTCCCTTATCGGCAGCGGTTCGCCAAATCTTCAATCATCCGGCGGCTCGAGGCCGAGGCGCTCGAATCGCGGCCGCAGCGACACCTTCCGACGCCACATCCCTGCCGTCAGATCGCCCCGTTCGGCAATCCGCCCGGGCATCGTCTGGACCGTGAAGCGGTCCGGCTCCACGTCGGCAACCTCGTCCCAGTCGAGCGGCGCAGAGACCCGCGCGTCCGGCGTCGGGCGGACGGAGTACGCCGAGGCGATCGTCCGGTCGCGGGCGTTCTGGCCGAAATCGACGAAGACGCCCCGGCGGTCGGCGACCCGCCACGTCGTCGTCGCGACCTCCTGGTCGCTCACGCGCCGCTCCACCTCCTCGGCGACGCGTTTCGCAAACCGGCGAACGTCCGGGAAGCGGACGTCCGGCTCGATCGGGGTCAACACGTGCAATCCCGTTGCTCCGGACGTCTTCGGGTACGCGGCGAGCTCGAGCTCGTCGAGGACGGCGCGCACGACGAGGGCAATGTCGCGGACGTGCGGCCACTGGCCGTCCGTCGTCGGATCCAGGTCGATCAACATGTAGTCGGGGCGCTCGATGTCGTCGACGCGCGAGTGCCATGTGTGCAGCTCGATGCATCCGAGGTTGATCACCCACGCGAGCGCGGCGGCGTTGTCGACGACCGCGAACACNGTTGTGTGGCCGCTTGGGAAGCGCACGAACTGCTCGTCGACGAAGTCNGGATGCGTGGNCACGCGCTTCTGNTGGAAGAAGTCGCCGTCGACGCCGTTCGGATACCGCACCATGTGNAAGGGGCGACGGCGAAGGTGCGGNAGCGCGCAGTCNGNGACGNCGACGTAGTAGTCGACCAGGTCGCCCTTCGTAAGACCGNGTTCCGGNAAGAACAGCTTGTCGCGGTTGGAGATCGCAACCTCGTGTCCCGCGACGGAGATGGCGTCGGTCACGTCGCGTGCGCGCGCCTGACGTCGGCGGGCGACGAGCAGCCGAGCAGCGCGAGGCCGAGCTCTACCTCCGCGCGCAGGAGCTCGAGCACATGCGCGACGCCCTCCTCGCCGCGCGCAGCAAGGCCCCAGAGCATTGCGCGACCGATCAACACCGCACGCGCGCCGAGCGCGAGCGCCTTCAGTGCGTCGGTGCCGCGGCGCACGCCGCCGTCGAGATAGACCTCGGCTCGTCCGGCCACCGCGTCGACGACGCCGGGGAGCGCGTCGATCGTCGCCTGGACGCCGTCGAGCTGCCTGCCGCCGTGATTCGAGACGACGACCGCGGCTGCTCCGTGCTCGCAGGCGAGGTCGGCATCCTCGGCGGTGAGGATGCCCTTGACGACGACCGGCAGCCCGTAGCCCGCGAGCCATTCGATGTCGCGCCAGTTCAACGACGAGTCGAACGGATGCCCGAAGATGTTCCCGGCGAGCGTCAGCGTCTCCGGCAGCTTGAAGTCGACGCGGATGTCGCGTTCCCGCCGCCCGAGGTACGGCGTGTCGACGGTGACGACGAGGGCGGAGTATCCGCTCGCTTTCGCCTCGTCGATCAACTCCTCCGTCAGGCGCCGGTCGGCGAAGACGTACACCTGGAACCACCGTGGCGCGTCCGGTGCGGCCGCCGCGACGTCCGCGGGCCGCGTCGTCGTTGCGGTCGACAAGCACATCACGGTCCCTGCGGCCGCGGCCGCGCGCGCCGTCGCGACCTCGCCGTCCGGATGCGCGAGCCGCTGCATCGCGAGCGGCGCGACGAGGATCGGCAGTGCGACATCCGTTCCGAGGACCGTCGTCGCCGTGGACACTTCGCGGACGTCGACGAGCACGCGCGGCCGCAGCCGCCGTCGCTCGAATGCGGCGAGGTTGTCGCGAAGCGTCACTTCGTCGCCGGACCCGCCGGCGAAGTACGCGAGGGCGTTCGCATCGAGCACGTCCTGCGCGACCTGCTCGTAATCCCAGACGTTGATCGGCGTGCCCACGGACGCGACCCTAAAGGGTTCCGAAAAGACGAAACCCGCCTCCGAATGCCGCAGACGGGTTTCACATGCCGGGTGATGAGGGGGAGCCGGCTGCCCGTATTTTCCGTGGCCGCCGGTCCGACTTCCTCCCCCCGAAGGGGGAATCGTCGGTCGAGCGAGGCGGAGAAGGAGGGATTCGAACCCTCGATGGAGGCATTCACCCCCATAACGCCTTAGCAGGGCGCCGCCTTCAGCCACTCGGCCACTT
>C688J18823_10000572_pt1 | contig 21592 bp, 18 predicted proteins | sample HopSoiMetagenom1_FD_18823 | JGI IMG/M metagenome (IMG submission 18823) | reverse complement strand
GTCTTGCGCCGCGGCCATGCCGCGGTGCCGTCGCGGCATGGCCGCGACGATAAGCGTCAGCGGCGGCATGGCCGCCGCACTCCATTTGATTGCCGGAGATCCAGCAGTCGCATTTCTTTCCACAAAGAATACCCTTCGCCCGAACGTGATCTGGCGCACGTTTCCTTCGGAACACACTCCCAATAATCTCCACCATGAAATCCCTCCTCTTTGCCATCGCGCTCGCGAATCCGGTGCTGTTCGTCACGCAGGTGCCGGTGCCGGGCGACTTCACGACGGTCGCGTCGACGTTCGGCAATCAGGTCTCGAACGTGGCGGAGGCGCCGCGCGGCGGTGATTTGTGGATCCGTTATCCCGACGGCACCGTCAAGAACCTCACAAAGGCGGCGGGATTCGGGAACAGTGGGATGCAGGGCGTGGCATCGATCGCCGTGCGCGATCCGCACGTGCATTGGAGCGGCACGAAAGCGCTCTTCAGCATGGTCATCGGCGCGCCGACGCGGCAATACATCTGGGAGGATTATTACTGGCAGATCTACGAGATCACCGGCATCGGCGAAAACGAAACGCCGGTGATCCGCAAAATCCAGAATCAGCCCGCGAATTACGACAACATCACGCCGTTTTACGGCACCGACGACCGCATCCTCTTCACCTCCGATCGTCCGCGCGGCGGCGAGCGGCACCTGTATCCGCAGCTCGATGAATACGAAGAGGCGGCGACGGTGACGGGATTATGGAGCCTCGATCCGAACAGCGGCGACCTGCACATGCTCAATCACACGCCATCCGGACTCTTCTCGCCGTCGATCGATAGTTTCGGACGGGTGATCTTTACGCGATGGGATCACCTGCAGCGCGATCAACAGGCGGACACAGACGAAACCGACGAGCCGACATACGGCACGTTCGATTATGCGGACGAATCGGAAAACGCCGCGCGCACCGCGCAGAAATCGGAGATTTTCCCCGAGCCGCGCAGCAGCCGCACCGATCTGCTCAAAGGGACGAATCTGCAGGGCATCAGCATCAATCAATTCTTCCCGTGGGAAATGAACGAAGACGGGACGTCCGAGGAGACGATCAATCACATTGGCCGGCACGAGCTGTTCAATTACTTCGACCGCAGCATGAGCGACGCGGGACTGGCAGAGTTCAATGGGGGCGCCGCGAATCGCGCGAACAAGAACGAAGTGGAGAACCTGTTTCAGATCCGCGAAGATCCGAAGCAGCCCGGCGTTTATTACGCCGTCGACGCACCGGAATTTCAGACCCATGCCTCGGGACAGATCGTCCGTTTCACTGCCGATCCATCATTGAGCGCGGACAAGATGGCGATGACGTATGTGACTCCGCGCTCCACGCGCGACGTACCTGCAGAAGCGGCGGCGCCCGATGCCACCGGTCATTATCGCGATCCATTGCCACTGTCGAACGGAACGCTGCTCGCAGTGCATACGAGCGAAATGCGCGCGGATGACAACGACGGCACGCGCGAGGCGCCGAAGTCGCGCTATGCATTTCGCATCCGTGCAATCGTCGATGCGAAACCGGCCGAGCTGCTGACACAGGGAATTCAGGGAAATGTCTCCTATTACGATCCCGACGTGCTCGTAACGTGGTCGGGCGAATTATGGGAATTGCAGCCGGTCGAAGTGAAGACGCGGACGCGTCCCGCGCGGCGCACCACTCCGCTCGATGAACCGGAGGCGAAGATCTTCCGCGAGGAGGGCGTCGACCCCGCGGCGTTCCGCGCGAATCTCGCATCGCGCGACCTCGCGGTGATCGTCAGCCGCAATGTGACGGCGCGCGATGCGGCGGACAAACAACAGCCGTACAACCTGCGCGTCGCCGGCAGCACGACGCAGAAAGTGATCGGCAGCAGCAAGCTTTTCGACGTCGCGCATCTCGAGCTTTTCCGCGCCGACCAGGTCCGCGGCCTCGGCGGCGTCGACTCGCCGCGCGCGGGACGCCGCGTGCTCGCGCGCTACGACAGCACCGTGCAGATCGCGTCCGACGGCTCGATGGCAGCGCTCGTCCCCGCGCATCGCGCAATGAGTTGGCAATTGACCGACGGCACCAGCACGCCCGTCGTGCGCGAACGCTACTGGCTGACGTTCCAGCCGGGCGAAGTGCGCGTCTGCGCCGCGTGCCACGGCGTCAATTCGAAGGACCAGCTCGGAGCGGCGGCGCCGGCGAATTCCCCCGAGGCATTGCGGGCGTTGCTCAAGGTGTGGAAGGCGACGCAGCCGGCGGCGCCGTCGAGACGGCGCGCGACGCGGTAAGGTGGCCCTGAGCGCCGCCGTCATCCCGAGCGTAGTCGAGGGACCTGGGCGGGCGGTGGCACGATGATCGCGCCGCCACACACCCAGGTCCCTCGACTACGCTCGGGATGACCGGGGTTAGACGCACTTCTCCGCCGTCCATACCGGCACCTGCCACAGTGCATAACCGCGCGGATCGCGCACGCACGCGATCATTTCCTGCCAGCGCTGCTCGAGCTCTTCGCGCGTCATGCCGCAGTGCTGCACCATCGAGTCCGTGTAGCCGTCGCGCCATGCTTCCCAGATGCGCGCGAAGATCTCGCGATCGACGCGCAGCGTGTCGACGACGACATAATCGACCGCGATGCCGTTGAAGAGCGCGTCGGTCAACAGCGTGAACGCCTTGCGGCCGACGTGCAGATCGCAATTGACCGCGGCGGCGAATCGCTGCGGCACCACCTGCCAAAAACCGTCCGCATCGAGCTCCGTCGGGTGACACCACAGCATCCCGTAATCCTCGGCGATGAGATGCACGCGTCCGCCGGGCCGCAATACGCGGCGGATTTCCGCAAGGACTCGCGCCGCATCGGGCACCGCCTGAATCAAATGCCGGCAGACGACGTAATCGAACGACGCGTCATCGAACGGCAGCGCGAGCGCATCGCCGTATTGAAAACGCACGCGCTCGCCAAACGCCGCACAACGCGCCGCCGCGCGCTCGAGATGCGGCACTTCCAGGTCGACGCCGGTGAATGTCGCCTCGGGATACTTCGCTGCGAGCCGCACGATGATCTCGCCCGTGCCGCAGCCGATGTCGAGCACGGCGCCGTGCGGCGGATGCCGCGCGAAGACCGGCTCTTCCTGCGGCCAGATCGCCTCCGCCTGCGCGGCGAGGTTGCGCACCATTGATTCATCGGCCATTTCTTTCGCTTGCGAGCTGCTTGGATGCATGGACGAAATTTTGCACTAATTGATGAGCGAAAGGAGTTTGCTCGATGGCAGGAAAACGTGAATTGATCGAGCCGCACAAGGGCGATCGCCGCTACGTGCGGCGCGACGCACAGGGACGTTTTTCGGAAGTCGTAGACGCGGGCCGTTCGGTCGCGCAGGACCGCCGCCGCCACGCCAAGACGGAGTCGAAGCCCGGTTACGGCGATCGCGGCGACCGCAAACGTTCATGAAAATTTCGCGATGACGTTCAGCGCCCGCTGGACGTCATCTTCATTATTAGCGAGCCCGACCGAGGCGCGGACGGCGCCGACCTGCGTGCCGACGCATTGTGCGAAACGCGCGGGTGTGAAGCGGCTGCCGAGGGATTGCAGACAGCGCCGCGCGCGATCGCGATCGATGTCGAACGCGACTTCGGACGCGCCGGGATTGCAGAAGCAGCCTCCGCGGAACGAGACGCCGGCCTCCCGCGCGCACGCTTCGACGTCCCAGTACGGCACATTGCGCACATTGAACGCAATCGTGCCGCCGCGTGCGCCCATGTGCGCCGGGCCGTAGAGCCGGACGTGCGGCATCGACAGGAGACCGTCGAGCAGCATTGCGGTCAATTGCTCGACGTGGGCGGTCAGTCGCGGCATTTCGACGCGCTCGAGCAGATCGAATCCCGAATCGAGTGCCGCGATGCCGAGGAAATTCGGTGTGCCGTCTTCAAAGGCTTCGTGGCCGTCGCGCAGGCGGAACGATTCGGTCGATGCATAAAGCACGGTACCGCCGGAGAACCATGGCCGGCGGAGTCGCGATAATGCGTCGCGGCGCGCGATCAGTGCGCCGATTCCGGTTGGATAACCGAAGAGCTTGTAGAACGACAGCACTGTGAATTGCGCAGGGCACTGGCGAAGGCTCAAGGCGTGCGACGGGACGTATGCAGCGGCGTCGATGAGGACATCGAAACCGCGCGTTTGTGCTTCGTCGACGAGCGACAGCGGATGCAGGACGCCGGAAAAATTCGACTGTGCCGGAAATGCGAAGAGTCCCGGGCCGGAATGATCGAGCGACGCGATACGCAATTCATTATCGAGGGGGAGGTAGTGCACCGTTGCCCCGGCGCGTGCGGCATATTCGCGGATGCCATTGACGGAATTGTGATTGTCAGTCGACAGAACCAGCGCGGTTTTCGGAGTGAACGGATAGCTTTCGGCAACGAGGCGAATCGCGGCGCTCGTATTGGCGGTAAAGATGACTTCGTGATCGTCGGCATCGAAGAACTGCAGCACGCGATTGCGAACGGACTCGATGCGCTCGGTCATTGCACGAGACGGCGCGGAATCGGAATGCGGATTGCCGAAGATGCCGGAGCGCAGCAGCAGATCGTGCGCGCGCAACTGCGAGTCGCCGTACAGCGCGCTGCCGGTGTAATCGAGATACGCGTGCTGTTGCGCGTCGAGCCGCGCGAATTCGCGCGCGCGCAATTCGTCGAAGCTCAGCATCCGCGCCTCCTCATCTCGCGCTGATCGCGATCGATCCATTCATCGATGCCGCCGCGCAGGAAATAAACGTTGCGATATCCGAGAGCCTGCAGAAAGACCCAGGCCTGCGCGGCGTGTCCGCCGGCCTCGGAGATCAGCACGATGGTGTCGTCATCGCGAAATGTTCTCGATGGCAACGCTTCGATCGGGATGCGCTCCGACGATTGCAGGTGGAACTTCGCGAATTCAGCGGCGGGGCGTAGATCGATGACGTGCAGTCCGGCCTTGCGGTCGTGAATCCATTGTGCGAGCTCATTGGCCGTGACGTGATCCTGTTCGCGTGCGACGGCATCGGCGAGCCGCTGTACATCGAAGCGTGGCGTGCCTGCGAACGGCGCGAGCAATCCGAGGATCGCGGCGACGATGGCGAGGGGGCGCTTCATACGCGTTCGGCGACTCGGAAGACGGCGAGCGCCATCAGGACGACGGCGCAGACGACGACGCCATAAGGGACGTGCAGCATTTGCGGGAGCGTCAGCGCGCCGCGCGACGTGCTTTCGTAAAAGCCGCGGATTGCATTGAGTGCGCTGCCGGTCAGGAGCACACCGCCGAACATGCCGAGCATCACGAACAGGCCGTCACCGCGTCCCGTGGCTGCGGCGACACAAGAGGTGCCGGGACAGAGTCCCGCGATCGCGAATCCGATGCCGAACAGTGCACCGCCTGCGAGTTGCGGCAGGAGAAATGTCTCCGGAACGTAAATGCGCGCGAGCTCGATCGCGCCGAGGCGGCTGAGCCAGAAGACGCCGAGCATGGCGGTCACAATGGCGCTGAACATCACCTTCAGCACGGTGAGATCGGTGAAATAGAACTGACCGGCGAGTTTGCGCGCGTCGCCGAGGCCGGCCTGCTCGAGCGCGAATCCGAAGGCGATGCCGATCAGGAACGCGGCGATCATTGCCACGCCTTTCGCAGGAACGGTGCGGCGAGGTATGCAGCGGCGAATGCGGCGATGATGAAAAGCCAGCTGCCGACGGCGAGTAATGCGCCGCCGGTGAGTGCGAGTCCGCTCGTGCAGCCGCGTGCGAGCACGGCGCCGACGCCCATGATCGCGCCGCCGATCGATGCAGTCACAAGACGCGATCGCGATGACATGCGCGGACCGCGCGTAATCACGAGTGTCAATCGGCGTGCAATGAGTGCCGATAGAAATCCACCCGCGATCACGCCGCCTAATTCGCACAAGAGCCAGGGGTCGCCCGCGAACGCACCGGAGGCGCCGAGGCCGCGTCCTGTGAAGGCAAAGCTGGCGAGGAGCACGAGCCCGAGTCCGACGCCGGCGATGTACGGATCGGCGTATTTCATTTCGGCAATTCCACCGGATACGACGCGTGGCGCGACCAGTCCTGGAACGAGCCGTCGTAGAGCAGCACCGGATGTCCGAGCATGCGCGCGGCGAAGAGCACCGCGGTCGCCTGCATACCGATGTGGCAATAGCCGATGATCGTGTCGTGCGGCTTCACGCCCGCTTTGTTGAACATCGCGAGCAATTCGCCGCTCGGCTTGACGAAATTGTCGTCATCGACGATGTCGGTGAACGGGATATTGCCCGCGCTCGGGATGTGTCCGGCGCGCGCTTTGTTGTCGTGGTCGCCGGTGCTGTCGCGCCCCTGATAGAACTTCGCTGCACGGCCGTCGATGATCCTGTAGCCCTTCGCGGCGATGTGCGAGCGCACGGTCGCTGCATCGGCGATCAGCGGTTTGATCTTCAATGGCGATAATTTTCCGGGCTTCTGTGCCGGGATGTCTTTCGTCACTGCGCCGCCGGCGCGCGTCCATGCCGGGAGTCCGCCGTCGAGGAGCACCGTTTGTGTGCCGAGGCCGGCATAATCGAGTGTGAAGATGAGCCGCGTCGTCGGCGAGAGCCAGTCCTTCGCGTAATAGGCGACGATGCGCGAATGATCGGAAATCCCCAGCGCTTCGAGTTTCTTGTGCAAGTCCTCCGGCTCCGGCATCTGCATGTAGAGGCCGTCGGGCGATTCGTGAATCGCGACCTCGTGGCCGGTGCTGATGGCGCGCGCGCCGGGAATGTGTCCGGCCTCGAAGCTCTCCTGGTCGCCGACCTGCAGCAGCACGAGTCCGGGATCGTGCAGATGTTTCTGGAGCCACGCGGCGTCGACGATCATCGATTCGCGCGGCGTGGCGGCAAACGCGTTGATTGCGAGAGCGAGCGTGACGAGCATCTTCTTCATGCGCTCATGAAAGGACGATCGTCACGCCGGCGCAGCAGCGATGCAGCGAAATGGAATCAGCGTGCGGCGAACGGGAAGAAGTAGCCGTCATCCCGAGCGTAGTCGAGGGACCTGGGGGTGCGGGTGGCGCGCCGCCCCATCCCCCGGGTCCCTCGACTACGCTCGGGATGACGACGGGGGGCTACCGGATGTGCGGGATCCACATCGCGAGACTGGCGCCGACGACACCGGCGGCGGTGACGAGCGTGAGCGCGCCGATCGCGGTGGCGACTGCGATGCGTGCCGGCCGGCCGCCGCGATCGCGCGCGCGCAGGTAGAGCTCGAGCACGCCGAGCGGGAGCAGGTATTGCGCGAATGCGAGGAACGTAATCGCCGGGCCTTCGAATGTTTTCGCGCGATTGACGAGAATCCAGAACATCAGGCCGATGCGGAAGAACCAGACGCCGTTCGCCGCCAGAAAGAGCCGCAATGCCCAGCGGCGGTGAATGCCGAGCTGCCGTTTGACCGCGGTACGCCACGCGAGGATTGCGAAGAGCATGATCAGAATCGCGTTGATGCTGATGGCGACGTGCTGCGACAGATCGCCGATCGTGCCGCGCACCCACATCAGATAAAGGCCAGCGAGGCTGGCGGTGAATGCGGTCAGCATGTACAAGCGGCCGGTCCAGCGATGGAACGCCGGGGCGCGCTCGCGGATCTGCGGGATGAGCTGCACGATGCCGCCCAGGGTCAGTACGAGTGCGGAGAGCATGTGGATGGCGAAGGTCGCATTGCCGGTGTAATCGCCGGGAATCCAGACGTGCCGCGATCCGCCGCGATTCCATAATTCGAAATGGCCGCGCATTGCGGCGCCGCCGTAAAAAGCGGCGATGTAGACGCCGAAAATCGTCTGGCCGGTAATGGCGACGATGAACCACGTGCGCGCAGCGTTTTTGATCGCGACGGTGCTCATGCCTGCACTCTCCGCAGGTCGCGCCGCGACGTCCGGCTGAGCCACATCAGTGTCGAACCGAGGAGCAGCACGAGCGGGATGTAGAGCAGGTTCGTATTGCGGATGGCGGGAGAAAAGAGCCGCGCGTTGCCCGGATAGAACGACAGTGTGGCGATGAGGAACGCGAAGCACATACGCCAGAGATGGCGGCCGATGCGTTGCGCGCCGGTGACGCCGCCCCGCACGAGCATGCGCACGTCGAATCCCGCAAGAATCAGGGCAATGGTGCCGAATACGAAATAGAGCGCCGGCGGGTAATCCCATTTCGTATGGGTAGGACTGTTCGCGGCCTGCATGCCGAATGTCACACCGATCGTGAAGATCGCCAGCGCGGCGAGCAGTGCGATGCGGTCGAATGCGCTCGTCTTCTGCTCGCGGCGGCGGCCGGCCATCCATCCCGTCGAGACGAGATAGAGGGTCAAGGAGCCGGCCATTGCGTTGCCGCCGTTCGGACGGAGAAAGATCGCGCTGAATGCGCCCGCGCCGGCCATGCAGAGCATCGCACCGGTAAAGAAATTGCCGGCGATGCGATGCAGGCTCGAGCCTTTGCGGAAAATCATCGCCAGTGCGCCGGCGATCATCGCGACGACGGCACCGCACACGTGGATCAGGACAATGGGAGAAGGAAGCATGGTGGTGGCTCCTCAGAGGGCGTAGGCGGGCTGTTGTTGCCGCGCAGTGCCGAACATCAGCCATGCGCCGCCGCCGATTTCTGCGATGGCGATCGGGATCCAGCCGAATTGCAGGATTCCGGCGTATTTCGGCGCGATCAGGGCGCCGAAACAGATCAGCGGCACGAGCAGCGATCCGATGAAGCCGGTCATCGAGAGAATCGCCGGCAGGTAATTGGTTTTGCGAAACAGGTAGAAGTAGAGGATCGAGCCGGCGCCGAAGAAAATCGCGCTGATGTTGACTCCGGCCGTCCCCATCGCGGAACGCAGACTGAGGAAGCCGGACAGCTGTTCCGCATTGAACGCCGGCACGCCGCTGTAGAGCTTCAGCACGCCGAATCCGAACATGACCGCGACCGGCACCATCATCGCCTCGATCAGCCGGAAGACCAGCGCCATAAGCGCGAGATGCCGATCGACCGGTTTGAGCGCGACATAGAGACTCATCGCGAGGAGCACCGTCGAGAGTCCGGCGACGAGATCCAGCGACAGCGCGATGCGATAAACCGTCTCCGCATTCATCACCCGCTGCGCGGTGGCAGTGAAATTGCCCGGAACCTGCAATGCACGGATGATGAACATCGGGAGCAGATAAACGGCGATCAGGAAGATGTACAGGAATCCGGCGAAGCGTGCATAACGGAGCTCGGTCATGACGCGCTCCCGTTCATCGCATTCCAGCGCTTCGCATCGACGCCGAAGATCACCAGCCAGAGCGTCAATGCCCCTTCGCCGAGCATGCCCGGGATGATGTTGTAGGGCTGCAGCGCCCTGATCAGCGGCCCAAATGCGTATGTCAGCCAGCCGATGCCGCCGATGGCGAGCAATACGCCGATGGTTTTCGGCAGGAATGTCGATTGGTATGTGAGCCAGCCGAGGAGAATGCAGTAGACGCCGAAGAAGACGATGTTGTTGATGAAATCCGGGACGAAGCGGAACATCTGCAGCATGCCGAGCGTCAGTGCTCCGAAGCTGACCGCCGCCGCGATCGCGGAGATGGTCTTATTGACGGGCCGGTACAACTCGTAGAAGAGATACGACACGACGAAATACGCAATGGTGGCAATCGTATTGGCGGCGACCCTCGCCTCCGTATTGACCATTGCGGTGATTCCGCCGACGAATGTCGCCACATAGAAGAGGCCGGCGATTCGGGCCTTCCATTGCGGCGAGACGTCCGGCTTTGGGTCGAGAATGACGGCAGTGCTCATGATTTCTCCTAATGGACAAGCTGAGAGCTTGTCCTACACGATGAAATGGACCAGAACGGCGGTGCTGACGAGCAGCATGAGAATTTGCGTAATGACGACGATCAACAGCACGAGCAGCGGCAGCACGAGGACGGGAATCGCTGCATTGACGACGAATGTCCGCAATTCGCTCATAGCGCCTCCGCGGTCAGCAGCTCGTGGGAATTCAGTCCGAGGCGCCGGATCGTGGCGATGATGCGGGGCCATTCGATCGACAGAAACCGCCGCCGCTCCCCCTGCATCAGCGACTCCCTCGCGCCGGGGTTCACGAACATTCCTCGGCCGCGCTTCGTCTCGACCAGCTGCTCGTCCACCAGCTCCTGGTAGCCCTTGAGGACGGTCAGCGGATTCACCCGGTACTCCGCGGCGACCGTGCGGACCGATGGGAGCGGATCGCCGTCCGCGAGGAGGCCGTCGAGGATCATGGCGACGACGCGGTCGCGGATCTGACGGTAGATAGGCATGCTGCTTGTCCACTCGGTGTTCATTCTAGTGATGTAGTTGACTATAACACTAGGCAAGATGGGTTGCGCGGGGAGAGTTGTCAAGGGGAGAGACAAAGAAACTGAGAGATAGAGGAGGAGGAGGAGGGCTACGGGACGAGAAGGGGCTCGAGCATCGCGTCGGTCACACGGACTCTCGCCCGCAGCGCGGCGGCGGATCGGGTGTGAGGCAGGGCGCGGCCGGGGTCTCCGAGATGCTCGTGAATGCGTCCGAGCATCTCATGCGATTCGAGCTCGCCCCAGAACCAGGAGCACTCCTCCCGCTCGGTGAGCGCGAGCGCGCGCGTGGCGAAATCGAGCGCCTCGTTCGCGTTGCCGTCGAGCAGCCGAAGCTCCGCGATGGCGTTGCAGAGCTCGACCCGCAGCAGATCGAAGCCGCACGTATCGGCAATGCGCAGGCCGTCTTCTGCTTCGAGACGCGCGCGGGCGAAGTCGCCGGCATCGCGCTCCAGCCGCGATCCGAACAGCCGCGCATGAATGAGCAGCTCCTGATGCTGCGCCGTGATCGCGAACTCGCGAGCGCTCCGCAATGACTCGCGCGCGGCGGCGAGCTCGCCCGACCTCCGCAGCGCTTCCGCCAACGTCAAATCAGAGCGCGCGATCGAGTCGGGCCACTCCTCCCGCTGATGAATCTCCCTCGCCGCCGCCGCCTGTGCGCGCGCTTCGTTCACGCGGTCGCAGCGCAGGAGCGCGAGCTGCAGATTGAAGCCGCGCGTGCTGTAGAGGAACCAGCGATTGGACTCCTTCCGGTTCTGCGCGCCGCGGCAGTGCGCGAATTGCACGAATGCTTCGCCGATGCGGCCGAGCTCGAACAACGCCATCGCGTGCCACGGCAGCGCGCCGATCGTCTCCTCGTCGCTCCTCTGTTCGTCCGCGCACTGCAGCGCCAGCTTTGCGATGCGCGACGCCTCCGGCAGCTGCCCCGCGAGCAGGTACGCCTGCGAGACGTTGTGGAGACGCACCTCCAGACGAGGATCCTCCGCGCGCGCCGCGGCGTAATCGAGCGTCTCCCGAAAATAGACGAGCGCTTCGCCGAGACGGCCGAGGTTCTCGAGATAGAGCGCGAGCTCGGCGCGCAGGAGGTAGATCGCGCTGTGCGACAGCGTCCGCTGCTCCGCCGCTGCTTCGAGCAGCCGGCGGCAGACGCTCTCTCCGATTCCGTACTCCGCGTGATGCCAGGCGAGTTGCCGATAGGAACCGAGCCGCTGCCGATACAGGTCGTACGCCAGGACGACATCGCCTTCGTCGGCGCGGAAAAAGATCAACTGCACGATGAAATTGCGCGTCTTCGAATCGCGCAGATCGAACCCGGGGCGGCTTTCAAGGCTCGCTTCCACCGATTCACGCGCGGCACGGACGAAGTCGAGGCGCGACTCCCCCATGCCATGCACGATGGCATCCTGAAGGAACGGATGGATCGAGTAGTACTCCTCGCCGTCGATGCGCTCTTCATGCACCAGGCGAAGGGTGGTGAGACGGTGCAGACGGCGGCGCAGCTCCATTGCCATGCGGACACGCTCCGCTTGATCGGTGCGGCCTCCGAGGGCGGCAAGCAGCGTCGCGATGGCAACGGTCTGCCGGTAGATCGCGACGCGACGCAACGTGTCGAGCACCTCCGGCTCATCGCGCTGGAGATAACGCTCATAGGCATCGAGCACGTGTTGAATCGTCTTCGTCGTTTGAGAGACCTCGAAGCGCGTCCATTCACTGCGGCCTATTGCGCGGAACTGACGCGCGTCGCCGTCGAGATACGTCGCGATCAGCCCTCCGAGGTGATCGATGGTCAGCGCGTGCGTTCCGAAATGATCGAGGATCGCGTTGAGCTCCGGATCGGAGCCTTTGACGCCGCGGCGCCGCAACAGCGAACGGGCCTGCGGACGTGTCAGCAGATCGACATCGACGAAGCGGACGCGGTCGCTCCCCTCCTCCGTTTCCAGGTCGGGGAGCGGAAAGCGCGTCGTGACAATCGCCCGCGCAGGCGCCGGTATCTGCGCAAGCCAGAGGAGGAAGGTTCGCAGGACGGTGTTATCGAGTGTTCCGCGAACCGCACCCCGCCGCTCTGACTGCAGTTTCTCGAGTCCGTCGAGCACGAGGATGACCGGAGCATCGACGGGCATCGCATTTTGCACCGCCTGCAATGCCTTCAGTTCCGTCGTCTCGACCGGCATCTTCTTTCGCGTGAGGTAGTTCGCGAGGCTGCGAAAGAACGCTTCGGCGGATGGCTCGACATAGAAGCTCCAGACGAACACTCCGCCCAGTTTCCTGGCGATCCGGCCGCGCAGAATCGGATCGATCGCCTCCCGTACGAGCGCGGTCTTGCCCGCGCCGCCCACGCCGATCAACGCGAGCACGCCACCTTCATCGGCATCGAGAAAATCGTCGATGGCCGCGCGGTACAGCGGCCGCGGCTCGAAGTACGCCGCGCGCAGCAGCGGATGCACGACGCGCGGAAACGGTGCGCTCTCTCTCGCCGTCCCGCGCTCGACCTGCGCCTCGACCTGCATCTCGGCATGGCTCGACGATTCGGTGCGCTTCACCAGGTCTTGCATCAACGCGGTCAGCGGCGTGTCGCGATCGCCGTCATGCTCGTAGAAGATCGGCTGCACACCCCACAACTCGCGATACTCGGCCGCCAGGAAATCGGGCGGCTTGCCTCGCCCGATCGGCAGCACTGCGTAATGCGTTTCGCCGGGCGACCCGGCCATGACGTCGCGCAGCGTGTGGTTTACGTCTGCGTCCGTCAGCGACGCGCCGAGCACCAGCAACGTATGCGTGCGGCAGATCGCGGAGAAGTTCTTCCGGACCGAGCCGGGAGAGTTGTACGCGTAGCTGTAACTCTTCGCGCCGAGGATCACCTGGCTCCACTGCAGACCCTGCGGATCTGTCTCCATCCCGACGCGATCGTTGTAGCGGCCATGCAGGTAAACGAGACTCGTGCGGCCGTCCGCACTGCGAAGCGCGCGCGCCAGCTGCGCCGACTGATACCACCGCACTCCTTCGACCTTCGTGAACTGCGCGGCGCGTTCGATCTCGTCCGTGTAGTTCGTGGTCAGCAGGAGACGGAGCGGAAGGTCGTAGATCAGGCGGATCCATTCCGGCGGATCGATCGGGACTTCGCGCGGCCGGAACGTCTGCTCGAAGATCTGCTGGTACTGATCGGCGAGATGCGCGGCCATACGATCGAGCCGCGTGCGCACATCGCGCTGACGCAGCTCGTCGAGCACACTCGCGAGCAGGATCTTCGCGAGTGGTTTTTCGAGCGATTCGAGAAATTCATTCCATCCCGGATACCCGCACGCGATGCTCGACCCGGCGCCGACGAGCACCGCAAGCCCCTTGTGCCGCGCCGCTTCCGCGACGTTCGCCAGATGCAATTCGTTGTACTCGGCGATGGACCAGTCCACATTTCAGGAGTGTGCGCGGCGGGGAAAGTCCTACCTGATCACGAGGTACGATGACGCGCACCATGGCGTTCACGATTCGAAGAGCCGAAGGCCGCGACGTCGATGTGCTCGGGCGCCTCGGCGCGATGTTGATGCAGACGCACTACGGGTTCGATTCGCGGCGATTTCTCGCACCGCGCGAAGGGAGCGAGCACGGTTACGCCGCGTTCCTCGGGCACATGCTCGACTCGCCGGACGATGCGATCTTCGTCGCCGAGGAGGATGGCGAGGTGGTCGGGTATGTGTATGCGGGACTCGAGCCGCTGTCATGGAAAGAGCTGCGCGGACCGGCGGGGTTCGTGCACGATGTCGCGGTGCTCGAAGACGCGCGGCGCAGTGGCATCGCGACGGAGCTCATGAACGTCGCCATCGACTGGCTGCGCGAAAAAGGGGCGCCGCGCGTGCTGCTCTGGAGCGCCGCGCCGAACGTCCACGCGCAGGCGCTGTTCCATCGCCTCGGATTCCGCGACACGATGATCGAGATGACAATGGAGTTGTCATGATGACGTTCGATTCGATTCTCGGCTGGCTCGTTTCGGTGGTCGGCATCGCGACCGGCGCCGCGTACATTCCGCAAGCCACGCGCATCTGGAAACGCCGCAGCTCGGACGACGTCTCCATCGTGACGTACGCCCTCTTCCTCGGCGGGCAGCTGGTCTATCTCGTGTACGGAATCCGCATCCAGCAATGGCCGCTGATCATCGGAATGGCCGCGAACATCGCGGGCAGCCTCGCGGTGATCGGGAGCGCATTGCGGTTCCGCGGACGATGACCAAGAATCGCGCTTCCGGGTAGGGAAATCGACCAAATCATCCTCTCCTCCTTAGGAAACTCCGGTTCCAGTCCGTCCAACAACCATTGAAGGAGCAGGATCACCATGACTGTCGCATCGCGTTCGCTCCGCAGCGCGTTTCTCTCGTGTTGTCTGCTCGGGTGCGGCGCTGCTTTCGGGCAGACCAGCACCGATCCGTGTACGACCGGTACGGTGGCGACACTGACGACGACCGTGCCATCTCATTCCGATTTCGCCGTCGCGGTGCAGGACGATCTCGTGCCGGGGGACGGTCACTATGGTCAGAGTTTTCCACTTCCTCTTCCGGAAGGACGAGGAGGAATCACGCCCGAGCTGGTTGCCCGCTATGTTTCAAGCGGCGGCAACGGCGTTCTCGGTCCGGGATGGACGTTCGAGCTCGGCGCGATCGAGCTCTCCCGGCGACTGCGAGTCACGCTCGACCGTCCCGAATACGAACTGCATCTGCCATCAGCCGTATCCAGACTTGTTCCTTGTGCCACACCTGCAGGCGAGTTTCGAAGTGAGGTGGAAAGCAACTTCTTCCGGCTCCGTCAAATCCCGGATGGCAGCGGAACAACTTCATGGAGCATGACCGCCCGCAATGGGACGCAATACCTCTTCGGGAGCTCACCGTCTTCGCGCGTAGCCGATTCCGGAGGTACGCACATCGTCCGCTGGGCGCTGACGAAAGTCATCGACGTGCACGGCAATTTTCTCGACATCGATTATCGGACCGACCTCGGGACATCCCTTCCTTCAGAAATTCGCTACGCCGGCCACATGAGCGCTGACGGTGGGTTGGATGTCGCGCCGGCGATCCGCATTACATTCACATGGGAACCGCGCGGCGATACGATCACGTCATTTCGATTCGGCGCTCGCCAGCGTCTCGATCAGCGCCTGAAAGAGGTCGCCGTCCAGGGCGGAGGCAAGCTGCAACGCACGTTTCGCTTCTCTTATGACCGCAGCAGAGCGACCGGGCGACCATTGCTCGCGAACCTGACGACAGCCGGCGCAGACGGCAGCGAGGATAGTCCCATCCGGTTCAACTATTCGGAGCCCGCGCTCGTGATCGTGTCGCCCGATTTCAATATCCCGTTCACCGGTACGGCGCAATGGATCAAGAGCGACCGGCCCGGTACAGACGCCAGTAAAAGCTCATTGCGATTTGGTGACGTCGACGCCGATGGCCGTACCGACGCCTGCCTGCTCTCGGAAAAGGGATACGAGTGCTTTCTGTCGCAACAGGTCGAGACCGACGTCACAACGACGTTTTTCGACAAGCTGGGCGAGCACGAACTGGTGGAGAGACATTTCGAATACCGTTTCACCAGCTCGATCGGCGGGCCGGCGTGGACCGGCCCTCAGTGGCGCGATCTGATCAAAGTTGCGGCAATCCGTCTCGTCGATCTCAACGCCGATGGGCGTATGGACGTATGCGGGCGCGACGCTGACGGCGTGATCTGCGCACTGAGCCCCGGTCGATCGGTGACCGGCTGGACCAGTTTCCGCGGACCGGCATGGAAAGACGCCGACGGCTGGAATGATCTCTCCACTGGCGGCACGATGTCGTTCCCCGATCTCAACGCCGATGGCCTGGCCGACATTTGCGCGCGTGCACGGAACGGAGTCGTTTGCGCGTTTGGCACGGGCAGCGGATTTGGACCTGAATTCGATGGTCCGCCGTTCTCCAATGCCGGCGGCTGGAATGGATCCGGACGTTTTGCCACGATTTCTTATCCTGATCTCGACGGCGACGGCCGCGCCGATATCTGCGGCCGTGCCGCCACCGGCATCGTCTGCGCCCGATTCGACGGCCTCAAGTTTTCCTCCCTCAAAAACACCTTGCTGGCGTGGTCGGACGCCGCAGGGTGGACCGCGGCGTCGAGTCACGTGACGATTGCGTTTCCCGATCTCAATGGCGACGGACTGGCCGACGCTTGCGGCAGAAAACCGGACGGTAATCTTCAATGCGCGCTCGGCACCGGAGACGATTTCACCGAGGCCGTCAATGCACCCACATTTCCGGACAGCGAAGGCTGGGGTCACCCATCGCAATTCGCTTCCCTTCAGTTCGCCGACGTCAATCACGATGGGCTCGCCGACCTGTGTGGCCGTACTCAGAAAGGATGGCGGTGCTGGCGCGGAAATGCATCGGATCTCGTCCCTTACAGCCAGTCGCCTCTCCTTGGCGACGACAGCGATTGGAAGGGGGACGATCGCGGGAGCACGCTGCGCATCGCAGATGTCGACGGTGGCGGAAATCCGTCCGTGTGCGGCCGCGGCACGGATGGCCCGGTGTGCATGCATCCCTCGAGCAATGCCTGGGAGCTCCTTTCGGAATGGACAAACGGGCGAGGAGGATCGTGGAAGCTGACCTACGATTCGTCCGCGAAGTTCGACAATCTTCGGCTGCCGTTGGTGCTACCCGTCCTGCGCATCATGGAAATGAATGCGGGCCTCGACGTCGTCGAGAAAACCACCTTCAGTTATGCCGGCGGCGCAATGAATTTGCGGGAGCGCGATTTCCGGGGCTTTGCTTTCCTGCGCATTACAGGCCCGGAAGCTCAGGGCAGCGGACCGGCCCGAATTCGCGAATTCTGGTTTCATCAGGGCGACCATCCGAACGTACTGCCATGGCATTTTCAGGCCAGCGGAGAATCATGGCTCTTCGAGATGTCGCGCGCCGATGAGCCGCTCGCCGGGGAGCACGATCACGACGACCCGTTCGGCTCGCTTCGCGGGCGCGCATACCGCACGATTGAACGCGACACGGAACACGCGTATTACGAAGAGCATCTCCTCACCTATCGCGCCGATCCGAACGGCGCACCGTTTTATCAGCCGCTTGTGCGAGACGACGCATTGTTCTGCATCGGCACCGATTGTCTGTTCCCTCTGCCAACGGCTCCCGATCCGATCTTCAAAGGAAACGAAGCTGATTTCCAGGCGCAGCTGGTGGCGCGTCTGAAGGCGGACAGGACACGGGCGGCGTTCGCGGCATCATCCTTCCGCCGTCTGACCACGTGGACCTACGACGAGGTCGGGAACGTGTTGGAGCTCGCCGAGGCGGGCGATCCGACCAATGCCGACGACGATCGCGTCACGCGAATGACCTATCAGAACGATACCGAGCACTGGCTGCTTGGTTTGAAAACATCGCAGGAAGTGCTGGAAGGAACCGGCTCGTCTGTGCATCCGTTGAGCAGGACGACGTTCACTTACGATCAAAGTCCGGTTTGCCTGGGATCGCCTGCGTTGGCGGCGCTGCCGCGAGGGCTGTTGACCGGTGAAGAGCGGTGGGATGGTGCAACGATCGCCGCGACGTCGCATTACGACTATGACGCTTTCGGCAATTCGATCTGCATCCAGGATGCCGAGGGACGGGCTCAACGAACGGAATTCGACGCGACGACCAGGAGTCGCAAAGTCGTCGAAACGAACGACCTCGGTCATCGCCGCACATACACGTGGCACGGCATTTCATCAGCCGGTGATGCAGGCGCTTACGGCCAGCTTGCAACGGTCGTCGACGAAGCAGGTGGAATCACCCGACTCACGTATGACACGCTCGGGAGGCTGCGGCGGATTCAGCGGCCACAGAACGCGGTGGAAGAAATCGTCCTCATCAACATCGGCGACGCGAAGAAACAACGCATCCGAAGAACCAAACCGGCAGGCAATTTCGAAGAAACCCGGTTCGACGGCGCAGGCCGTACGGTGCAGCGCACGGAGTCGGCGGCGGAGGGAAAAACGATCGTCGAGGACATCCGGTACGACGGACGCGGAATCATTTCGTCCCGAAGCTATCCGCATTTCGACGGCGAGCCCGCGCGCAATATGCAGATCACCAGCAACGCACAGGGAAAGATCGTCCAAGTCCGTCACCCCGACTCCCGCGTCGAACAATGGTGCCGGAGCGGACGCCAGATGATTTTTACCGATGCAAGCGGGCGAAAGCACCTCGAAGAGACGGATGGACTGGGTCGCGTGCGCAAAGTCGCGAATCTCGTCGCGATCCCGCCGACGCCGAAGCCGCCGTCCGGACCGATTACGAATCCGGTCAAGACCATTCTGGAAGAGCCCCTCGTGCGTCCGTGCGGACTTGACGAGCTGACCACGGCCGGCGGATTCGAAACGCTCTATCGCGCCGACGATTTCCCGCACTTCTTCACCGACGCCGCCGGGAACCGCACGGAGCTTCTTTACGATGCTCTCGCAAGACATACCGGCACGCGCTATCCGAACGGTGCTGTTGAGAGCGCGACATTCGACAGATCCGATCAGCGCGTGACGGAAACGGACGCCCGAGGAGCGATCCATCGGTTCCACTACGATGCGATCGGGCGGCTCGAAAGCGAGGCGTGGACTCTCGGCGCCGCGACCAGAACGGTTCGATATCAATACGACCAGGGTGCGCTCGGGACCGGTCGTCTGTCATCGATCACGTCGCCTGAAGAAAGTATCTCATTCGGCTACGACGCATTGGGCAGAGTGACCGATAAGGTTCATCGAATCGGCGGACGGACGTTCGCGTTTGCCTTTGAATTCGATGGTGAAGGTCGCCCTGTTCGGGAGCAGTATCCGAACGGTCTGCGCCTGCGCATGATCTATGACGGACCGCAATTGACGGACGTGCTCGACAGCACGCAGCGTCTATTGAAGTTCTCCTCGTTCAGTCCGACACGCATCGCACGGCGGGTCGAATACGGAAACGGTATCGTGATCGACCGCACGCTCTCCGGCGACTCCGGAGCGGCATGCACCGCGGTCAACTTCAGGCTCTGCGACGAAACCGCCCACCAGGGGACGACGACTCTGTTATCGCGGCATTACGTCTATGAACCCTCGGGGCTCATCCGGCACGTCGACGAAAACGACGGAACGCTGGATTACGAGTACGACGAGCAGGGACAGTTGACCCGCGCGACGCACGCGGACAGCGCTGCTGCGACACATGTCGAGCACTTCCGATATGACCGGATCCGCAGCGTCGTCGAGAAAGGACAGACTTTACTGACGTACAGCGGCGGTTCGCTGCTGCCCGAAGCCGCGTCCACGATCGGAGGAGAGCCCGCGCACTACGACGGCGATGGCCGTCTCCTTCAATGGCACAACCATCAATGGTCCTTCGACGCGGCGGGACGACTGGTGACGGCGCAACGGAACGGGGAATCCCTTTCGCTGACATACGATCCATACGGGCGGCTGTTCAGCTCCGTGCTCGGCACGGACGAACGATTGCGCCTTAATCCTGACGCCGATTGCACGTCGAGTGGCTGCACCAGTTTTGTCGTCGTCGGCGGACGCCGGCTGGTGAGCCGCGCAGCGGACGGCCACATCGAATATGCAGTTCACGACCATCTGGGTTCGCTGCGTCTCGTCACCGACGACAACGGAAATCTGTTGAAGCGGTACGACTACGATGCTTTCGGCGAGCCGGTTGAGCGCGGTTCGGCGGCCGTCGAGCCGCTGGACCACCGCCGCTTCGCGGGCATGGAATGGTTTCCTGCGCTTGGAATCGCCAATGCCGGTCTGCGGTGGTATGTACCGGAATCAGCACGGTTTCTGACCCCCGATCCAGCGCGCCTCGCCAATTTCACGGTTCGCGATTTCAACGCGTACGGCTACGCAGGCAACAATCCGGTCTCGTTTCAGGACGAGAACGGCATGACGAGCGTTCCAGCCGCGTTTTACGCCGCAGAACTGGCGCGCCAGTTCCAGGCCGCGCATCCCGTCGCAGCGAACATCACATTCGGTACCGGACTCGCCGTTCTCGGAGTCATCGGCATGTTCACAAGCATGGAGACCCTCAATCCTTCCATGGCCTATGAATCTGCGCTTCTTTTCGGAGCGGGCTCGGCCCAGCTTGCGGTCGGCCTTACAGAAGCTTTCAGTTCGCCACAAACCGCCGCACAGCTCCAAAAGGACTGGAGCAGCGTCTCCGATTTGCTCGATCCCGACAAAATATTTGCAGGTGCCATTGCGGAGGCACTCGGTCTCGACAAACGCGTCGGATATCTCGGAGTCGACATCTTCAAAACCGGAAAAGGAATCAAGGATCTGACTCAGGCTCCGAAATCGAAGAACGAGGGCCTTCTGGGAATCGGCAACTTCGTCAACGACGCAAACAGCTTCCTCGACAAACTGACTGGTTTTGCGGAAAAACGCGAGTCCAAGCCGGCGGAAAAGATCAAACCGGAACATGAACCAAAGGACCCGTTCAAGAACTGGGAGCCGAAAGAGATCTTCCGCGGAGGCACTCCTCAGGAGCCCAAAAATCCGGTTGCGTAGTAATCCGTAGCAGTCTCCCCGCAGTGCGGACGCCGGCAAGCCGATGCGATGAATGAGCGGACTGAAGCGCAGCGGATCGCATCCGCGGAACGAGCACCGTTCGGGCGGTGAGCGGCGTCGCTATACTTTACGTCCCTTGTTCGAGGTCCCCAGGGTTTCAGTGCTCCTCCCCGCCTGGAATGGCGAGACATTTCTGGCTGAGGCGATGGAGAGCATCGTGCGGCAGACGTTCCGTTCGTTCGAGCTGATCGTGATCGATGACGGATCGACGGACGGAACCGCGGCCATCGCCGAAGACTTTGCGGCGCGCGACGAGCGCGTTCGCTTGATCCGCCGGCCGCACGAGGGGTTGTCGCCCGCGTTGAATGCCGGCATCAAGGCGGCCCGCGGCGAATACCTCGCACGAATGGACGCCGACGACATCAGCGCGCCGGATCGGTTGCAGAAGCAGGTCGCGTTTCTCGATGCGCATCCGGACTGCGTCGCCGCCGGCGCGTGGATCGAGGTGATCGACGAGACGCGGCGGAAGATCGGCGTGAAGACGTTCGTCACGACGCACGACGAGATTTTTTCGGCGCTGCTGCGCGGCATTTCGCCGATGGCGCATCCGACGGTCGTCGCGCGCGCGGATGCGATCCGCGCCGCGGGCGGCTACGACGCCAGCCGCTATCCGAGCGAGGACCTCGATCTCTGGTTCCGCCTCGGCGAGACCGGCAG
>C688J18823_10000571_pt1 | contig 21629 bp, 19 predicted proteins | sample HopSoiMetagenom1_FD_18823 | JGI IMG/M metagenome (IMG submission 18823) | reverse complement strand
CTAACCGATGTGCCGGCAGCACAACAAGGCTGTATCGGGGACGCCCTGATTGCCCCCTAGGGGAGTGGGGCGTTAAATCGATCACGGGTGGCCTTGGAGGGCTTTGCCTACCAGGCCCGCACGATTGAGCCCCCCACCCGGGGGCATTTTTCATCGGGGAGATCGCTATGAGCAACATGAATGATGCAGTAGGCCTGCGTATTCGCTACGGCAACACGAACGCGCAATACCAAACGGAATTCGAACCGGCCACCGGCACCATTTGGGGCTATTTCAATCCGCGTGGGCGGCCATGTTTCAGTCTTGGCCTTTTGCGCGATATCCGGTTGCATGACAGCGCGCTGGCCGTGAACGGTGGGAAAGTGGAGATCGATGGTGACCTTCATACGCCCAAGTACTACGTCTGCGGCTCACGCGTTCCGGGGGTCTTCAACCTGGGTGGCGATCTCTCGTTGTTCCTCATGCTCATCCGCTCGAAGGATCGCCAGGCGCTCGCAGCCTATGCGCGCATGTGCATCGACAACATGTTCGCGCGCATTCAGAACTACTACGCGCCGAACCTCATCACTATCTCGATGGTGCAAGGTGATGCACTGGGTGGCGGGTTCGAATGTGCGCTGTCCTCGGATGTGGTGATCGCGGAGCGCGGTACGCAGCTCGGCCTGCCCGAGATCCTCTTCAATATGTTCCCGGGGATGGGCGCCTACACCTTGCTTGCGAGACGCATCGGCATGCGGGAAGCCGAGAAAATGATCCTCTCCGGCCGCATGGCCAGTGCCGAAGAACTGCACGCCGCGGGCCTTATCGATGTGCTCGCCAACGCCGGTGAGGCTGAAGCAGCCACGAATGAGTGGATCGCGCGCACGTCGAAGCGTCACAACGGGACGCAGGCGGTACTGCGCGCTCGTACGCTAGTGCACCCCATCACGCGCCAAGAACTGGACGCCATCGTGGATGTCTGGGTAGATGCCGCCTTCCGCCTCGCAGAGAAGGATCTACGCATGATGGCGCGCATAGTTCGCTCGCAAATGCGCCTGAGCGAGAGCCTGGCGGATGGGGACGTCTGTGCTAGCGAGCCGATGTCCGCGGCGGTCTGATAGAGGACGCCATGACCGACAAAACTGCCGTGCGCACCGACACGCCCCTTCAACGAAAGATCGAGAAGCAGAGGCGGCGCTATTACTTGAAGATGAACCTGCGCTCGCTTTATGCCTGTTTCAGGCTCGGACGGGATCCCTACGGCGGCCTTCGCTTCGTCTTCATGATGGGAGACTCGCAGGACAATATCGCGGAGAGCGAACGACGCCTGGACCGCATTCCCGATCCGTACCGTTCCAATCCNGCGCTCGAAGATATGTGGCAGACGGGATTTCGCGCGCCGAAATACGACATCGAGGCACTAGCCAAACTGCCCGCGGAAACGCTTGGCGGCGCATACGCCCGGCACATGATTAGCAACCATCTACAAGCGGACTTCTACGACGATGCACCGCCGCGCCACCGCATGCATTACCTGCGGCTGCGCATCCGCCAGACGCACGACATCTGGCACGTTCTCACAGGACTTGGCACGGACGAGTTTGACGAGGTCGCGCTACAGGCGTTCTATTCGGGTCAATTTCCAAACAGCACGGGCGCGATCATTGCCGTCGCCGCATTCCTTAAGAGCATCTTGCGCGGCCACTTCGATGAGCTCGGCAAACACGTGGAGTCGTTCGCCGAGGGTTACTGCGCGGGCAAGCGTAGCGGCTCGTTGATTGCCGTTAAATGGGAAGAACTGTGGACGGAAAAACTGGACGCGCTGCGCGCCCGCTACGGCATCGTATTGCCACGCAAGCGCCAGGCGGCTCCGGTGCGTGAGCTCAGAGCAGTGGCCTGAACACGGCCATTCGGACGCAATACGTTAGCTAGCGGACTGTTGTCGCTGCTGCAGATATCGGTCGAGCTCACGACGCGTCGAGGTGAGTTCCTCGTCGAGCGCATGCACCACGCGCGCCCCTTGGGGACGAAGTTCGGCATTGGAGTACTTCGCGAATTTCGTGCAAAGCCGGGTCAGCCGCTCCGTACCCATGCTCGCTGAGCATCCCTTCAACGCGTGCAGAGCGGCACGCACCTCGTCGTAGTTTCGCCCCTCCATTGCCGCCCGGATACGTTCAAGCAGTGCCTTACTGTCCGTCAAGAATACCCCGCAAAGCTTTTTTACGAACGCCGGCGATGACCCTAACTCTTCTAGATAGGCAAGTGTCTCAATATTGACCTGCGGTGCGTCCGCGAGCGCGGCCGCCGGTTCAGTCGGTGCATTCTTCGGTGAAGCTCCAGAGGCGGCCCCGCGGCCAGCCGCAATGGTTTGTACTTCTTCCAACAGACGCAGCGCTTCGATAGGCTTTGATAGGAAGGAATCGACGCCAGCGTCGTAGGCTTCTTTCTTCGCCTCCGCAGTTGCATCAGCAGACAGCATGATCACTGGCGTGCGTTCTGCGCCGCGCTCCATGACACGCAACGCCTGCAAAGCCTCAATGCCACTCAGCCCCGGCATGTTGCGGTCTAGTATCACCACGTCGAACCGCTCATGCTCGGCCGCATCCAGCACTTGTTCGCCGTCCTCGACAAGCTTCACGGAGTGGCCGCCACGATCCAGGATCTTGCTGAGCACCTCGCGGTTGGTGCGGTTATCGTCGGCAACCAGGACCCGGATCTTCCGTGCATCGGGTGATCGGCGCGCGTAGTCGGTGAGGCGCACAACGCCTTCGCCAGTTTCCTCGCCCGCCGCGACGGAATGCAGCACGTTGAAGAGCTGCCGCTTCTCGAAAGGCAGCTCGAGCACGCCAGCGAAACCTGCCGACAGTGCCTCGAAGCGCGGCATCTGCACCGTGCGCGGCACGGCTAATACACACGGCGGCGCAAGCTCGGGACCGCCGCTGCGTAGACGCTGGACCAGACCGAACTCCTTGCCGACCCCATAAATGAGAACGGCGCGGTAAGGCGGCGCGACGCTGATCTCTGCGACAAGCCGGGACAGCGCGTCTTCCATCGAATGGGCGTATACAGGCAATGCGCCCCAGCCCGTGAGCGCCTCGCCGACGGCCTCACGCTCCAGGTCGGGGAATCGGACGAGCAGCACGCGGGCGCCGGACAGTTCGCGCGTACCGCCGGCTCGTTCCGGTTGCTTTTCAAGGGCGAGCTCAAACCAGAAAGTGCTGCCGAGACCTACGGCACTTTCCAACCCTATACGGCCCCCCATAAGCTCAACGAGTTGCTTAGCGATCGTCGTGCCGAGACCAGTTCCACCGAAGCGACGCGTCGTGCTCTGATCGGCTTGGGTAAAACTATCGAAGACGAGCGTTTGCGCTTCGGTAGGAATACCGATCCCCGTGTCCCGGATTGAGAACTTGAGTTGGATCTTTTCATTCACTTCGCCATGCGCCGATACGTGCACCGTCACCGTGCCGCGCTCCGTGAATTTGACGGCGTTGCCGGCGAGATTGATGAGGACCTGGCGAAGGTAATGCGGATCGCCACGCACCGCTGGCGGAACCTCCGGCATGATAGAAACGACGAATTCGATGCCTTTTCCGGCCGCCTGCGCCGCAACGATGCGGCAGGTGCTGTTCACCAGCGCATGCAAATCGAAGTCGATCTTCTCGAGGACGACCTTGCCGGCCTCGATCTTGGAGAAATCGAGCACGTCTTCGATTAAGCCGAGCAGGATGCGCGAAGAGCCGCGCAACGTCTGCAGCATGTCCGCCTGCTCGCGGTTGAGCTTCGTATCGCGCAAGAGATCTGCCATGCCGATAATCGCGTTTAGCGGCGTGCGCATCTCGTGGCTTACCACCGAGATGAACCGACGCTTCGCTTGGTTCGCCTGCTCGGCCCTTGCGATCGCATCGAAAAGGCGCGTCACCAGGGTCTTCACGTAAAGGCTTAGCACCAAGAGGCCGACCAGCAACCCGACGCCCAGTGGACGATGCTCAATCCAGTACGGACTGAAGACGAGATCGAGGCTGAATCCTGCCAAGCAGAAAGCGAGCGTGATCAGGAGGTATTTGGCGCCGTAGCGGAAACCATTGGCCAGCGTGATCCACAGGTAGATGAGGTAAAGCGGCGCTCCGGCCTCGCCGAAATACATGAGCGTCCATGTAATCGTGCTCGCATCGAGGGCAGCACCCAGAGTTCGCCGTAGCGGCGAGATATCCGGCCTTAGGAGAATCGCCGCGACCAGCCCGACCCCAGCGAAAAAATAGGCAGAGAACCCAAGCCAGAGCACCGGGTTGTCCTGCAATTGACTGAAGAGATACACGGCGAACAGACCCGCGTTCACCAGACGCACAATCGCCTGCTCGTGCTCGCTGTCCGGGCGCGCGGCGAGCCGCGCCCGCATCCTCTTGATGAGGCCGGCTCGCCCCTGGGCCGGCGCGGCGTCGGCCATTAGGCCTTATTCGTCGCGTCCGGCGGGTCGCGCCATTCGTTCTGGATCTGCAGGACGTGTTTCTTCATGCCCGTGAAGGCATCGACCATGCGCGGATCGAAGTGCTTGCCGGCCTGAGTGGCGACATAGTCGAACGCCTGGTCGTACGTCCAGGCCTTCTTGTAGGGACGCACCGAGGTGAGCGCGTCGTAAACATCGGCTACGGCGACGATGCGGGCGCAAAGCGGAATGTGGTCGCCGACGAGGCCGTTCGGGTAGCCCGAGCCGTCGTATTTCTCGTGGTGCCCGAGGGCTATGAGAGCGCCCATGCGCACGTATTTGGAGGCGCTGCCTTTGAGGATTTCGTGGCCAATGACCGGATGGCGCCGCATGATTTCCCACTCGGCGGCGTCGAGCCGGTCGGCCTTGAGGAGGATCTGGTCGGGAATGCCGATCTTGCCGATGTCGTGCAGCGGCGCGGCGAGCTCGATGGTTTGAGCCTCGTCCGGCTCGAGCGTGAGGGCCGTAGCGATGAGCCGCGAATAGCGTGCCATGCGGATCAAGTGGTATCCGGTCTCCTCGTCGCGGAACTCGCCGGCGCGGGCGAGCCGCATCAGCGTTTCCTTCTCCCGCTCCCTGACTTCGCGCGTGGCGTCCTCGACCATGTGCTCCAGAAGCCGACGGCGGTCTTCCAGCACCAGGTGCTGGCGGCGCAAAGTGAGGAGGTTGCGGCAGCGCGCGAGGCACTCGCGCGCATCGATTGGCTTGGTGAGGAAATCGGTGATGCCCGCGTCGAGCGCTGCATAGCGCACCTTGCGGTCGTCGTGCACGGTGACCATCACGATCGGCACGTGCTCGTAGCCGGGCAGCGCGCGCAGCCGCTTGACGAGCTCGATGCCGTCCATGTCGGGCATCATGTAGTCGACCAGCACCAGGTCGCTCACATTGCGCGTCGCCCACACGACGGCATCCACCGGGCGCGCGAAGCCCTCCACCACGACCCTTTCGTCGAGGCTGCGCACCACCTGCTCGAGAATTGCCCGGCCGGTCGATTGGTCATCGACCACCATGACCATGTTCTTCGCCGACGGCAGGACCCGGATCTGCGCCTGCGCCATGACCTCCCCCTCGTTACCCCTATGGCGGGAAAAGCCTACGCCCGGGCCCCCATAGTGTCCAGCGAGCCTTACCGCTTTTGTGCTTTTTTACTGGTGCCGGAAGAGAGACTCGAACTCTCATGACCTCGCGGTCGGCGGATTTTGAGTCCGCTGCGTCTACCGGTTCCGCCATTCCGGCTCGGGCTGTAGAAATTATAATTGCCGCCGGATGCGGGTCTCCGAGTTCGATTACGCCCTGCCCCCCGAGCTCATCGCCCAGCACCCGGCCAAGCGGCGCAGCGCGAGCCGGCTGCTCCATCTCGAAGCCGACGGAAAGTTGAGCGACCTCGCGTTCGAGGCGCTGCCGGAGCTCGTCGATGATCGCGACACGCTCGTGCTGAACGACACGCGCGTCATCAAGGCGCGGCTCTTTGGCGCCAAGCCCAGCGGCGGCCGGGTGGAGATCTTCGTCGAGCGACTGCTCGGACCCCGTGAAGCCCTCGCGCTGATGCGCGCCGGGCATTCGCCACGGCCCGGTACCGAGGTCCTGATCGACGACGTGAAGGCCATTGTCGAAGGCCGCGACGGCGATCTCTATCGCGTGCGTTTCTCCGAGGACATCGAGGCCGTGCTCGAGCGTCACGGCAGCGTGCCGCTGCCGCCCTACATCACGCACACCCCGGACGCGGCGGATGCGGAGCGTTACCAGACCGTCTATGCGTCGCGGCCCGGCGCCGTCGCCGCGCCGACTGCCGGGCTGCATTTCGACCAGCCGCTCCTCGAGCGCATCCGGCAGCGCGGCGCGCGCGTCGCGAATCTCACGCTGCATGTCGGCTTCGGCACCTTCCAGCCGCCGCGCGCGGACGAGGTCGAAGCCCACCGCATGCACCGCGAGCGCTATAGCATCCCGGACGCGACGCTGCAGGCGCTCGCCGGGCGGCGCGTGCTCGCGGTTGGCACCACCTCGCTGCGCGCGCTCGAGAGTGCCGCGGCCACCGGCACGACCGAAGGCGAGACCGATCTTTTCATTTATCCGGGATACGAATTCCAGGTGGTCGACCGTCTGCTCACGAACTTCCACCTGCCGAAGTCGACGCTGCTGATGCTGGTGTGCGCCTTCGCCGGCAAGGAGAACATCCTGCGCGCGTACCAGCATGCGACCGAGCAGCGTTACCGCTTCTTCTCGTACGGCGACGCGATGCTGATCGAGCGATGAAGTTCAGCATCACGCAGCGCGACGGCAAGGCTCGCCGCGGGGCGCTCGAGCTCGCCCACGGCCGGGTCGAGACGCCGGCGTTCATGCCCGTCGGCACGTATGGCACGGTGAAGGCCATGTCTCCGCGGGAGCTGCGCGAGATCGGCGCACAGATCGTTCTCGGCAACACCTTCCATCTCTGGCTACGCCCGGGCCTCGAGGTCATCGCCAGGCATGGGGGCCTGCACCGCTTCATGGGGTGGGACCGCCCGATCCTCACCGACTCGGGCGGCTTCCAGGTGTTCAGCCTCGGCGCGCTGCGCAAGATCAGCGAGGAAGGCGTTCAATTCGCCTCACCGGTGAACGGCGATCGCCTGTTCCTTACGCCGGAGGAGTCGATGCACATCCAGCAGGTGCTCGACTCCGACATCGCGATGGCCTTCGACGAGTGCACGCCATACCCGGCGACCGAAGCCGAAGCGGAGCAGTCGATGCGGCTCTCCATGCGCTGGGCCGCGCGCTCGAAGGCCGCCTGGAAGAGCTCGAATGCGCTCTTCGGCATCGTGCAAGGCGGCGTTTATCCGCATCTGCGAGCGCAGTCGGTGGCCGAACTCGTGGATATCGGCTTCGATGGTTACGCCATCGGCGGGCTTGCCGTCGGCGAGCCCAAGGACGAGCGCAGCCGCATCCTGCAAACGACCCGTCTGCCGGAAGAGCGCCCGCGCTACCTCATGGGCATGGGCACGCCCGAGGATCTTATCGAGGCGGTGGCGGCCGGCATGGACATGTTCGATTGCGTTCTGCCCACCCGCAATGCGCGCAACGGCTGGCTTTTCACTCGCCACGGCGACATCAAGCTCCGCAACGCGCGCCATCGCGACGACGCGGGGCCGCTCGACCCCGACTGTGCCTGCTATGCCTGCCGGCACTTCACGCGCGCATACCTTCATCACCTGCAGAAGGCGAACGAGATCCTCGGCGCGCGGCTCAACACGATCCACAACCTGCACTACTACCAGGAGCTGATGGGCGAGCTACGCGCCGCAATCGAGGCCGGCACGCTCGCCGCCACGTCGCAAAGGCTGCTCGCGGAGCGGAGAAGCTATAATTCGCCGCTTTCCCCTCAGTTGCCCGAAGAGGAACCGTAGTGATCATCTCCCCTGCCTTTGCACAGGCCTCGCCCCTTGGCGGCGATGGCGGCCTGATGAGCTTCCTGCCCATCATCCTGATGTTCGTGCTGCTGTACTTCCTGATGATCCGGCCGCAGATGAAGCGCGCGAAGGAGCAAAAGGCGATGATCGAGGCGCTGCAGAAAGGCGACGAGGTCGTCACCGCCGGGGGCATCGTCGGCCGCATCACCAAGATCAGCGATCAATACGTGACCGTGGAAGTGGCGCCGAACACGGAGGTCGTGGTCCAGCGCTCCGCGGTGCAGGTACCGCTGCCGAAGGGCACGCTGAAAACGCTGCAGTGAATCGTTTCCCGACCTGGAAGTACGCGCTCATCGCGCTGGTGATCGGCGCCGCGTTCCTCTATACGTTGCCGAACTTCTTCGGCGAGGCGCCCGCGGTACAGGTGTCGACTGCCAAGTCCACAGTCAAGGTCGATCCGGCGCTGGTGGGGCGAGTCGAGGAATCGCTGAAGAAGTCGAGCGTGCCGTTCAACGGCCTGGTGCTCGACCAGTACGGCGTGCGCGTGCGCTTCCCCGACACCGACACGCAGTTGCGCGCCAAGGACGTGATCGACCACGCGCTCAACCCCGATCCGAACGACCGCATCTATTCCGTCGCATTGAACCTGCTCTCGGCCTCGCCGGCCTGGCTCACCGCGATCCACGCGCTGCCGATGTACCTCGGCCTCGACCTGCGTGGCGGCGTGCATTTCCTCCTGCAGGTGGACACCGCCGCGGCGATCACCAAGCGCGTAGAGAACCTGGCGGGCGATCTGCGCACGCAGCTGCGCGAGAAGAACATCCGCCACGGCGGCATTGCGCGCGATGGCCAGGTGATCCGCATCCGCTTCCGCGAGGCGGCTGTGCGCGAGCAGGCGCGCGCCTTCATCCTGAACAACATTCCCGACCTCACGGTGACCGAGCGCGACGACGGCCAGGACCTGCTGCTGGTCTGCAGCGTAAAGCCCGACTTCAACAAGCGCGTGCAGGAAACGGCGCTGCAGCAGAACATCATGACGCTGCACAAGCGCGTGAATGAGCTCGGCGTCGCCGAGCCGGTGATCCAGCAGCAGGGCGCCGACCGCATCGTGGTCCAGCTGCCTGGGGTGCAGGACACCTCGCGCGCCAAGGAGATCCTCGGCCGCACGGCGACCCTGGAAGTGCGCATGGTCGACGAGGAAGCGATGCGCTCGGGCTCCACTTTCGGCCTGGATGTATTCCCCGAGCGCCGGCGGGACGGCAGCGTCGGCCAGGTGCCGACGAAGAAGCAGGTGATCGTCACCGGCGACCAGTTCATCGGCGCCTCGGCCACCTTCGACCAGGACCAGCGCCCGGCGGTGGCGGTCGAGCTCGACGATGCCGGCGGCCGCGCCATGCGCCAGACCACGCGCGAGAACCTGAAGAAGCTGATGGCCATCGTCCTGTTCGAAAAGGGCAAGGGCGAAGCCATCTCGGTGGCGACGATCCAGAGCGAGTTCGGCAGCCGCTTCCAGATCACGGGCTCGTTCACGCCCAACGAGACGCGCGACCTTTCGCTCCTCATCCGTGCCGGCGCCCTCGCCGCTCCGATGGAGATCATCGAAGAGCGCACCGTCGGGCCAAGCTTGGGTCGCGACAACATCAGCAAGGGCTTTCACGCCACGCTCTGGGGCTTCACCGCGATCGTCGTCTTCATGTCGATCTACTACGTGGTCTTCGGCGTGATCTCCTCGCTCGCGCTGGCGGTGAACCTCCTCCTCCTGATCGCGCTGCTCTCGCTGCTGCAGGCAACGCTGACGCTGCCGGGCATCGCGGCCATCGCGCTGACCCTCGGCATGGCCATCGACGCCAACGTGCTGATCAACGAGCGCATTCGGGAAGAGTTGCGCGGCGGCGCGACGCCTCAGGCGGCGATCGCCGCCGGCTATGAACGCGCCTGGGGCACGATCCTCGACTCGAACGTCACGACGCTCATCGCCGGCCTCGCGCTTCTCATCTTCGGGCAGGGCCCGGTGCGCGGCTTCGCGGTAGTGCACTGCCTCGGCATCCTGACCTCGATGTTCTCCGCTGTCACCGTGTCGCGCGCGATCGTCAACCTGGCCTACGGCCACCGTCGGCGCGTCGCACGCCTCGCCATCGGCAATACCGCGTGGAAATAGCGTAGATGGAATTCTTCAAGATCCGGCGGACCATCCCCTTCATGCGCTATGCGTTGATCTTCAACGTCATATCGCTGATCACGTTCATCGCCGCGGTGTTCTTCCTCGTGCACCGCGGGCTCAACTATTCGATCGAGTTCACTGGCGGCACGGTGATCGAAGTGGCGTACAAGGATGCGGCCAACGTCGATGGCATCCGGCGCGCGCTCGATGACTCGGGCTACAAGGCCGAAGTTCAGAACTTCGGCTCGTCCCGCGACGTGCTGATCCGGCTGCATCTGGAAAAGAACCAGTCAAGCGGCGATCTGTCGCAGAAGGTGCTCGGCGTCTTGAAGCAGCAGGACGCTAGCGCGGAGCTGCGACGCGTGGAGTTCGTCGGCCCGCAGGTCGGACGCGAGCTCGCCGAGTACGGCGCGCTCGCCCTCCTCGTCACCGCCGTGGGCATCGTGCTGTATCTTTGGCTGCGCTTCGAGTGGCGCTTCGGGCTCGCCGCGATCATCGCGAACCTCCACGACGTGGTGATCATCCTGGGCTTCTTCGCCTTCTTCCAGTGGGAATTCTCCCTGCCCGTGCTCGCCGCCGTTCTGGCGGTGCTCGGCTACTCGGTGAACGAGTCGGTCGTGGTGTTCGACCGGGTACGCGAGAATTTCCGCAAGATGCGCAAGGCCAGTACCCCGGAGGTGATCGACAGCTCCATCACCGGCGTCATCTCCCGCACCATCATCACCCATGGCTGCACGCAGATGATGGTGACCACCATGCTCGTCTTCGGCGGGCAGGCACTGCATTACTTCGCGCTGGCGCTCACCATCGGCATCTGCTTCGGCATCTACTCCTCGGTGCTGGTCGCAAGCCCGCTAGTCATGTGGCTCGGCGCCAAGCGCGAGCAGTTCGTGAAGCCCGGGCGCAAGACCGGGCGCCGCGACGAGCACGAAGGGGCGGTGGTCTAGTGGGGCGTCTGCCTATTTGAGGATCTGGATCAGGTTGGAGTAGTCGTCCGTCCAGGTTCGCCACTCGGGCCGGTCCTGCGCCGGCTCGCCGCCCGCCGCGACGATCGCCGGCGCCGCCAGCGCCTTCTCGTCTTTCGACACCAGCACCCAGTCGCTGCGCGAGCGCCGGTCGTCATCCTCGTCCGGGTCATCCGATACCAGCACGGCGTGCACCTGCAGCTCCTGCGCGATGCGCGCGACGACAGGGATCAGGTTGAGGAAGCGATTGGACACGTGAAAGGCGACGATGCCGTCCGGCTTCAGGTGGCGCAGGTACGTCGCCAGCGCCTCGCGCGTGATGAGGTGCACCGGGATGGCGTCGCTCGAGAAAGCGTCCACCGCCAGGACGTCGAAGCCCTGCGGCGCCTCGCGCTCGAGCGTAAGGCGCGCGTCGCCGAGCGCGACCTCCACCTTCGCGCGGCTATCGCTGAGGAAGGTGAACTCGGTGCGCGCGATGCCGATGACGTTCGCATCGATGTCATAGAAGCGGTAAACGTCGCCGGGCCGCCCGTACGCCGCGATGGTGCCGGTGCCCAGGCCGATGACGCCGACCTTGACCGGATGGTCCTGCTTCGACTCGATCGCGGCGCCGATGCCGGAAGTTTGCTGGTAGTACGTGGTCGGCTGGCGCCGCGCGGCCTCGCTCATGTACTGCTCGCCGTGCATGATGGTGCCATGCACGAGGCGCCGCAGGTGCGACTCCTCGCCCGGGGTGCCGTACTCCTTCACTCGCAGCACGCCATAGAAGCTGCGCTCGGCGACGCGCACGTCGCGCTGGTGGCGCAGGCCATCGTAGGTCGCGCACGCAGTCACGCCTAGCAGTACGAGCAAGCTGGTCGTCGAAGCCACGCGGCCGACCGAGTCGAAACGCAAGACGGCAAGCAGGGCGACCGCCGCGAGCCCGGCGCCGAGCTCGAAATAACCGCTGAAGATAAGCGGCGCGGCCACGGCGACGAGCACGCCGCCGAGCGCACCGCCGGCAGACACGACTAGGTAGAAGGTCGTGAGATATCGGGCCGGTGCTCGCGAGCGATAAAGCTCGCCATGGCAGAAGAGGCACGCGAGGAACAGCCCTGGGAGGAACACTCCGAGCTGCAATGCGAGTTGGTAGTGGAATTCCGTGTCGACCACCAGCCACGCCATGGCGATGAGGGCGATAAGCACCAGCGGCCAAAGCAGGCGCGGCTGGTACCAGCCCTTGCCTTCGAAAGCGATGATGAACGTGGCGAGGTAGAGCGTCAGCGGCACCAGCCAGAGAAGCGGCACCGAAGCCACGTTCTGCGTCAGGTGGTTGGTTACCGCCAGGAGCATGACCGACCCGGCCGCCGATAGCGACAGCCACCGCACGTAGTCGCGCGGCGTGGGCGGCACCGCCGCCTCAGCCTCGTGCGCGAGCATTGCGCGCGGCGTGCGCCAGGCGACAAACGCGCAGAGGAGCGCGAAGGCGGCGAAGAGCCACGACCACGCGTTGACCTGTTCTCGCGCGGTTAGCCAGGGCTCGACGATGAACGGATAGCCAAGGAGCGCGATCAGCGACGCCAAGTTCGACAGTGCGAACAGGCGATAGGGGTTCTCCGCCGGGCGCGCGCGCGAGAACCACGCCTGGATCAGCGGGCTCGTCGAGGCGAGCAGAAAGTACGGCAGGCCGACCGTGGCGCCGAGGAGAAGCAGGATGCGAAGGACGGGCTGCTCGTCGCCCGCCGGCTTCCAGTGCTCGGCCGGCATGATCGGAAGCGTCGCCAGAGCGGCGAGCAGCAGCACGGTGTGCACGATCGGTTGCCGGCGGCCGGACACCTTGCCGAGGCCGTGGGCGTAGGCGTAGCCGCCAAGAAGGAGCAGCTGAAAGAACAGCATGCAAGTAGTCCAGACCGCGGCGCTGCCGCCGAACCACGGCAGGATCAGCCGCGCGATGAGCGGCTGCACAAGGAACAAAAGGAACGACGAAAGAAAGATCGTCGCCGCGTAGATCATGGAAGCCCTTCTTTAGATGCGCCGCGCCAGCTCGGCGGCCAGCCCGGTGTAGCGGGCTGGCGTGAGCGCGAGCAGGCGCTTCTTCGCCTCGGCGGGAATCGGCAGCGACTTGATGAATTGCGCGAGCGCGCGGGGCTCGAGGCGCTTGCCCCGGGTGATCGCCTTGAGCTTGTCGTAGGCGTCGGCGACGCCGTGGCGACGCATGACCTGCTGCACCGCCTCGGCGAGCACTTCCCAATTCGCCTCGAGGTCGGCGGCAAGGCGCTTGGCATCCGCCTGCAGCTTGCCGAGCCCGCGCTGCGCGGATGCGTAGGCGAGTAGCGTATGGCCAAGGGCGGTGCCGATATTGCGCTGCGCGGTTGAATCGGAGAGATCGCGCTGCCAGCGCGACACCGGCAACTTCTCCGACAGGTGGCGAAAGAGCGCGTTGGCGACGCCGATGTTGCCTTCCGAATTCTCGAAGTCGATCGGGTTGACCTTGTGCGGCATGGTGGAGGACCCGACCTCGCCCGCCTTCACCTTCTGCGAAAAGTAGCCAAGGGAGATGTAGCCCCACACGTCCCGGTCGAGGTCGAGAAGAATGCTGTTGGCGCGTGCGTAGGCGTCGAGCAGCTCCGCCATCCAGTCGTGCGGATCGATCTGCGTCGTGTAGGGATTGAATTGCAAGCCAAGGCGCTCGACGAAGCGGCGCGAGAAGCGTTCCCAGTCGACCTCGGGATAGGCGGCGAGATGCGCGTTATAGCTGCCGACCGCGCCGTTGATCTTGCCGAGGACCGGGACCGCCGCTATCCGATCGCGTGCCCGGCCGAGGCGGTGAACGAAGTTAGCCATTTCCTTGCCGACCGTCGTCGGCGTGGCCGGCTGGCCGTGCGTGCGGGAGAGCATCGGCAATGCGGCGTGGCGCTTCGCAAGAGCGCGCAGCGCCTCGATGATCTCGTCCAGGCGCGGCAGCATCACCTGGTCGCGCGAATCGCGCAGCATCAGCGCGTAGGAAAGATTGTTGATGTCTTCGGATGTGCAGGCGAAGTGGATGAACTCGAGCGCTGCCTGCGCTTCGCGGTTCGAGCCGAGTTTCGAGCGCAGCCAGTATTCGATGGCCTTGACGTCGTGGTTGGTCTCGGCCTCGATGGACTTGATCTGCTCCGCGTCGCGCTCGGCGAAGTCCTTCACGAGCTTGCGAAATGCGCCGAGCGTGCGCGGCGAGAAGGGTTTGAGCTCGCGCACGGCGCGCTCGGCCGCGAGGGCCTGCAGCCATTCGAGCTCGATGCGGATCCGGTAGCCGATGAGCGCCTGCTCGCTGAAGTAGACCCTGAGGGGATCCACGGTCCTGGCGTACCGGCCGTCGAGGGGCGACAGCGCGGCGAGCGGCGATGGCATGGGCTCCTATTATACGGGGATGAGGATTTCCCTAAAGCTGGTGAGCACGCAAGCCGCCGAATGCCGCCTCTGCAAAGGCGTGCTCGAGCCGCGGCCGGTGTTCCGCGTCGGCAAAAGCGCGCGCCTGCTCGTGGTGGGCCAAGCGCCAGGACGTCGCGTGCACGAAACGGGAATCCCGTGGAACGATCCCTCGGGCGACGTGCTGCGCGAGTGGCTGGCCATGGATCGCGAGACGTTCTACGACACCGCGCGCATCGCGATCGTTCCGATTGGCCTCTGTTACCCCGGAACGGTGGAGGGCGCCGACCTGCCACCGGTACCACGTTGCGCGCCGCTCTGGCAGCCGAAATTTCGCGCCGCGCTGCCAAACATCGCGCTGACGCTGCTGGTGGGCTCGTATGCGCAGAAGTACTACCTCGGCGCGCGCCGCAAGCGCTCGCTAAGCGAAACGGTGCAGGCTTTCAGGGAATACCTGCCGGACTACTTCCCGCTGCCGCATCCGAGCTGGCGCAACAAGGCCTGGCTGATGCGCAACCCGTGGTTCGCAGCCGAAGTGATTCCGGCGCTACGTCGCCGGGTCCGCAGCTCTCTGCGCTCGGTATAATCGCGCGCCCCCACCATGAAGCTCCTCGCCTCGCTCGCCAGTCCCTATACGCGCAAAGTGCGCGTCGTGCTCGCCGAAAAGAAGATCGAATGCGAGCTCGAGCTCGTCGACGTGCAGCCGGCCGAAAACCCGGTCAACTCGCACAACCCGCTCGGCAAGGTTCCGACGCTGGTGCTCGACGACGGCACGCCCCTTTTCGACTCGCGCGTGATCGTCGAATTCCTCGATGCGCGCTCCCCCATCAACCGCCTGATCCCCGACGAGACGCGCGAGCGCGTCGCGGTGCGTCGCTGGGAAGCGCTCGCCGACGGCGTACTCGATGCTGGAATCCTCGTGCGCTACGAGATGCTGCGGCCCCAGCACGAGCGCAGCCGCGCCTGGATCGACAAGCAAGTAGCGCGCATGCACCGCGGCGTGGCGCTCATCGCCAAGGACCTGGAAGGCCGCACCTGGTGCCACGGCGATCGCTATTCGCTCGCCGACATCTCCGTTGGCTGCTGCATGGGCTGGCTCAATTTCAGGAAACCCGGCGACGTGAACTGGGACCAGGAATATCCCGGTGTCGAGCGTCATTACCGCAAGCTTATGGAGCGCGCGGCGTTCGCCGATACGGTGCCGGTCGCTCCTAAGTGATCACGCCGCCGCCGAGGCAGACCTCGGCGTCGTAGAGCACCACCGATTGCCCAGGCGTTACGGCCCATTGCGGCATCGGAAAATCCACGCGGATCTCGTTCTCCTGAACGGCGCTTAGCGTGCACGGTGCATCGGCCTGCCGGTAGCGCGTCTTCGCGCTGTGGTCGCTGCCCGGCCGGGGCGGCGCGCCCGCGATCCAGGTGGCGTCGCCGGCCGAGAGTGCACGCTTCATCAATAGCGGATGGTCGTGGCCCTGCACCACGACGAGTTTGTTCGCAGCGAGGTCCTTGCTGGCTACGTACCAAGGTTCTCCGGCACCGCCCAGGCCGATGCCCTTGCGTTGACCGATCGTGTAGAAAGCCAGACCGATGTGCTCGCCGACTACATGCCCTTCGTCGTCGACCATCGGCCCCGGCGCCTTCGGCAGGTAGCGATTCAGGAACTCGCGGAACGGCCGCTCGCCGATAAAGCAGATGCCGGTCGAGTCCTTCTTAGCGTGATTCGGCAGCCCCGCCTCGAGCGCGAGGCGGCGCACCTCGCTCTTTTTTAGTTCGCCGACCGGAAACATCGCCCGCGACAGCTGCTCCTGCGTGAGGCGGTGCAGGAAGTAGCTCTGGTCCTTTCCGGAATCGAGCCCGCGCAGAAGGTGGAAGCGGCCGTCCGTCTCCGCGACCCTCGCGTAGTGCCCGGTGGCGATCTTCGCCGCGCCCAGCCGCATCGCATGGTCGAGGAAGGCGCGGAACTTGATCTCGGCGTTGCAAAGCACGTCCGGATTGGGCGTGCGCCCGGCGGAGTACTCGCGCAGGAATTCCGCGAACACTCGGTCCTTATACTCGGCGGCGAAATTCACCGCCTCGAGCTCGACGCCGATTACGTCGGCCGCGGCCGCTGCATCGATGAAGTCCTGCCGCGTCGAGCAGTACTCGTCGGTGTCGTCGTCTTCCCAGTTCTTCATGAAGAGGCCGACCACCTCGTAGCCTTGCCGCTTGAGGAGCAGCGCTGCCACCGACGAGTCGACACCGCCCGACATGCCGACGACGACTTTCACGCGAATTCCGCCGGGAAAATGTCGAGCGGATAGCGCTTGCCGGCCAGGTAGTCGGCCATGCACCTCGCGACCAGCGGGGAGCGATGGTCCGCCTTGCGCGCGTCGAGCTCGGCCGCCGTGAGCCATGGCGCGGCGACGATCCCGCGGTCGAGCTTGCGACCCGCCTCGGCGCCCAGTATCTGACCGCTAAAGAGGAAGCGCAGGAACGTGACGTCCTTCTTCGCGTAGTGCCAGCGATAGATTCCGACCAGGGCCTGCGGCTCGAAGTGGTGCGCCGTCTCTTCCAGCACTTCGCGCCGGCACGCTTCGATCAGCGATTCACCCGGCTCGAGGTGACCCGCAGGCTGGTTCAACACCAGCCGGCCGTCGATCTTCTCTTCGACCAAAAGGAATCGGCCGTCGCGCTCTATGAGAGCGGCCACGGTGACGCTCGGCTTCCAGGTAGCCATTACTTTCGCCTTCGCTCAGGCGACTTTGCGGGTGTTTTTCCGGATGAAGTCAGCCATCCGCTGCACGCCGGCCTCGATCGCTTGCTTGGAGGCGGCGTAGGAGAAGCGCACGTGCTGCCCCTCGCCCGGCACGCGGGCGCCGAAATGGATGTCGGCGAGCACGGCGACGCCCGCCTCGTTGAGGAGGCGCTTCCTGAACTCCTCGGAATCCGCCGCGCCAATCATGCGGCACGCCTCGGTCACGTTCGGCCACACGTAGAACGCGCCGCCCGGCACCAGGCACTTCACACCCGGCACTTCATCCAGCAGGCGCACGATGAGATCGCGCCGCTCGAGGAAGCTTTTCTTCATCATCTCGGCTGCATCCTGCGGTCCGTTGATCGCCTCGACCGCCGCCCACTGGCTGATCTGGGATGCGCACGATTCGGTGTTGGTGATCCAGCGCGTGAACACCGGGGCGAGCGCCGGGTTGGACGTGAAGCCGATGCGCCAGCCGGTCATCGCCCAGGTCTTCGACGCGCCGTCGGAAATGATGGTGCGCTCGTACATGCCGGGTACTTGGGCGATGGAGAAGAATTCGCCCTGATAGGCAAGGCGAGAGTAGATCTCGTCCGCATAGACCCAGACCTGCGGATGCTTCTTCAGCACGGCGCCGATCTGCTCTAGGTCCTGCCGGGACAGGCAACCGCCGGTCGGGTTATGCGGGTAGTTGAGGATGAGCAGCTTCGTCCGGCTGGTGATGAGGCGTTCCAGCTCGCTCGCGTCGAAGGAGAAACTGCGTTTCTCGTGCAGGTGAATCGGCACGGGCTTCGCGCCATTCGCCGCGATCTGCGACTCGTAGATCGGAAAACCCGGATTCGGGTAGATGACCTCGTCGCCCGTGCCGTAGTCGGTGGTGGAGAGAATCGCGTACGCGATGAAAGGCTTCGCGCCGGCACCGACGACGACGTCCTGCGCCCGGATCGGCAGGTTGCCGCGCATCCCGGCGAGATACTTTGCCGCTGCCTCGCGCAGCTCGTCGATGCCGGCCGAGGGCGTGTAGCCGTGCTTGCCGCCGCGAATGGCGCGGATCGCGGCTTCCTGCACGTGCTCGGGCGCCGGGAAATCCGGCTGGCCGATGCAGAAGCTGATGATGTCCTTGCCCTGGCGCGCGAGGGCGTTCACTTCTGCGAGCACGACGAACGCGTTCTCGGTTCCGAGGCTTTCGGCCCTGCGGCTGATGGTCGGCATGGAAAGAAGCGGGTCAGGAAAAGTCCGTATTATGCCGCCCCATGCTGATCAACTGCGTCGTCTACCAGGAGGGTCGCAAGCTTGCCGACATCGACAAGCGGGAGATCAGCGAGTACCTGGCGCGCCCCGGCTGCTTCGTCTGGGTGGCGCTGCGCGACGCGACCGACGAGGAGCTCTCGCAGATGCAGGAGGAGTTCGACCTGCACCCGCTCGCCCTGGAGGACGCCCGCCACGGCCACCAGCGCCCGAAGATCGAGGAGTACGGCGACATGCTGTTCGTCGTGCTGCACACGGTCGAGGTGGCGGCCGAGGAGCTGAAGACGGGCGAGGTCGACATCTTCGTCGGCCGCAATTTCGTCCTTTCCGTGCGCCAGCGAAGCGAGCAGGGCTTCCTCGGCGTGCGCGCCCGCGCCGAGCGCGAGCCCGAGCTTCTGCGCAACGGATCAGGTTATGTCCTGTACGCGCTCATGGACGCGGTCGTAGATCGCTACTTTCCGGTGCTCGATACGGTCGAGACCGAGCTCGAGCATCTCGAGGAACAGCTCTTCACCGGGACCGACCCGCGGCGCAGCATCGAAGCGCTCTACTACGTGAAGCAGAAACTCACGGCGCTCAAGCACGCCACCGCACCGCTGACGGAGATCACCGGCAAGCTCTTCGGCGGGCGCGTGCCGACGGTCTGCGCGGGCCTCGGCGAGTATTTCCGCGATATTTACGACCATGTCATCCGCGTCAACCTCACCATCGATACGGCGCGTGACACCGTCACGACCGCGATCCAGGTGAACCTCGCCATGATCACCATCGGCGAGAGCGAGGTGACCAAGCGCCTGGCCGCCTACGCCGCTCTGGTCGCCGTGCCGACCATGATCGCCGGCATCTACGGCATGAACTTCGAGCACATGCCCGAGCTCAAGTGGACCTTCGGCTATCCGCTGACCGTCGCGCTCATGGCGGCGATCGACGTATGGCTCTGGCTGCGCTTCCGCAAGGCCGGCTGGCTCTGATCAGAACTCCGCGCGCACCGCATCCCAGGGCACGCTGACCCGGCCATCGTCGGCTTTCTCGACCAGGCCGATCTCGACCATGCGCGTGATGTCGGTATGTACGTTCTTGTAGTCGCGCCCCAGCCGCTTGGCCAGTTGATAAATCGATAGCGGCCCCGCCTCGCGCAGGCGCTCGAGGAGCTGCCATCTCGCCGGGGTCAGCGTGCGCAGGAGCAGTGGCAGGTCCGCCAGCGAAAGGACGTAGAGCGGATCACGGCCTTCGGTACGGCGGTTCCACGCCGCCTCGAAGCGGTCGAGCGCGTCGCGCGCGTCGCCGACCCGCAGCTCGAGGAGCTTAGGCAAGGCGGCCGCCGACCGCTTCGATGTCGCGCTCAAAGTCGTAGCGCAGCTGCTCGATCGAGCGGAAAGTGTAAGGCGCCCAGCGCCCGCGCACGCGTCGGCGGCCGTTCTCGTAAACCACCGCATCTCCATAGCTGATGCGATAGGCCTCGTCATGGAGATAGACGCGTACCACCGCATGGCCGAGCACCACGACTTCCTGCAGGCGCATATATGGTTTATAACACCATAACTGCATAGGCGTAAAATGCGCAGATGAAGGACTTTTTCAACCCATATGCGCACGGGTTCGTGCGGCTCGCCGTCGGCACGCCGTTGGTGCGCCTGGGCGATCCCGACTACAACGTGAAGGCGACCGCCGAGCTGATGCAGCGCGCGGCCCGCGACAAGGTCCTGCTCGCCGTGTTTCCGGAGCTTGGCCTGTCGGCGTACAGCTGCGATGACCTGTTCCACCAGCAGGCCCTGCTCGATTCGGCCGAAGCCGGACTCGCCGCCCTGCTCCAGCGCACACGCGCGCTGCCGCTGGCGGCGCTGGTCGGATTGCCGATTGCGCGCGAGGGGCGGCTTTTCAACTGCGCGGCTCTCGTTGCGCGCGGAAAGCTGATCGGGGTGGTGCCGAAAACTTATCTGCCAAACTACCGCGAATTCTACGAAGGGCGCCAGTTCACACCCGGCGACGCGGCGAGCTTCACGGAGATCGATCTGGCCGGGCAGCGGGCGCCGTTCGGCACCGGACTCATCTTCCGCCATGCCGAGAGCCGCGACTTTGTTCTGCACGTGGAGATCTGCGAGGACCTGTGGGTGCCCGCTCCGCCTTCGTCCTATGCGGCGCTCGCTGGCGCGACGGTGATCGCGAACCTTTCGGCCTCCAACATCGTCGTCGGAAAAGAGGGCTACCGGCACCAGCTGGTGGGCAACCAGTCCGCGCGCTGCCTTGCGGCGTACCTCTACAGCGCGGCAGGACTGGGCGAGTCGACAACCGATCTCGCCTGGGACGGCCACGCCATCATCTACGAGAACGGCAGCCTGCTTGCGGAATCGAAGCGCTTCCTGAACGAGCCGCAGCTCGCCTTTGCCGACGTGGACCTCGGCCGGCTGCAGGCCGATCGCATGCGCCAGAACACCTTCGGCGCCGCGGCGTTGCGTCATCGAGCCGATGTGGCGCGCTTTCGCAGCGTGGAATTTTCACTGCCGCTGCCAGGCGGGCGCCTGCCGCTCGCGCGGCGGGTTGAGAAGCTTCCGTACGTGCCCAGCGATGCGACGAATCGCGACCGGCGCTGCGAAGAGGTGTATCGCATCCAGGTGAACGGCCTTACCACGCGCATGCGCGCGACGGGCTCGCAGAAGCTGGTGATCGGCGTCTCGGGCGGCCTCGACTCGACGCAGGCGCTGATCGTCTGCGCACGCGCGATGGACGAAATGAAGCTTCCCCGCCGCAACATCCTCGCCTACACCATGCCCGGCTTCGCGACCAGCACGCGCACCAAGAACCAGGCATGGCAGCTGATGCGCGCCGTGGGCGCGACGGCGGAGGAGATCGACATCCGGCCCTCGTGCATGCAGATGCTGAAGGACATCGGCCATCCGTTCGCCAAGGGCAAGAAGGTCTACGACATCGCCTTCGAGAACGTGCAGGCGGGGGAGCGCACCAGCCACCTTTTCCGGCTCGCCAACCGCAACGGCGGCTTCGTCGTCGGCACGGGCGACCTCTCCGAGCTTGCGCTCGGCTGGTCCACCTACGGTGTCGGCGACCACATGTCGCACTACAACGTGAATGCGAGCGTGCCGAAGACGCTGATCCAATACCTCATCGCCTGGATCGCCGAATCCAAGGAATTCAGCCCGGACGTGCAGCGCGCGCTAAAGCGCGTGCTGGAGACCGAGATCAGCCCCGAGCTGATTCCCGGCAAGCAGAAGACGGAGAGCTCCGTTGGACCGTACGAGCTGCAGGACTTCCACCTCTACTACACGCTGCG